>Ga0310696_10006559_pt1 | contig 13788 bp, 10 predicted proteins | sample AusTroGonzalo_MG_4_FD_203885 | JGI IMG/M metagenome (GOLD analysis project Ga0310696, IMG submission 203885) | Bovine rumen microbial communities from tropical cattle in Woodstock, Queensland, Australia - Gonzalo_02 (v2) (version 2) | ecosystem: Host-associated > Mammals > Digestive system >... | reverse complement strand
GTGGTCTTACCAACTAATATCAGAATAGTTTTCATTTTATACTCTTGTTTGCCACAAACTCGTCGAACTGAGTCTTGTAGCCGTTAAACACATTGATATCAACATCGCCCGTTATGCCTTTTACGCGGCCATCGGGACAGAGCTGCCAGAATGCCAGACGAACATCGGGCTTATACTCTCCGTAGCGGGCTATCCACACATCGTAGTCGCGCTTGATGTCGGGCACCAAGCCTAAGTACTTGTTGATGAACATCTGGTTAATATATAATATAGGTGACACTCCGCAACGGGCCTTGACCATACGGAGCCAAACACGAATCTGCTGGAACATTTTCTCTGGGCCGCCTGCAGCTGCTATCTGCTTGTCGCTGGGCTCTACATCGAGCACTGGAGGAAGGTCGCCCTTCTGGAACTTGGTGTGCTTGATGAAATGTTTGGCCTGGGCAGCGCCCGATGTCTTTAGCGAGAAGAAATGGTAGGCGCCGATGGGGATGTGGTGCTTGCGCGCTTGGGCATAGTCGTCGGCATAGTACTTGTTTGTGATGGTTACGCCCTCGGTACTTTTGATGAAGATAAACGATACGGGGTAATCGGCTTTGCCGTGAACATTCTTGTTGCCTTTGCGACCAAGGTAGTTGATGGCCAACTGATTCCATTTTATTGGGAATTTGTGGCGGCCTTTACCGTGCTGATAGCGGGCAATGTCGATGCCGTAGATACGCTCAGAGGTGTACTTCATGCGCTCGCCCCAGAAGCGGTTTTTCTTCCACTCGCCAACCTGCAGTCGTGGCTCCTCGCCATCGGGTGTAAATAGCTGGATGCCGAATCCGTCGCGCGTGTTATCAACCCAGTGGCCCTCGAAGTAGCTGCCATCGGTTATGTAGGCTCCGTGGCCGTGGGCGTTGGTGTCTGTAAAGTCGCCAAGATATGTGCCAAGGGTGTCGATGCGCAAGCCAGTCTTGATGGTATCGGCATCGAAGGTGGCAACAATAGTGAAGCCTGCGGTGTCTACTGTCAAAGCCGTACCCTCGTGGGTGCGATTGCGCCAAGTGCCTACGTTCCAAACGGTTAGTCGGCGGGCAGGCTCAATCACAAGTCGCTTGCCGTTGGCAAATGCGGCAACCATCTCATAACCCTCGTCCATCACGTTGTGGCGGTCGAAGTAATACTTGAATTCGTCGTCAAGACCTGCGGGTATGGTGTCCTCTGTCAGGGTATCAGTGTGGGCGGGTATCTTCTTTGTGATGGCGGCGTTTAGCTGCATGCCTTTGTGGGCGGGTTGGGGCAGATAGTATGTTGATGCCGACAACAACAGCAGGGGTGATATAATAGATATTAATACCTTTTTCATTTATTTACTACTTTTCGGATGCAAAGATACAAAGAAATTTCTTATATTTGCAACCAAAATAACTATAAAATATAATATGTATATGAAGAATTGACATTGATTTATGCCTATAAAAATAGGGAAAAGTGATAAAATGTTAGTTTTTTGAATAAAAAAGTTACAAATTGTTTGTTTATTCCGATGAAAAAGATTAATTTTGCAGCCGAAATTAAAATTGAAATCAAGAATGAAGAGTCTGAATCTACTTAACGGCCTAATTATTATTCGACTGCATGGGGCAGGCGGAAGTGATTGAGGTATATGTAGATGTAGCATAAAGATTATACATTAAACATTAAATACGAGCCTTTCTCACTTCCGAGTGTGAAAGGCTTTTTTCATTGGAATAAATAATTTGTAAAATAGTTAAATAGTAAAAATTAAAAAATGGAAAGGTTGTTTATTTTCGACACGACGCTCCGCGACGGCGAACAGGTGCCCGGATGCCAATTGAACACTGTAGAGAAGATCCAGGTGGCAAAGGCGCTTGAACAGTTGGGCGTTGACGTTATCGAAGCAGGATTCCCCATCTCAAGTCCAGGCGACTTTAACAGTGTGATTGAGATTTCAAAGGCTGTTACATGGCCCGTTATCTGTGCGCTTACCCGTGCTGTAGAGCGCGACATCGATGTGGCTTTCGAGGCGTTGCAGTATGCCAAGCACAAGCGTATTCACACTGGTATTGGCACAAGCGATGAGCACATCCAGTTTAAGTTCAACTCAACCCGCGAGGAAATTCTGGAGCGTGCCGTAGCTGCTACAAAATACGCTAAGCGCTTTGTTGACGATGTGGAGTTTTATTGCGAGGATGCAGGACGTACCGATAACGAGTATCTGGCCCGCGTGGTTGAAGCTGTTATCAAGGCTGGCGCAACCGTGGTAAACATCCCTGATACAACAGGTTACTGCTTGCCACAGGAGTACTTTGAGAAGATAAAGTACCTTAAGGAGCATGTTGACAATATAGACCGCGCCATCATTTCTACCCATTGCCACAACGACTTGGGAATGGCTACTGCAAACACATTGAACGGTGTGCTGGCTGGAGCACGACAGGTTGAGGTTACAATCAACGGAATAGGCGAGCGCGCAGGTAACACATCGCTCGAGGAAATAGCAATGATTCTGAAATGTCACAAGAATATAGAAATTGAGACCAACATAAATACTACCAAGATTTATCCTACCAGCCGTATGGTGTCGAGCTTGATGAATATGCCCGTGCAGCCTAATAAGGCCATTGTTGGACGCAATGCCTTTGCACACTCAAGCGGCATACATCAGGACGGTGTGCTGAAGAACGTTCAGACATACGAGATTATCGACCCGAAGGATGTTGGTATCGACGATAACAGCATTGTACTGACAGCACGTTCTGGTCGCGCTGCATTGAAACATCGTCTGCACGTGAACGGTGTGGATCTGTCGGAAGAGAAGCTCGACAAGATTTACGAGAAGTTCCTTGTTCTGGCCGACCAGAAGAAGGAGGTTACCGATGCCGATGCACTGATGCTGGCAGGTGCAGATACTGCTGATACTCACGCAGTTAGACTCGACTTCCTGCAGGTTACTACAGGTAAGGGCGTAAAGAGCGTTGCCTCTATCGGACTCGACATCAGCGGACAGAAATTCGAGGCTGCTGCCAGCGGAAACGGTCCTGTGGATGCTGCCATCAAGGCGCTGAAGAAGATTATCATGAAGCAGATGACGCTGAAGGAGTTTACCATACAGGCCATCTCGAAGGGAAGCGACGATGTGGGTAAGGTGCACATGCAGGTGGAGTACGACGGAAGTCTGTACTACGGATTCGGTGCCAACACCGATATCGTTACCGCATCGGTTGAAGCGTATATCGATTGTATAAACAAATTTAAGAAAGACGAAGAATGAACACATTATTTGATAAAATTTGGGATAAGCACGTGGTGCAGCAGGTAGAAGACGGGCCCACACAGCTGTACATAGACCGCCTGTACTGCCACGAGGTGACATCGCCTCAGGCATTCGACGGCATGCGTGCCCGCGGACTGAAATGTTTCCGTCCCAAGCAGATTTACTGCATGCCCGACCACAACACGCCAACACACGATCAGGATAAACCAATAGAGGATCCAGTATCGAAGAAGCAGGTAGACACTCTGGCTAAGAACGCTGCCGAGTTCGGACTTACACACTACGGAATGATGTCGAAGGACAACGGTATCATCCACGTTGTTGGCCCTGAGAAGGGATTGAGTCTGCCAGGAATGACAATCGTATGTGGCGATTCGCACACATCAACCCACGGCGCTATGGGTGCTGTTGCTTTCGGCATAGGTACTAGCGAGGTTGAGATGGTGATGGCTTCGCAGTGTATATTGCAGCAGAAGCCCAAGTCGATGCGCATCTCGATTAACGGTGTGCTGGGCAAGGGTGTTACGGCTAAGGATGTGGCGCTCTACCTGATGTCGAAACTCACCACAAGCGGTGCTACTGGCTACTTTGTGGAGTATGCCGGATCAACCGTTAAGGCAATGAGCATGGAGGGCCGATTGACGCTGTGTAACCTCTCGATAGAGATGGGTGCTCGCGGAGGTTTTGTGGCTCCTGATACTACAACGTTTAATTATCTGAAAGGTCGTGAATATGCGCCTAAGGGCGAAGAGTGGGATAAGGCTGTAGCTTACTGGAAGACATTGAAGAGTGGCGATGACGCTGTGTTCGACAAGGAGCTTACATTCAATGCTGCCGATATCGAGCCCCGCATAACATACGGCACTAACCCTGGAATGGGAATCGGCATAACCGAGGCAATTCCAAACGAGACGGGTGCAGGATTCGAGAAGTCGCTGAACTACATGCAGTTCAAGGCTGGACAAAAGCTGCTGGGCACAAAGGTTGACTATGTGTTCCTTGGCGCTTGTACCAACGGACGAATTGAGGATTTCCGTGCGTTTGCCTCGATAGTAAGAGGTCGCCATAAGGCCGCTGATGTTGTGGCTTGGCTGGTTCCTGGCTCGTGGGCTGTTGACAAGCAGATTCGCGAAGAAGGACTCGACGTTGTGCTTGAGGATGCTGGTTTCGAAATCCGTCAGCCCGGATGTTCGGCTTGTCTGGCGATGAACGACGATAAGATTCCTGCTGGCAAGCTGAGCGTTAGCACATCGAACCGAAACTTCGAAGGTCGTCAGGGCCCAGGCGCCCGCACTATTCTGGCATCGCCGCTAACCGCCGCTGCCGCCGCTGTAACTGGAGTAATCACTGATCCAAGAGAATTATTATGAAACAGAAATTTAACATCATAACATCCACCTGTGTGCCACTTCCACTTGAGAATGTGGACACCGACCAGATAATACCAGCCCGATTCCTCAAGGCTACAACCCGCGAGGAGAAGTTCTTTGGCGACAACCTGTTCCGCGATTGGCGATACAATGCCGACGGCACGCCTAACAAGGATTTTGTGCTGAATAATCCCACATACTCGGGCTGCATTCTCGTGGCAGGTAAGAACTTCGGCTCGGGCTCGTCGAGAGAGCATGCTGCATGGGCCATCGCCGGCTACGGATTCCGCGTGGTTATCAGCTCGTTCTTTGCCGACATTCACAAGAACAACGAGCTTAACAACTTTGTGCTGCCCGTGGTGGTGAGCGAGGCTTTCCTGGCTGAGCTCTTTGCTAGCATCGCGGCCAACCCTAAGATGGAAGTTGAGGTTGATCTGCCTAATCAGACCGTAACCAATAAGGCTACTGGTAGCAGTGAGCACTTCGACATCAACGGCTACAAGAAACACTGTCTGATGCAGGGACTCGACGATATCGACTTCCTTGTTCAGAACAAAGAGAAAACAGAAGTATGGGAACAAGCGAACAAGTAAATAAGTACCAGCGCATTCAGCCCTTTGTGGAGATAATGGACTCTACGCTGCGCGATGGCGAACAGACCAGCGGCGTATCGTTCCTGCCTCACGAGAAGCTGATTATAGCCCGTATGCTGCTTAACGATCTGAATGTAGATCGCATTGAAGTGGCATCGGCGCGAGTGAGCGAGGGCGAGAAGGATGCGGTGAAGATGATTTGCCGCTATGCCGCCCGCATCGACAAACTGGAGAGGGTAGAGGTGCTGGGCTTTATCGATGGCGGAAAGAGCGTTGACTGGGCTTACGAGTGCGGCTGCAAAACGCTGAACCTGCTGGCTAAGGGCTCGCTGAAACACTGCACGCACCAGCTGCAGAAATCGCCTGAGGAGCATATCGAGGATATAGTGCGCGAGGTGAAGTATGCCCACACTAAGGGCATTACCGTAAACCTGTATCTTGAGGATTGGAGCAACGGCATGAAGGAGTCGCCATCGTACGTCTATCAGCTGATGGACACACTTTGCGACATTGGTATCCGTCGCTTTATGCTGCCCGACACGCTGGGCATCATGAATCCGCTGCAGTGCATCGAGTACTTCCGCAAGATGCTTAAGCGCTATGCCGATACTCACTTCGACTTCCACGCCCACAACGATTACGATCTGGCTGTGTCGAACTCGCTGGCTGCCGTGCTGAGCGGTGCCAAAGGTCTGCACGTAACGGTTAACGGACTGGGTGAGCGATGCGGAAATGCGCCACTGTCGAGTGTGCAGGTTATTCTGAAGGACCAGTTCAACGCCCGCACCAACATACGCGAGGATAAGCTTAACGACATCTCGCGCCTTGTTGAAAGCTACAGCGGTATTGTGGTTGCGCCTAATCAGCCTATCATCGGCGACAATGTGTTTACCCAGGTGGCTGGCGTGCATGCCGATGGCGACAAGAAGGATAATCTGTACTGCAACGCCCTTGTGCCCGAGCGATTCGGTCGCCGACGCGAGTATGCGCTTGGCAAGAACAGCGGCAAGGCTAACATAGCCAAGAACCTTGAGGAGCTTGGGCTCGAGCTTACTCCTGAGCAGACCCGCCGCGTAACGCAACGTATCACCGAGCTGGGCGACAAGAAGGAGATTGTGACGCAGGAAGACCTGCCGTTCATAGTTAGCGACGTGCTGAAACACGATGCGCCCGAGGATAAAGTGAAGCTGGTAAGTTACGTGGTTTCAACGGCTTACGGACTGAAGCCTGGTGCCAACATAAAGGTTGAGATTAACGGCAAAGAGTACGAGGCAAGTGCTACTGGTGACGGACAGTATGACGCCTTCGTTAAGTCGCTGCGATACATATATAAGAAGTATCTGGACCGTACGTTCCCGATACTGCAGAACTACGCTGTTACCATTCCGCCAGGCGGACGTACCGACGCATTGGTGCAGACTGTAATTACCTGGAACGACAACGGCAAGATTCTCCGCACCCGCGGACTGGATGCCGACCAGACTGAAGCTGCCATCAAGGCAACATTCAAGATGCTGAACATTATTGAAAACGAAAAAATAAACGAATTATGAAACTGAATATTGCAATCCTCGAGGGCGACGGAATAGGCCCAGAGATAATGAAACAAGGTGTGGCTGTGCTCGACGCTGTAGCAGCTAAATTCGGCCACGAGTTTACTTACACCCCAGCCATCTGCGGCGCTCATGCTATCGAGGAGGTAGGCGATCCTTACCCCGACGCAACTCATGAGGTATGTATGCAGGCCGATGCTGTGCTGTTTGCTGCCGTTGGCTCGCTGAAGTTCGACAACGATCCTACCGCCAAGATTCGTCCTGAGACAGGTCTGCTGGCTATGCGCAAGAAGTTGGGCTTGTTTGCCAACGTGCGTCCTGTGGCAACCTTCGACTGCCTGCTGCACAAGTCGCCGCTTAAGGAGGAGTTGCTGCGTGGAGCTGACTTTGTAGTAATCCGCGAGCTTACCGGAGGTATGTATTTTGGTGCGAAATATCAGGACAATGATAAGGCTTACGATACCAATATCTATACCCGTCCTGAAGTTGAAAGAATTCTTAAAGTAGGATTCGAGATGGCTATGACTCGTAAGAAGCATCTTACTGTGGTTGATAAGGCCAACGTGCTGGCATCAAGTCGCCTGTGGCGTCAGATTGCCAAGGAGATGGAGTCGCAGTATCCAGAGGTTACCACCGATTATATGTTTATCGACAATGCCTCGATGCGTGTTCTTACCGAGCCTACATTTTTTGACGTAATCGTTACCGAGAACACCTTCGGCGATATCCTAACCGACGAGACAAGTTGTATCACTGGCTCAATGGGCTTGCAGCCATCATCGTCACTGGGCGAGCATACACCGCTTTTCGAGCCTGTACACGGATCTTGGCCACAGGCTGCAGGTCAGAACCTTGCCAACCCAATTGCACAGATTCTGTCGGCTGCTATGCTGCTTGAGCACTTCGGATTGAATGCCGAGGGCGGTTTGATTCGTAAGGCTGTTACTGCATCGCTCGATGCCAACGTCCGCACTCCTGAGATTCAGGTAGAAGGTGGCGAGAAATATGGTACGCGCGAAGTAGGAGAGTGGATTGTAAACTACATCAAGAATGCGTAAATCTGTATTAGCAATAGCGTTGTTTTGGGCGGTTTGTGCTTCGGCACAAACGCCAAAGCAATGGCGCGACTCGATATCTGTTCTGATTGAGCAGATAAACCATCATCCTAACAACATCGACCTCCGCTTGAAGAAGGCCGAGGCCAACATCAACTTGTCGCAGTATGAATATGCGGCCGATGAATATAGTAAGGTGTTAAAGCTGGATGAGCGTAATCTGGCGGCGCTATATTTCCGTGCCTATTGCTACACCCAGCTGCGCCAATACAGCATGGCACGTGCCGATTACGATGCGTTTCTGGCCATTCAACCCGAGCATCTTGAAGCACACCTGGGCTTGGCGCGCGTTTTACAGCTGTTAAATCGCCGCGCGGATGCTGTAGATGAGCTGAATCGCTGTGTACAGATGTTCCCCGATAGCGCTGATGCCTACGCGGCCCGTGCTGCCTACGAGACGCAGTTGAAACAATATGATGCTGCAATTTATGATTGGGATGAGGCACTAAGATTACGACCAAATGATGCGTCTTTGACGGTGTCTAAAGTGGATATTCTGCTAAATTTGGGTAGGATTCGTGAGGCTCGCGAGGCACTTGATAAGGCCGTAAAGCAGGGAACGCCCCGCGCCGCCCTGAGAGAGTGGTTTGACAAATGTAAATAAAGACTCAGATATCTGATTTGTATAAAACAACCGCCGATAAATTTCCGTGTATCGTGGAAATCTATCGGCGGTTTGATATAATGCAATTTTAAGACCTTCTGAGGCGTTTCCTCCTTAGCGGGCTGCAACGTACTTATGCAGAGTGCTACGAACGGCTCCTGGGCCTGCAAACAGCTCCTTAACCATTCCTTCAATCTGGTCACCCAGTCCTGCTTCGTACAAATCAAGTCCGAATACGTCCTTGCGGCTGTACAGAGCCTTCAGAGGACTCCAATCCTGCTCGGCCTTACCAATCTCCAGCGGAGCTACGATAGCCTGCAGTTCCTCAAGCATTGGGTCGGGTGAGCAATCAAATGCTGTACCGTCGTCCTTAATACCCTTCAAGTAGCGGGCATAACCAGCCAGTGTGAGTGGAATAAGCTCGAGGTTGCTCATGTCGAGTCCGCGCGCAATGTACTTCTTAATAGTCTCACCGAAACGGATGGGCAGCTTTTGGCTGGTATCCATGGCGATGCGCTGTGGAGCGTCAGGCATGAATGGGTTTGGCAAGCGGCGCTTGATAACGGCACCGATAAATTCGTAAGGATTTAATACTCCTGGATCTACCACTACAGGCATAGATTCAATATATCCAATTTTCTTTACAAAATTGCAGAGGTCTTCGTCGGCCATCTCGGCAGAGATGAGTGTGAAGCCCAGCATGCAGCCGTAAATACTCATTGCGGTGTGCAGTGGATTCAGGCAGGTTGTAACCTTCATGGTCTCAACCTTATCCACAGTCTCGCGTGTGGTATATAATGCGCCTCCCAGATCCAATGGTGGGCGACCATTGGTGTAGTTGTCCTCGATTACCAGATACTGCACCTCCTCAGCGTTCACGAATGGAGCGGTAAAGGTGTGCTTCTCGGTCTCGATGTAGTCGTTGTCCTCAAAACCGTCGGCAGCCAGCATCTCCTTCACCTTCTCGTGTGGGCGAGGAGTAATCTTATCAATCATTGACCAAGGGAAGGTGATTTTCTTCTCATCCTTCAGGTAGTCGAGGAATGCGGCAGGTACCAGTCCGTCCTTTGCCCAGCGCTCAGCATAAGCCATCACGCCAGCCTTAACCTTGTCGCCGTTGTGCGAGCAGTTGTCCATCGACTGCACGGTGAGTGGCAGCTGTCCGGCATTGAAGCGCTCAAGCAACAGTGCGCACACCTTACCCATGGCGAATAGAGGCTTGAGTCCGCGAGCCAGGTCAGCTTCGTTGTAGGTGTAACCTTTCTCAGTGATGGTGAACGAAATCATCTGCAGACTTGGGTTCTTGAAGATTTCGACCAAGCGGTTCCAGTCCTCAAACTGAGGGTCGGCCTTCAGAGCCTCGGTCACGCTGGCAATGACTTTCTTCTCGATAGAACCGTCAGAGCAGAGGTTCACGCAGAGTGAGAGGTTATTGTAAGGTGCGTAAGCCTTGTCGATGACCTCGAAGTCGAAGGTCTCGGCAACGATAACGCCGCGGTCGTACTTACCTGTGTTCAGTGCATCGTTCAGGATAGCAGCAGGGAATGCGCGGAAGATGTTTCCGCCGCCGAAGTGTACCCATGTAGGCTCCTTGGCTGTCTTTTCACGAACGGCCTTGATGTCAAATTTGGGGAGCTGGTAGCCCTTGGCTTCCCAATCTGCGGCGTTAAACTTGCCGCTAATAATATCATTTAATTTCATAATGCTGTTATTATTTTAAGGCACGAATTATATTAATCGAAGAAGCCAGGCTGTTTATACTCGATGCCCAACTCGCGGTCGACGGTGGCCAGAATGCCCTGTACCTGTCCCATAGCAAACATGCGGCCCAGCAGTGTGTAACCGGCATTGTGGCCGTGACTGCTCTCGTCCATGATACCACCAGGCTCATCGGTAAATGTCATACCGTGGTCAACACGCATTGGCAGCTCTGGGTTCTCCTTCTCGAAGATGCGGCACAGCTCGATCAGGTCGGCACGTCCGCCCAGGTGGCTGGCCTCAGTGAAGTCGCCGTTGGGGAAGATGTGGCATGAACGCAGGTGAACGAAGTGGGTGCGTGGAGCAAACTTCTTGGCCAGCTCAACCACATTATTATATGCACCTGCAGAGAGCGAACCAGCGCAGAATGTGAGTCCGTTATGCTTGTTGGGCACAGCATCGAGGAACCACTGGATATCTTCCTCGGTACGTACGATGCGTGGCAGGCCGAGAATCTCGATAGGGGGATCGTCGGGGTGAACACACATGTTCATGTTGCACTCCTCACATACAGGCATGATAGCCTCAAGGAAATACTTCATGTTGGCACGCAGCTTAGCCTTGTCGATGCCTTTATACAGGTCGAGGAACTCGCGGAACTTCTGTACAGGAGCCTCGTCGTTCTCGCTGAAGTTACCTGAAACAAAACCCTGGGTCTTGATTACGATGTTCTCAACCAGCTTGTGGTCCTTCTCGGGAGTCATGGTCTTAGCCAGCTCGTCGCACTCGGCGATAACGCTGCGCCCCTTGCCCCAACCCTCGGGGAACTGGAACTTCTCCCATTCCTCGCGAGCGCCTGGACGCTTCAGGATATATATGTCGAAGTAAGCAAACTCGGCATAGTTGAAGTATAGGTTTGTTGCACCGTTTGGATTGTCGTGGAACAAATCGGTACGAGCCCAGTCGAGCACAGGCATAAAGTTGTAGCAGATGCAGTGAATGCCCTCGGCTGCAAGGTTACGCAGACTCTCCTTGTAAACCTCAATCTGGTGGTCGCGGTCAGGACCGCCGTATTTGATGGTCTCCACTACTGGCAGACTCTCAACCACGCTCCAGCGCATGCCGTAGCTCTCGATGTACTCGCGCAGGTCGCGAATCTTCTCACGGGTCCAAACCTCACCCAGAGGTACGTCGTGCAGAGCGGTAACAATACCCTCAACTCCGATTTGTCTCAGTTGTGCAAGAGTAATCTTATCTTTCTTGCCAAACCATCTCCATGTTCTTTCCATATTACTACTAAATTTATTTGTTATATTTTCGCTGCAAAATTAATCAATTATCGACAAAGTGGTTTGCACTTTCGGCTCATTTCTTTTTCATTTTGTACTTTTTTAGCTTATTTCCTATTATCATCTGCTGGAAATTAAGCGGTTTGCTACTGCCAGGTCTTCCTGCGGCAGGTGTTTCAACGGGTAGGCTTTCCTGCCCGTATCGGTTAATCGCCGTAACGGCATAGTGAAGTGTGCGGCCCTTGTGAGGCACTGTTATCGACAGCTCTCGCTGTCGAACGGCAATCAGATTTTCAGGGTTGTTGATGTCAACAGGCAGCGATTCTGATGCGTACACATTATATAATAGGTAGTTGCCATCGGAATAATCTACGGCTTTCTTCCACGAAATATTATCGGCAGTCATACTACGCTTTATTTTTAGCTGACCGACTGCTGATGGTGCTTGCTGACCAGCCCAAGTCATTGGCGGAATCAAGGCTGGAACGATATTGAAATCGCGGGTGAAATCGTAGATTCCCTTGGTGTTGTCAGTAAAGAATTTGCTGCGGAAGAATGTGCAGCCAAGACCAATCTGGCGTAGTACGCTCATCTCGCGGGTGATGACATCCAGATCCCAGTTCTTCTCGCGTGGATGCATCATGTATACAGCCAGTCCGGGAGCCACAATGCGACCGTAGCTGTGCTCAAGCCAGTCAACAGCGAATGGGTAGAAGTTGTTGCCTTGGAAATACATCATCGGGAAGAGTGCGTCCATCAGTCCGTCGCGCAGCCATCCCTGAGCATCCTGACACACTGTTGTGTTAGCATTCCAACCAGAGCTTTTGTATCTAGTCAGATCGTCGTATTTGCCTATAGGCGAGCAAGATAGCTTTACCCATGGCTTAAGTGACTTTACCGCACGATTAATCTTTGTAACGATGTCGGTGATGTACTTTCGACCCTGTGGACGAGTAACCTTCAGTTTCCAAGTCTCGGGATATCGGATGTAATCCAGATGAATGCCGTCAACATCGTATTTTTGCGTAACCTCAGCACAGAACTTTGCCAGATAATCGCCAGTCTGAGGCATTTCGGGGTTCATATACCCCTCATCGCCAATCTTCTTAATCAGCGTTGGGTACTTCTGTCGCAGTTGTTTGCAGCCTATGCTGTTCCACTTTCCAACAGGTATGGTAACAATCCACGCGTGGCACTCCATTCCACGGCGATGACACTCGTCGATACACATCTGTAGCGGGTCGTAGCCAGGCGAGTTTCCTGGCTTACCAGTGATGCATCCGTCCCAAGGCTCGGTAGTTGTTGGGAAGATTGTGGTAGCACGTACTCTTGCCTGGATAAGCACGGTGTTTATGCCAGCCTGTTGCAGCTGGTCGAGTATTGAAATCAGTTCTGCTTTCTGGGTTGTAGTAGAGTAGGAGTGAGGCCAGTCGATACCACCTATGGTGGTAAGCCATACAGCTCTTACTTCGTGTTTTGGCGTCTGCGCTTTTGCACTTAGCACAAGTGCTAAAAGCATTAAAATGTGTATAAATTGTTTCAAAATGATGCTTTTTTTAGAAATTTGCTGCAAAGTTAGCTCTTTTTTTTCCATTTCTCAAATAAAAATACTACTTTTGCACAAAATTAATTCAAATTTAAGCAAAGAAAAGATGATTTCGTTTGTATTGAGTCTTGTGGCTCTTGTGTTGGGATACTTGTTCTACGGTCGACTTGTGGAGCGAGTATTTGGTCCAGATGACCGTGAGACACCTGCCGTTGCTAAGGCCGACGGGCTGGACTACATTGTGTTGCCCTCGTGGAAGATCTTTATGATCCAATTCCTGAATATAGCAGGAACAGGACCTATCTTCGGTGCTATCATGGGTGCCAAGTTCGGCCCTGTGGCTTATCTGTGGATTGTCTTCGGATGCATCTTTGCCGGAGCCACACACGACTATCTGTCGGGTATGCTTTCTATGCGACACGATGGTTGCGGACTACCTGAGCTTATCGGTAAGTATCTGGGCAAGACAACCAAGAGTATTATGCTGGTGTTCACCGTACTGCTGCTGATAATGGTGGGAACGGTGTTTGTATATAGCCCGGCAGAGATTCTGCACTCAATAGCAGGCGATACAATAATGTGGGTTGCAATCATCTTCTGTTACTACATTATTGCTACCATGCTGCCAATCGATAAGATTATTGGTAAGGTCTATCCATTATTCGCCTTCTCGTTGTTGTTTATGGCTGGCGCTCTGATGTTTTGGCTCTTTGTACATTGGCCCACAGTGCCCGAAC
>Ga0310696_10006558_pt1 | contig 13789 bp, 12 predicted proteins | sample AusTroGonzalo_MG_4_FD_203885 | JGI IMG/M metagenome (GOLD analysis project Ga0310696, IMG submission 203885) | Bovine rumen microbial communities from tropical cattle in Woodstock, Queensland, Australia - Gonzalo_02 (v2) (version 2) | ecosystem: Host-associated > Mammals > Digestive system >... | reverse complement strand
AGATGCTTCAATGACAGTGGAATCGTTGTGAGATCAGTCTAGAAGTACTGGTCAACGGTCAAGCCCTACTCTCTCAAGCACTATCTGAAGAACTTCAGTGATGTCTTTATGTCTTCGACCACCTAGTCCTAAGTCTAAGAAGAAGATATGAGCTTCAAGCTCAGCCACTCTCTGTAGATCTTGTTAGCTCCAACAGTTCCAAGCATCTTGAGCTGCAGTCTCTATCCAAGAGTCTAAGCACAAGCTTTGATGTACAGTCTCCAGTCAAAAGCTGCTCTGTTCCGCTATATGATGCACTGGAATCTCTTGAGCTGCTGGAAGATTGTCTAGTCATTGAGATACTTCTAGTAGTTCTTGATTGTCTTTGGCCAGATGCCATGAGAAGCATGGAACTTCTCTTTGTAGAACTAGTTGTAGATCTACTAGAGTGTTGGAATTGTGAAGTTCATCTAAGATAGTTTTGCTTGAAGAACTTGATCAGGTGTGTTGTGAACATCTATGGAAGAGCCATTGCTGAGAGTCTGACAAAGTACTAGATCTAGACTCCAGTCTACTCAATGAATCTAGTGAAGAGCTCCTTGTCTTTGATGAACTACCTTGAGATCTTCAAGAACTCTTGGTCATAGAAGTGGTCAAACTCCTAGTCAGGAAATTTCTTGAGGACTGCTTTTATGAACTCATTCAAAATGAACTGGCTATCCATTGCATACTGGACATCTCTTGAGGAGTTAGAGTTCAAGTTGTACACACTGTCATTGATCTTGCACTAGAGCTACTTCTAGCACTTCTGCTTTATCTGTTCATCAGTGAGATGCATTCAAAGAAAACCATAACTTAACTTAATCTAACTCATGCACTAACTTATTACACATCATGTCACTTAACTGAGTCAAATGCTGACTAGATCTAGAGAGCACCTCTAGAAGAGATCTAAGCAACTCTCTTCATCTCTTGAGGCTATTTGATCTGAGACCCTTTTCCAACAGCAAGATTTCCCTATGAGTCTTCAAGAATCACATTACCATTGTCCCAATCAGCAAGCTTCATGCAGTTGTAGTCAACAGAGATTGGAACAGATGATCCAATGAATCCTCCAAGTCGATTCTTGATGATCTTCAAGTGGATCTTCCCAATGTCTCGCTAGCCTGCAAGCTGGTATATTGCAAAGAAGACATCTGCTGTTGCAGGAATTCCGGAAGACTAAGCAGCATTCTACAAGTCAATTGTCTTGTCAGCAAACTTCCCGCCAGCACCAGAAGATCTGTTGCTTTGGACAGCACTGACAACTGGAACTTTGAGCTGAGAAGAGAGAGCTCTGAGCTCTTCTGCAATTGCTTTTCCTTTCTAGTACAAAGCAGAGTTTGCCTATGAAGAGTTTGCACGCATGATGTTCAGATAGTCAACAACAATCAGATCTGGAGTGAATGCAAAATGCTCTTTCAGCTTCTTGCAGTGCTGCTTTATCATTGCAGTGCTGCAAGTCCCAGTTGGGAACTCCTTTATTCTGAGAAGAGCATCTGGCACTCCAAGCTTCAGAGCTTTGACTCTCTTCCGCAAGCTCTAAGTTGCAAAGCTGAGCTAGTTTATGTTCAGCTAGCTGATGATGCTGTCAAATCGAGTTGAGTACATGTGCTAGCTCATCTCATTTGTGATCAGAAGAACTTTCTTGTTCTGGAGAATGTATGAGAAGATGAGATTTGTCATGAACATTGACTTTCCAAGCCCTGGCTTTGCCATGTACAGCATCAAGCAGGTCTACTAGACTGGAAGACCACCATATGTGACATAGTCAAGTCCACGCAAGCCCATTGACACTTTTCTGTCAACTTGCTTTAGCTTCTAGCAGTGGTTGTCAATGTTTGAGAAGTACTAGACACCAAGATCTGTTGTCAGATCATACTTAGCAATCTACTCAAACTTCTAGAAGCAGCAAGAGATGTCTTTGTGCTTCTAGATCACATCTAAGTTCTAGAGCAGAACAAAGTACAGTGCACGCTACTTAGTGAATCTGACAATAGTCTACTGGAGATACTTTGAGTTGAACTGCTTCTAGTCTATCTAGCACACAGAGTCAACAAAAGCTTCTAAGCTCTGCTTGTCACTCTTGCACTTGTCATTGTCAAACACTTTAGACAAGAACTCTCTTGAAGGGATAGCTTGGATCTTTCCCCAATAAGCTTGGAGAATTCCAAAGAGCTTTCCAGCAATCTAGTTCTTGAACCATCTTCTGTTGAAGTTCTGGACAATGAAGAAAGTTGTGTCTGTCTATCCAGGACTGATGAGCTGCTTGACAATGAGCTTCTATGTGAAGTCATCTGGAAGCTTCAAGATGTCATCAGCAATCATCAAAGACTTTTCTTTTGATTCAGCCATCTAGTCTTCTCTAGTGTGTCTTCTCGACTTTCTTTTAAACTAACTCGATTTAGACTCAATGACTGTAGTAGTGGTCAATCATTGCAATCAGAAGCCAGAGAATGCCTTGGATGAAGAGAAGAGGAAGCCAAAGAAGAATGAATCCAAAGAAGAGCCAGATCCGGACAACAACAGAGAGCTTTGACATCAATCTGTAGTACACTCTCTTCTAGTCTGCATAGACAAGCTTCAAGAAGTGCGTGTAGATCATGAATCCGAGAGTCAGGTACAAGCAGAAGAAGATGTATGCGAAGAAGATTGATCCCATCAGTACACAGCCCTCCTCAAGAAATCTGAGTCTTGCGAGACCAGTGAGAGCCTGACAAAGTTCATTGACTTCCCTTCAGCACTTGTGTATGGCCAGGCATCAACTAGATAAGCTCTAGCTTTGAGCTTGCTCACAATTGGAATGTAGTACTAGTCTTGGTCAACTTCATAAGATTGGTCCTCAACTTCTTGGAAGAACTTCACTGCAATCATGAAGTTTGATGGATTCATCACATTCAAGTCATCAAGAACTTCTGTTTGGTACACAATCTGCGTGTTGTGGCCCATAGCGATCTTCTGAGTTGATGCTTTCCCACATCTTTGGATGAAGACAATGGAGTCACCAAGCACACCCTAGTACTGGAGATCTTGAGTGCATCCAAGAGTGACAGTTCCTCTGAAGTCACTGTTCACATGGATGAAGTATGCTTGGCTTGGAATGAGCTATATGTAAGCACCATTCTTAGAAGAGTCAACAACTATGCATGACAGAGCCTACTAAGTTGTGTACTTTGGAAGAGCCGTTTGCTAGAACACATAGAGCACTTCACCATCTATGCTAAGATACTACCCGGCATTCAGCTAGTTCCTGAATGCTCTCTAGATCTTCTACAGAAAGTAGCACTGCATGTATCTAGAAGAGATCTGCTCAGCATCTTGGCTCATTCCAATGTAGTCTCTCTTAAGAAGAGGGTTGTATGTGCCACCACTGACTAGAGGAAACTCACTAGAGAGTGAGTCATAGCTGTGCTTGATGATGAAGTTCACCCAAGGAGAGTCTTTTGGGTATTTTCCAACTAGTGAGTCTATCTTGTCTTCATCTAAGAAGTTCTTAGCCATGAAGTCTTTGATGTATCTCGATTGCTCTTCAACTCTCTAAGATGACTAGATTGTTGACCGTCTAGCAGTGTTCTTGGACTTTATCTGCTGGCCAAAGATCTAAGCAACTTTGATCTTAGTGTTGAAGCAGAGAGAAGAGAGCAGATCTTCATTCACTAGTCCAAATGTTGCAATAGGATCTGGAAGTGGATCTTCTGGATCAACTGCAATCTACTATGAGATGTCTTCAAACTAGAGATTGACTGCATAAGCAAATGGCTTTATCTTGCTCAGCTCGTTTTGGAAGAAGATCTTAGTCTTAGAGAGAGGCTTCAACTGTCTTGAGTTAGGGAACCTTCTCAAGATCTTGGCATTTGGCTAGTTTGTCTATGGATCAAAGCTCTAGTAGAAGATGTTGTTTGATCCATTCTCAATGAAGTTCTAGATCTGGATTGGCTTTGCTAGCTTAGCTCTGAGCTTGTCCTGGTCAGTAGTTGAGATTGTCTACTAGAGCTACTTCCACTATGTCTGAGAGAGATCTGTTGAGATTGACTAGCTATAGACTGGACTGATCTAGCCAGTGCTTGTGTCTGAAGACATTGCAACAGCAATTGTCTTCCCAAGCCAGCTTTTTCTGAACACTCCGTCGTCATTGACGTACAGAAGCTGCTACAGATCATTACGGATCTCTGCTGGAACTGCATAGTTGTCACTGAAATGCCTGAACTATGTCAAGTTGTAGAGAAGATGCTGAGCAAGAATTCTCTGCTTCCAAACTCTGATCTAGGTGTCACCAACTACAGTGTAGCTTGATGCAAGAACTGACTCCTAAGACTGAAGCTTCTCTGCAACTAAGCCAGTCAGAGCATCATTGATCCCCTGCTTTATTGAAGTGTACAAATCTGAAGCACTTCCAAGAGAAGAAGAGTGCAAGCTTGTGACAAGATCTCTGAGCTGGCCACTCCACTAGCTGAGCTTGAAGTCCATGACAAACTGGTCAAGATCTTCTAGAATAGAGCCAAGAACTGTGCTCAATGCCTAAGAGATCTCTGGCTTCTGGCTCTTTGTGACTTTTGAGAAAGCTGATGAGATGATCTTAGAGAGATCTTCAAGAGCTTGCTACTGTGTCTAATTCAGCTTCACATATGCTGTCTAGAGCCTGTTTGGGATCTGGTCCACAGTGATGTATGTGTTCTATGCACACTAGTCAAGAGCATACGGATCTATTGTGATGTGCTGTGATTGGCTTGGAAGTCTTTCAATTGCACTTTCTTGCTAAGCTTCAAAGCTGATGACCGCAGCATCCTTCAACTCATTCAAGCTAGTCTGAGAGTTCAAAGACTAGGTCTAGAAAGCCTATTCAGAGCTCTAAGTGATTTCAGTGAACTCTCTGCTAGCAGTGTCTTTCAAAGCTTCAATTGCTCTTCGAACCTACTCTAGCTTGTCTTCAAACTCTTGCTCAGTTGTTGTGATTTGATCGCTCATTGCAAACATATTTACTCAAAGCTATAAATAAAGTTCAAGAAAGGAGCATAAAATGCTTTCAAACATCTTGAAGAATCTCTCTCTTCGTGAGCACAGAAAGATAAAGATAATCTTGAGCTCAGTCTAGGAGTTTGAGATCTGCCAATTCTCACGGAGCTTTGCTGACATATCTGTCCTGTACAACACTGCTTTCTAGAGAGGAGCAATATAGAGCAAGCTCAAGCTCAAGCCAATCAAGAATGGGACAAGAGCAAGTGGTGACATATATTTGGGTCACTACTATGACAGCTCAAAGATGAAGCTCTTAGATGTGAAGTACTGTGCATTCTGCTATCCAGCAAACATTGCTGGATGGAAGCTGATCTCAAGAAAAGTCTGGTGGTGGTACTAGAGAGAAGAGCAGCATCCACAGAAGAAGCAAGAGAAGATCACATTGCCAGTGGAAGTCTAGCCTGAAGAGAAGACTGAAGACAAGCAGACAAAAGTTCCAATCATAGTCAGAAGCTTCTAGAGGCCAGAGCTCTTGAGCTACTCATTGAACAGCTTGTTCTCAACTGATCTGTCAAGTGCTGGTGAAGTCATTGTTGTTGATGACAAGTCTTAGTCAGAGACTGCTAAGAGGCTCTTGAGCACTGCAAGCAAAGTCCGGCTCTAGCCAATTGATCTCTCACAGTGCTCTGAAGAAGACTAGAAGACAATCTAGAGACTAGTTGGTCCAATCTAGAGAATCACATCTGGAGTTGGATTGAAGCACAGAGTCAAAGTCATTGAGCTCTAGAAGAAGAGCGGTGATGCACTTGGACTTGCTAGAGCAATAGAGATAGGATTTGAGTCAAATCCAGAAGCTCAGTAGATTGTCATTGCATAGAATGATGTCTTGTACAACAGAGCTTGGCTCTAGAAGATTCTCTAGTGGAAGAGAAAGATCAAGCAAGCTCTGCCAGAGACTAAGATTGGATGCATATCAACATACATTCCACATGCTCTTGGTGATCTCTAGCTCAAAGAAGTGTAGTTGATAGTTGGTGTCTGCTTCTTAGTGACTAGAGACTTGCACTAGGATCTGAAGTCAAAGACTGACTACTTCTAGAGAGAGCTCAAGTAGGCTCCTGCCTAGAGAAGAGACTAGATAATAGTTGATGGAGAAGAGTTCATGCACTGGAATGTCTGTGGTGACTTCCAGCTCTGCAGATATGCTCAGCAGCTTGGATTCTCTCTGTTCACTACTGGAAATGAGAGCTATGTCCAGCACTTAGGCTTGAAGAGCTCTCTTGGAAATGTCCAGAAGTATCTCAGAGTCTCTGACTGCTTTGTCCTTCCAGGAGCATTCAACAAAGATGCAGTGAAGAGTCTTCCAAAGACCCTCTGATCACTCAAGTGGAATGACCTTCCCTTTGACATTTCTAGCATAGTCCATGCTGTCTTTTGGAACTAGCCAGACTAGAGGGACACCTTCTGGGATCTGGTCTTGGCAAGTCTCAATGTCAGAGCAGCAGTCAGTGATGAGGATCACACAGCTCAGAGCATCGTCATCATCACGATGCTCAGTCCACTCTCTCTTGATGTGCTCAAAGACAGCTCTGTGAGATGTTCCACCAGCTGCTTCTCTCTTGAGAATGCACTCAATGGCAGAGTCATCAAGCTCTTCAAACTCATTGATTGAGATTATGTCTGTGTCGTGCTTGAGAAGTGAGACTTTCTTGTAGAACTCTTTAGACTCAGCAATCACACTAGCTGCTTTCTCTAAGAGCTCATTGCTCATTGAACCAGACTCATCTAAGCACACAAGGACTGTTCCATAGCGTTGAGTGTCATCTTCAATGCTTGGAAGATACATCCCAAGAGGAAGTGTTGACATTCTTGGCATTCTCCAAGTGAAGACATCAGACTTAGCAAGAATTGTCCTAAGACTGTTCTTGAGAATCTTCTCCCAATCAATCTTGACTGAGAAGAGCTTGGACAAGAGCTTCTCAAACTTAGAAGAGATTGTTCCTCTTCCGCTCTTAGAGGCATCCTGGATCTCATTGCTCAGCATCTGTCTGTTGAGCAGTGTGGAAGTGTCAGTGCTGTCTCCTGCGCCACTAGATGATTGGCTGCTTGAGCCAGAGCGCTGGCTCTTCCAGTCAATCTGATAAGACTTCACCTTCTCACCATTTGGAAGCTCATATGTAGTCACGGTGACTGTCCCTTCTTGAGAAGACGTATCACCTTGATCTTGGCTTTGGTCCTGGCTTTGGTCTTGTCCTTGGCTGCTTTGGCTAGAAGATCTACTGCCACTGCCAATCTTGAATGACTGCTGCTCAACTGTCTTAGACTTTAGAAGCTTGTCATATATCTCTTCAGCAGTCAAGCTCAAGAACTCTTCGGAGAAGAGACCTTTGATCTCGCCCTTCTCTAGATTTGGCTCATAGTCTTCTTCACCCCAACTCTTGAGCATTGAAGCAATCTCTTTGAAGTAAGAGTTGAGCTTAGCACTTCCACAAGACTGAGCAAGACCTGCGACAAGACTGAGCATTGAGTGTGTCTCATAGTCAGCGGCAACATTCCAGAGTATTGGATCTCTTTGGCCAAGTCTCTTAGGGACATGCAAGAAGAGCTGGTGTGAAACTTCATGGAGAAGAGTGAAAGCTATTCTTGCAGCTAGCTCAGTTGGTCTGGTCTTCTTGAAGAGAATGAATGGATTCTCAATGTTGATGTGGATTGAAGAGTCTGTTGGACAATAGTAAGCAAAAGTCACATCTCTCAAAGCAAAAGTCTCATTAGTCTCAAACACTACTTTTGCTTTAGAGATCTGAAGCGCATAAGCTGTGGTGAGCTTGTTCGAGAGCAATGCATACTCAACAACTTGGAAAGCTCTTGCACAGTCTTCTTTGAATCTCTCAATGTCTGTCATGTGCTAGTCTCCTTTGCTTGATGTTATATGATAACAGGAGCTAGCTTGAAGTTCACTTCTCTCGTGTGTGTGTCCAAACAGAGCCATTCCTTACTCTTTCATGTGTGTATCCAAACAGAGCCATTCCTTGCTCTACAGATCTGATCTCATTTGGTGAAGGGCCACTGAGAAGAGACTTGCTTGGATCAGACCAGTTTGCTGCATAGAGCATGAAGTCATCATTGAAAGCTCTTGCAATGTAGAAGAGATTGCACTTGACTGAGAAAGACAACTTCTTCATCTCTTCAGTCAAGCCTCGCTCAAAGACTAAGCTCTTTGTCTTGCTGAGAGCTCTGTCTGACTTGCAAGGCCACTTTCCAACTATTCTAGCTAAGCTAGTGAAGTCATGGTCAGCTTTGTCTTTGAGAAAGTCAACAACAGAGAATCTAGAGTATCCAACAGCATAGACCATCAGCCACTTCAGAAGATCTGGACTAGCATCGGCTTCAATCTTGCTGACCACACGCTTGAAAGTTTTGACCCGATTTGTGACTATGAGTCTCTTCAAGAAGTATGGCAGTGATTGTGGATTCTCTGCAATGAATCTTGCTAGATACTCAATGTCATGCATGCTCTCAAAGATGAATCTAGCCTGGACATTTGGTGTCCAACCATACTTCTTTGAGCACTTAGAGAGATCAGCTTCTATGTTGTGTTTCAGAAGAGTGTTCATCAGTCAGCCCAGCGGATTCCACTAGCAAGTCTTCCAAAGTCAAACTTTCCAGTCTCATACTGTGCATCTTCAGTGATGATCTCACGAAGATAGTTGGAAGGGTCCAAGAAGTACTCAAGCAACTCTGCTAGATTGTCAAGACTGACAAAGAACAAGCACTTAGCACTCATCAGGCAATCTCGAGAGTTGTCAGCTCTCCTCAAAGTTGAGCCAAGATGCTCTTCAAAGAGTGGATCATCAACAAATCCATAGTGCTTTCTGCCATTGTCATCAATCTGAGTGTAAGTCAAGAAGTCATCTCCATTGATGCACTCTTCAAGAGCAGAAGTCAATGCTCTGACTTTAGTATGCTCACCTCCAGACTCAATCACATCATTGAGCATGCTGAAGAGCTTTGGTGATGTAGAGAACACATCAAGGACAGTGTCTACCATGTAAGGCTCTGCTATCACTAAGTCTGTGAAGAATGCATCTATTCTATCAAATGAATCATCAATCACTCGGTCACTCATTGCTAGTCTCCTTTTTTAGGTCCACCGCCAGAATTGGTGTGGATTTTTTATCACGATAACAGGTTCTAGTGAGCAATTAAACAAAACTAAAAGAGCTCCAACACCTCTCGGCATTGGAGCTCTCTCTGATCTTTCAATCAGGCGGCTTTCACCGCAGCTTCATCACTGGATGAACAGCTTGTCGCCATCGACGGTAGCATTGTAGCCACCTTTGATGCCGATGAACTGATAGTAAGTGCCTGCACCGAACAGGTTGGTTGTGACACCATAACGAGTACGGCAAGCAATTGTTGGATTGAAGCTGAATGGATCTTGTGCCTGCATGATCTACAGTGGAATGTATGGCAGATAGATGATGCCGGAGTCATAGATGTTGGAGCCCTTGAATCCGAGCAGCACATATTCACCACCAGCCAGAGCATCACGATACAGCTTGATGGTTCCATTGCGGAGTGTACCAATGTCAGTCACACCAATGCCATTGTCAATGCTCTTGCCATAGGCATTAGCATTGCCAAGACCACCACCAACACCCAGTGGGTTGAAGATGTTGGACTCAAGCAGAGCAGCAGCTGAAGGTGAAGCAACACACCAGTTAGCAGCACCACGACGTGACTTGACAGCGATCTGAGCAGAGCGATCAAGGATTGTGGTGTACAGAGTGTTGGTTCTCTCATTCTGGTTACGGCCATCGGCTTTGGCAGGATCCCAGATAGTCACATTCTTAGCGCGGACAGCAGCCTGGACGATCTCACCAAGGAGCTGACGGTCGATCTACTGAGCAACTTCATAGCTCATCAGATCTGACAGCTCTTGCTGAGCATTCAGACCTTGCATAGCTTTCATGTCTTCCTCAGTCTCACGAGTGAGTTGGACACCCAGCTTTCTGGTCTTAGCAGTGACGGTTGATTTGATGATCTCAAAGCCGGCTTCTGGCATGTTCAAGCCAATTCTCCAGTTCTAGGCATCACCAGTGTTAGCACCATCACCAACATTAGCATTGCCATAGCCAAGGAAGTAGCTCATAGCATTGGCTGCATCATCAACATCCTGAGGATCAGGATTCACATCACCAGCGAGGTTGCGGAGCTTAGTGCGGATGCCAGCAGATGGTGCAGCAAATGGATCCATGTCGAGAGCACCCTGGTCTTCAGCAGCTGGGAACTCGCCATCATTGGTGAACTTGCCAGCGGTCTGCTTCTTGCCAGTGTGAGCTGGATCAACGAAGTTGTATCCAATCTAACGGCCAGGAGTGGTCTCAGCGCCATTTCCTCTCCAACCATATTTGGCACGGAAAGCAAAAGCCATTCCGATAGGAGCCTGCATTGGCTGAACACCGACCAGCTTGTGAGCGATCAGCTGAGGATAGATCCTGCGGATCATTGGGATGACGATAGATGGAACACGAGCATCACCAGTGGTATTAGCATAGCTAGAAGCTGGATCAACTGGACCGAGTGAGCCAAGGACGCCTTGGCCAGCTTGCTAGCAGATCAGAGAGCGACCATTGCGAACTTTAGCTTCGTGGTCAACCAGTCTCTGAGCATTCTAAAGAACAATAGCGGTGGAGACCTTCAGAGTCTCATCTTTGATGTCGCGGCCAGCATTGACGAGTGGAGCCCACTCTCTCAAGATGGCTTCTGAGTTTTGTATACCCATGAAATTCATTGATTCATTTCCTTAAATGACGTTGTTGTTATTTATCTGTTTTTCAACTTCACACACGCTTCACAACATCCAAGCTCACTTGCTTCCACGCAGCATTGTTGCATAGATCTATGCAATTGGTGTCTACATCTTAGCAGGTCTCTTTGGTGCAACTTTCTCTTCTGAGACAATCTGCTTCTTTGGAGCAGACTCTTTCTTGACCTATCTCTTAGTTGACTCAACCACGACTTTAGCAGGATTTGACTCCGCTTTCTTCTTGGCTTCTTCAACCATGAGAGATCTCTTCTCAGACTGAAGCTTCTTGAAAGCTGCACGAGCTTCATTGATGGACTCCTCAATGATCTTTGGTGAAGTTGCATTGTGAAAGTAAGATCTCACAAACTTAGCTTCACTAGGAGTGCACTATCTGCATTTCTACTCAAGCACAATCTGTGCTTCTTTCTTATCTAATCTAGCTTTGAGCTAGACATTCTACTTGATCAGGTTCTCTTGAGCTTTTCCTTGCTCAGCAATCTTTGCTTCATAGTCAGCAAAGATTCCATCTTTTGACTCCTGGACAATTGCATTGACTTTAAGGACATCGGTCACTTTCTGGATTGTCTTCAGAGCTGCATTGTACTTAGCTTCAGAGATGAGCTGTCTAGTTGGGATGTGCTTGTCCAGAGCATAGTTCAGATACTTCTACACGGACTAAGCAACAACATTCAAGTTCTTCTATCTCTCATTCTTCAGAGCTCTTGTTGATCTCTGGAGCTTCGACTCAAGAGCAAGGCGCTGTCTCTTCATCTTGACTTTAGAGTCTCTGAGAACTTGCTAAGCAACAACACGGACAGCTTTAGCTTTGTTTTTCTTGTAGACGTCAGCGATCTTAGTGAGCTTCTTAGCATGGTTCTAGTCAATAGTCTTGACAGCTTCTGTGATCATCTGAGCATGCTCATGGTCAATCTTGTTGTACATCTCAACCAACTTCTTGGAGTGCTGCTCATCCTGCTTTCTCAGCTCCTAAGAGATCACTCTCTAGTGCTTCTTGTTCAAGGCATCAACAGCAATCTTGAACTTCTTAGCATAGTCAGCATCTTGAGCTTCAAGAGCAAGCTCACGCTATCTCTCAAACTTGTTGCGAAGAGCTTCCTAGACTTGGAGAAGCTTCTTAGAGTGCTGCTTGTCAATCATCTCCATGATGTTCTTCAGCTTAGCAGTAGACTACTTGTCAAGCTTTGTGATGGTTGAGTCCATCTTGCTCTAGAGCTCGATGGCTTTTGCTCTGGCACCTTCTTTGTAGCCATCAGCAAAACCTTCTGAGATGGCTGCTTTCTTAGCTTCTTGGAGCTATTCATTATATTCATTTATGAGCTGCTTCGCTTGCTACTCAGTGATCAGATCTGGATTAGAAGATCTGACTGAGTCAATCAGTTTAGTGAATGCTGACATATGTTTGTTCAAACTCCGATTAACTTCTTAAAACATTGATAATATTTATTGAATTTTTCTCAAGAACTGCTCAAAAGCCCGGACTTTCATCCGGGCTTCAGCAAATTAGATCAGAAGATCAGCTTCAGAAGATTTGCTACTACTACTCCTACTTCTTGCCTTCACCTTCTTCCTTCTCATCTGACTCTTCCTACTCACACTCCTCTTCCTGGCCAGAGTCTTCTTTCTAGTCCTACTAGTCAAAGCTGAAGTCATCATCATCTGATCCTTCTTCCTAGCCAGAGCCTTCTTCCTAGCCATCAAGATCATCACTCAGCTAGCCAGGAGTCTTCACTTCAATGTCAAGCTCATCAGAGACACCGAGCTATCCTTTCAGCTCTTCAAGAGCATCATAGATCTTGTCAAGAGCACTCTAGAGACGAGTCTGGTCAATGCCAGGATTAGTCTTGCCTTGGAACTCTTGGAGCTTGTTTGAGTAGTACTAGAGTGTGACATCAAACTTGATGAACTACTTTGAGCTCTAGTCAAGCTCTTTTCCTTGGAGAGCTTGCTTCAGAGAAGTGATAGTGTCAAACATTGTCTGGATGTATCTGACATTGGTTGCACACTGGATCTACAGAGCATCATCTATCTTCTGCTAGATCTACTATGATGAAGACTCTTCGGACTCTTCATCCTAAGATCCCTACTAGTCATCGGAGTCTGATCCAAACAGATCATCATCTCCACTGTTGTCATTTGAGTCATCACTGGAGCCATCAGAAGAGTCATCTGACCCAAAGTCAAAGTCATCACCACCAGAAGAGGTGTCACTTGAAGAGTCAGAAGCGAAGTCATCACCACTAGTCTACTAGTCCTACTCAGTGATCAGGTTGATTGCTTGCCTCTATCTTCTCAACTCACTCTATCTGACCAGCTTCTTGAGGAGCTTGTCAGCTTCAACCATGTTTCCACCAATCACACTCTACACAAAGAGCCTGCTATGTCTTCTAAGAGATGGTTTTGCTTGTTTCATGACAGTCTTTTTCCAAACGAACATATTATGACAATATTTATTCAAATGGTGAACTTGCACATTGATCCTGTTATCCTGTTGAAAAGGAGCTTGAGATGAAAGAGAACTTTGAGTACATGAGAGTCAGATTCACTCTCAATGACCAGATAGAGAAGATGATCCAGACATTAGGCTTAAATCCACTTGAAGATGATGAGCTGAGCAAAGTCTTCTATGCATTGAGACCAGGATTCATCACAGTCTACAGCCAAGAGCGAAAAGCTCTTGATCCCTTGTCTGAGATCTTCCCATGGTGTGGGCAGCACTATGTGGGCCAGTTCAAGAGCAAAGACCGGCTAGTTGAGCTTAGCTCAGAGAAGCCTCCAACTGATAGAAAAGAGTACATGATCTATGCAGAGAGCCCAAAGATAACCTCTCGAGTCATCTTTGTTGGTGTAGTCGGTTTTCCGAGAGTTCTTGAAAATGGATCATCTCTTGAAAGACTAGCTTTTCTGAAGCTTGACAAAGATGACAATGCATGTGGAGATGGCATCATCTTAGTTGATGATGTGAAGAGCTACATCAAGTCAGAGTAT
>Ga0310696_10006557_pt1 | contig 13789 bp, 16 predicted proteins | sample AusTroGonzalo_MG_4_FD_203885 | JGI IMG/M metagenome (GOLD analysis project Ga0310696, IMG submission 203885) | Bovine rumen microbial communities from tropical cattle in Woodstock, Queensland, Australia - Gonzalo_02 (v2) (version 2) | ecosystem: Host-associated > Mammals > Digestive system >... | reverse complement strand
GCTTCTGCGCTGTCCCCTGCGCTGGCCTTACTGGCGGCGGCGGCTTCTGCGCTGGCTGCGGCGGCGTCAGCGCTGTCCCCGGCGCTGGCCTCACTGGCGGCGGCGGCTTCTGCGCTGGCTGCGGCGGCAATCACGTCCGCGCCGGTGGCCTCCACGGCGGCGTCCAGGGCGGCGATGGCCTGGGTGATCACGTCCTGCTGTACGGGCGTGGGCGGTGCGTCGCTGATCGACGCCCGTTTGAGTACAGGGATCATGATGCTATACTCGGTCTCGCCATCATCTTCTCCTGTATGCAGATAAACCCAGGCATAAATATTGACCCCGGACTGTAAATACATGTCCGGGATCGCCACGCCCTCGGGCCCGCCGATGGACGTTGTGGATTCGCCGCAGCGGTTGTTGGCAAAATGCACCTCGTACACGTTTGGCAGCGCAACGCCGCGGAATAGCAGGATTTGCCCGTAATCGTACTGATACAGCGGTTTTGTCACCGCCATCACGTCCCGCATCAAATCAGCGGTGATAACGTTCATCGCGCTCATGGCCGACCTCCTCAGATAATCACAGTATGGTAATGAGCTGCCGCAGCTGGTTGATGATCTCCGCGCTGGCCCAGTCCGGCGAGGGCATGGCGGGCAGGATCACGCGGTTGGCGGGGCTGTCCGGATCGTAGGCGTTGATCACCCCGGCGATCCGACGCACGGTGTCCTGGAGCTCGGTGGCATGTCCAATCCAGTTATACAGCGGCGTTGTGCCTGCCTCGACCTCCTCGCCCCATGCGGTGCGGTCGATATCGTAATAATCGCAAATCGTGTCCAGCGCGGCCCGCAGCTCGTTGATATGCGCGGCCTTGACAACGGTTTCCCCCGCCACGATGGGGTTATCCGTCCAGGTGGGCACGATCCGCTGGATCGTGACGGAGGCGGACGTGCTGATCCCGTATTTATCGGTAACGGCAGCGGTCACCGTCGCCGATCCGCCGGGCTCGATGTCGTCCACGCGCTGCATCAGCACGCCGTCATTGTTCGCCAGCCCCTCGGTGCGGCTGATATTCATGCCAGGCGCGGCGATGGACAGTGGGGCCTCGCCCGTTCCCGTCCGCGCAAATATGCGCGGGCGCGGGTTGTAGGTGTTGGCCCCTGCGGTCAGCACCGGCGCGGCGGGCGGCAGGATGGCCCAGAGGGGCACTGGCGCCGACCACTCGCTGTTCCCGTCCGGGAAATAGGCCACCGAACGGACGCGGTAATAGTACGTCTCACCCGCGGTGGAGCTGGCCTCGACGGCCACCTGAAGGGTAGCCGCATCCACGGTATAAACCACCGTACCGACGGTATCCGGGCTTGTGGATCGGGCGATCTCGTACCCGGTCAACCCGGAATATTCGCTCGGGATGCTGGCCGACCAGGACAGCGTGACGTTTTCCCCGGGCAGCGCGGAAGCCGACGTGAGCGCCACGTTCCCCGGGGTGGTGGCGGGCGTCACGGTGCCCGCCTGCACGTTGGCCCGGTTGCCAAATCCGCCGCTCCCGTCGTTTTGCCTCGTGTGGATGGCAAAATAAAAATATTCTCCGCCCGTCTCCGGCGCTGTCACCTGATAGGTATTCACCGATTTGTCCAGGTTTTGCGCAATATATGTCGGCGAAAACATACTGCCGTTATTGTCCCTGGCAATCGATTGACGATACGCGCTTCCGGCTGGCGTCCATGTCAGCGTCAGAGTTGCGCCGGGCGGCGCTTTGATGGCCTCCAGGCCGTTGATCCGCAGATCGTAGACATATAATGCCATTCAATCACCCCATCATTGGTACACATTGCCGATGTAGCTCGCCACCCGCTCCACGCTCTCCAGCGTCGAGCCGTTGATGATCAGCCGGTAAAGGGCCTCCTGCCGCTGGCTGCCGCTGCTGATCAGGTCGTTTTGGATCAGCGTGGGGTCGGCTGCTGCCGCGGCGCTGGCCGCGTCCGCGCCCTTGACCGTATGGAAAATAAACTGGTCGGCCACGTCCCCCCCGCCGCGGACAAAATCCGCCACCAGCAGGTCGTGCCGGTAGGCTCCCGCCGTGCCGCTCTCCACCGTGATGTCTGCAGTAGTTCCGCCAACCACGGCGATCAAATAGCCCTGCATGCTGTATACGCCGCTCGCCAGGCGCACGGTGTTGTCGTTTACGATGGTGCAGGCCAGCTTGTTGTCGGCCAGGGTGATCCCGCTTTGCGTGCCGATCAGGGCGCGATGCACCTGTGCGTCGTCCTCCGCGTAGATATGCGGCCCCGCGTCCGGGGGCGTGTAGATCGTGATTCCCTTCTGGCCCATATTATGCCTCCTCAATGGTGAGCAGTCCGACTTTCATGCTGATTGCGGTCGTTCCGTTCTGGATGGTCAAAATTTTGTTGATAATCTCGCTGGTGGCCGTGAGCCCGGTCACGCGGTCGCGCACCGGAATGCGGTCGCCCAGGTCGGCGGATACGTCGATTTTTAGCTCGTTCACGTCGATGGACTGGGCGGGCGCATGTGCTTGCAGCGTCTCAATGGCGCTTTGTATCAGATCGTCCTCGGTCTCGGCGTTGGGATAGTCCAGCAGCACGGTTCGCACGGCGCTCTCCGGCAGGGATTCCGGGCGGATCAGATAGCAGGTGGTTCCCACCCGGTACACGTTGAGCACCATCCGCTCGGCCAGCTCCCCGCTGCCCAGGGCCAGGCAATGGTTTGCCAGTTCCACGTTTCCGATCTGGCTCACAAAATCCACGCCGTAATCCTGGCTGATCTCCACCGTCTGCTCCAGGTCGTTCACCGGCTCCGCGCTGAGGATCACCGCGGGGGCCGTGTTGTCAAACACGATGCCCAGCCGCAGGCCGTATTTGCGCAGGGTGTTTTCCAGCCCTGCGGCCATGCTCTGGTAGCGGTATTTCGCCGTCACGGTGACGCCTGCGCTGGCGCTATCCACCGTAAACAGCGATCCGAAAACGCTGCCGATCACCTGGGCGATCAGGCTGTTCGCGTCGTCGGTGATCTCCAGGTATCCCTCCCCTGCCGGTGGATAAATGCGTTTTTGATACAGCAAACCCCGCCAGGTTGGGCCTTGCAGGGTGACGGCCTGGGCCGCCGTGTCGTGCCGGATCAGCGTCACCGGCCCGCCCCATTCGGTGCCCGGAGAATAGATATAATGCCCCTCCAGGATGGGAGCCAGGCTCCATAAATCCTCGGGCACCGTGACGCTCCAGGTGTTGTCTATCAGCTGCGCCCCGGCGGATATGTCGATCTGCATATCCGCTGCGGTGATTTCATTCAGGACGCGCAGCTCCCGCAGCTGCGCGTCGGCATGGATCCATGTCAATCTGTCCACAGCAGCTCACTCCTCCGCTGGATCAGGGCAACGCTGAGGACAAATTCGCCGCTGTAAACCACTGCGTTTTCGCCCGTCGGGATCGGCGCGAAAATATTATGCGTTTTGTCCCGGTTGTTGAACACGTTGGTTTTTGCGCCCGAGCCGGATACCGTGTATATCTCGTGGGTGATCTGGTCGATCACCAGCCGGTCGGTGGCGAGCAGGGTGACGTTGACGGCGTATGTGTTGCCGCCGATCACCACGGACGGGTTTGCCGCCGGGCCGTAAATGGTGATCACCGCGGGGGCCGCCGTATAATGGGTATTGTTGACCGTGTTTCCGCTGAGGGCGGTGCTGTACCGGTAGCCGTAGCGCAGGTTATATTTTTTTCCAAGGGTGCTGCTTTGCTCCTCCTCGGTGGATGGGTTGATCAGCGTCGTTGTTTCCGTCACCCAGTAGGGAGCCACCGCCAGCACCGTGACCGTCCGGGTGGCAAAATTGCTCAATCGCGGATGCTCGGGTTTGTCTCCCGCCACGGCCAGGTAGCAGGACAAATACTGGGCGTTTCCGTCGGGCGCAATCACCGTCAGGCGGCCCGGCTGCCGGGCGATGACGTCCGCGTCCGCCACGGCGGCCAGGGCGTTGACCTGCTGGTAAAAATGCGCCCGGCTCCGGCCCCGCATGCGCAGCTCCAGGGAGAAGGTTCGCGGCCACTGGGAAAAACTCTGGGCGCTGCCGCCCATGCCGGTGATGCTGTTTGCCAGCTCATAGCTCCATTCCCAGGTGTGCAGCTCCATGGGGTCAATAAAGGTCAGATCGTCCCCGTACAGCGTAAACTCCGCCCGGGTGTGGTTGACATATTTAACGATCATGCGTACCCCCTCGCGTATCCGCGCACGGCCCGTCCCAGCTCCCGGTCGTTGAGCCGCAGGATGATAGGCCGGTTATCCTGCCACGGCAGCGGGCCGCTGCCGGAGGCCGCCCTGCCCGTCACCCGGGCCGCCACGCTCACGTTATCCACAGAGGCGACAATCTCCTCGGGGCTCGGCATAGCGTCATCGAGGGCCTGCTGGATTTTATCCGCCGATCCGGTGATGCCCTCGGCCACGCCCAGCACCAGCATCTTGCCCACCTTGTCACGCATGACCTTAGACGGGCTTTCGATGCCCAGCAGGTCAAGAAGCCAGCCGAATACCGAGCCCAGGGCCTCCTTGATCTGCTCCCAGAGCCAGACGATCCTCTCTTTGATGCCCTCCCAAAGGCCGACAATGATGTTTTTTCCGGCCTCCCAGAGACGCGGGGCCAACTTGGCCAGGCCGGAGACAATAGCCTCGATAATTTCCGGCATTTTAGCCGCAAGGGAAGGGATAGCGTCTATAATGCCGTTGATCAAGGCCAAAAGGATGTTGACACCGGCATGGATGAGCTGCGGCATGTTCTCGGAGATGATATTAAGTATTTTATTGATAACTTTCTGAAACTCCTGAAGCCGTCCCATATTTTTTGAAATGCCTTCAAGCAGGCTTGCCACGACCTCTAAACCGGTTTCGATTATCTCAGGCAGCATGTCGTTGAGGAATATCACTGCTTTGTCGGCCAGACTATGAATAGCGTCTAAGAATTGCTCTTTGCTTCCTTCGGTGCCATTCACCATTTCCTTACCGGCTTTCACGACCGCGGAGAAGCCCTCTGTCAATACGTCTGTCGTAACGTCAAACGCATCGGTGACGGTATCCAGAGAAGCGACTACTTTTGCAGGATCAGGCGCGGCGCTGTCCAGCGCTTCCTGGATCACGTCCGCGGATTCGGTGATTCCGTCAGCTATGCCCAAAACAAGCATTTTGCCGACCTGATCCCGCATGACCGTTGACGGGCTGTGAATGCCCAGCAAGTCAAGCAGCCAATTAAATGCAGACCCCAGGGCCTCTTTGATCTTTCCAAGCAGCATCGGGATGGCGTTCACTATACCATCCAATAAGCCAAGAACCAATTTCCCGCCAACCTCAAACAATTTGGGAATAAGTTTTATTATCCCGTCTGCAATCGCAACGATGATTTGAGGCAGATTATCAACAAGCGTGGGAATGGCGCTGATAATCCCATCGATCAACGCGATGATAATACCAACACCAGTATTGATAATTTCCGGAAGGTTTTCGACTACCGTCTCCAAAAGTGCTTTAATGACATTCGTTATTGCCGAAGCCACTTTTTCTATATTATTAGAAATCCCGGACACCAAATTAACGATTATTTTAACGCCGGTTTCGAGGATGACCGGCAGCATATCGTCCAGCAGGCGAATGGCCGTGTCGGTCAGGTTGTCGATCGCCGCCAGGAATTTTTCCTCGCTGCCCTCCGTGCCGTTGACCATCTCGATCCCGGCCTGTACCACGGCGGAAAATCCGTCTGTCAGCTCGGAAATTGCGGGCGCGAACATGACGGCTACCGTTTTTTTCAGCCCGGAAATCGTGCTGTTGACCCGGTTCATTGCGTCGTCAACCTCGCCCAGCGCGCTCATGGCGTCCTCGCTTAGGATCAGCCCCGCGGATTCGGCTTCGTCGCCCAGGGCCTTGAAAGCGTCGCTGCCCGCTTTAATCAATGGATTCAAATCTTTTGCGCTTCTGCCAAGCAATGTCATGGCTAAAGCGTCGCGTTCCGTTTCGTTGTCAATATTACCTAAGGCATCGATAACTTCCCAGAAAACGGTTTCAGCATCCTTCAGCTGACCCGACGCCGTTTTGGTCGAAACGCCAAGTTTTGCAAAAGCCTTATCCATGTCAGAGCTTGCGTTATTAAGTTGTTCGTTAATTTTGTTTATTACTTCTTTTTGTTTTTCTATGGCTTCGTTCGCGGACGCGATAGCCTTTTTATCTCCATCCTCTATTGCCGCATTGCGTTTTTTATATAATTCGTCTAATTTCTCAAATGCTTCTTCCTGCTTTAATTCATAACCGTTTATAAGGGTCTCGGTTTTCGCAGCGCCATCGGCCATGTTTTTGGTCAGTTTGGTTAGAGTGCCCGTAATGGTGGAGACCTCGGTATCAACAAACTGGCTGGCGTATTCCCACTTTTGCAGGTTGATCACGTCCACGTTGGACGTGTCGGCCAACGTCAGCATGGTATCCGCATACTTGCCAGCCTCGGTGGTCAGGTCAAAAATATATTGTCCGGCCTGTACGGCGGCTTCTGCGACATACTTTGTTATCTCGGCAGTCGCGTCAATCGTCGCGCTTGATACCTTTTTAACTTTGTCTATTACGACATTATGAGAAAGTTTATTCCATGTCTTTTGAACCGTCTCCCAAGCATCCTTGAGCTTAAGGGTGATGCTGGTGGCGTCTTTATAGTCTTTGTTGGCCGTAATCAGCGCTGCATTTGTTTTTTCGATATTCGTTTGCAGCGTCGCCAAGGTTTTGACCTGGCTGTTATAGGCGTTTGTTGCCTTGTCGATCTCATTCGGGTCGCTGGACGCCTTTGCGGCGTCCAGCGACTTTTTTAGCTCTTCCAGGCGGGCCTGGCCTCTTTGGTATTGCTCATTCAGAATATCGAGTTTTTGATGCAAAGTCTGAATTGTTTCCGAAAGAAGCGCGGTTTTCTTCGCGGAAGCCTCCGCGCCGCCGCCCATCTTGTCCATGGAGGCGGTGGCCGTGTCTATACCGGCTCCAAAACTTTTAATTTGGGCGTCAATCGCTTTTATTGCGTCATTAAACGTTTTTTCGCCATCTACCTGGATACCCAGGGAGATGACCGACCCGGACGCCATAGGCTCCACCTCACTTTGCGCTCAAAATGTCCATCAGTTCTTCGCGGTTGCTGCGCGGGCTGCGATATACAAAGCCCTCCGTTTTGATCTGGTGTACACAGATCAGGTCAAGCAGCTCGCACAGCGGGATGATCATGGTCTCCGACAGTGACAGCCCCAAATGCAGGCCATACCAGATAAACCATGCGGAGGTTAGTTGATCAGGGCCGCCTCCGCCGCGGCTTCGTCTTTTTTTTCGGGCTCGGCCTCCACGTGCCGGTCGCCCGCGATCAGGTCGGCGATCAGCTGCTGATAGTCGGCAAAGTCGCCGTAATCCGTCAAAAAGGCGAATTGCTCCGCATTGATGGTCGGATAAGCGCCCAGGCCCTTGTATTCCGCGTACTTCGCGCCCTGCTGGATCATGAGGGACATCATCAGCGCGATATTGGATACCGGCTTTTTCTCCTTCAGGTCGCGCAAGGACAGCCCGTTGTCCTCAAGCTGGGTCAGCACGGCGTTGTTAAATACCGCCAGGTATTTGGTTCCGTCGATCGTGATTTCCGCTGTTTTCATGGCTTTGCTCCTTTCCAAAAAATCCCCGCGCCATGCTGACGCGGGGATCATGGGTTATTATGTGCTGGGGATCGAGAGCACCGTGCGGATGTAGGCGTCCGCGTTGGCCTCGTCGGCGAAAGTGGCGATTTCTTTCCAGACCGCCGGGCTGGCGTCGTTGCGCATTATGGCCGCCGTGAACTGCTGGCCGCTGAACTCCACCGTCTCGCCCTGGGTGGCCAGGCTGTCGTTCGGCACCTTAAACTGTACCTTGTACAGGATGATCGCCTGATAGCTGGGCGACCCGTCGGTAATGTCCTTGCGGATGGTGCCGTAGCCCACATAGGGCACGTTGAGATCGGCGGGGAATACCAGGCGCGTACCACTGGCAGGCTCGGTCAGGGCGGAAGTGGTAAGGCCCAGCACGGCAGCCACAGGGGCCAGGGCCAGGCGATCATTTGTGATCGTCAGCGTCCCGCCGTTGAACACGTTCGCGCTCTCGGCGGGGCCGTTGTCCGCGTAGAATTTTACGGGGTCGCCGTTGTCCAGACTGATCTCCGCGTCCACGGCCTTGCCCAGCAGGCCGCCGTTGGAATAGGTGATCCCGGTTCCCTCGACGTAAGTATAGATGGCGTAGTAGGATTTGGACAAACCGACCTTCGCCATATCGCATCCCTCCTCATTTGGTGATTTCGTTGATTTTCGCCTCGGCGGCGGCCTTCATGGCCTCTTGGATGGCGTATTTGTTCTTGTTGGCTGCGGAGCGCATAAACGGATGTTTTACGCGAACGCTGCTCCCGCTCTCGACGGAGCGGGCGATCAGCGGCACAGGCACACCGCCTGGATATTTTTTTGTGGCTGTTTTCGTGTACCCGTCAAAGCCGATGGCTGCGGAACACACGCCGTTTTCCAGGGTGATCGCCGAGATGCCCACGTGGGACAGCAGCTCCTCCTTTTCGCGCTTGGTCACGGTGTCGCGCAGATCGCCGGGCCGCATGTATCCCTCCTGGGTAGGAAGGGCCTGGATTTCGGTTTTGACGGCCTCCACCATTTTCCCCGATCCGGCATAGACGGCGGCGCTCATCACCTGCGGGCTTCCGCGCTGAAGCTCCGCCAGCTGGATTGAAAAATCGGTCAGCCCCTTGACGTTGAGCTTCGCCATGTCCTCACCAGCTTTCCAGCGAAAACACCCACTCCCAGTGGATCAGGCGCGGAGTGTCCTCATACTGCACGCTCTCCAGATACCACGCGCACCCCTCAAAGCCGTTGAGCACGGCCTGTATGGTCTCCATGTCGGTTCGGTCGTTGTCGTAGGTAAAAAGATCCACGGTGCCCTGGGGCGCCTGGTTTTCGGTGTGCTGATCCGCCTGGAAACTGGCCGCCGTGCCGTCAATCGCTACCACGCCGTAATTGACCGCCGGGCGCGTGTCCCAGGCGTGTTCCGCAAAGGGGATGTTGGTATTTTTCAGGGCTGTCACCAGCTCGCTATACACTTTCATTCCCCCGTTCCACCGTGATTTCGATGCCGTCCGCCTCGGTAACGTAGGTGCGGATGACGTTGTAGGCAATGCCGCGAAAACGGCATTTTTTCTCGCCCTGGTATTCAAAGCTGTGCGTCAGCTCAAACACCCATTCCGGGTGCAGGCCGTGGCTCATGGCCTCGTAGCTCTCGCGCATGCCCACGGAGCGCACGGAGCAATAAACCTGGCGCTCCGTGGGCGTGTAGCTCTCGAACGCGCCATGCGCGGCCGGGGCCTCGCTGATTAGCGTCAGCACGTCAGCACGTACCATGCGCACCAGCCCCCCAATTCGTGTAGCCCGTAGCGCTGCGCATCTGCCCCTTCATGGTCTCGTAGGCCCGGCGCAGATTTTCAAAATCCGCGGGGGAGTGAAACATCATGCGGCAGTAGGTGATCACCGCCCGCTGGAAGAGTTTGTCGGTGGGCATGGCGTTGTCAATGCCTGCGATGCCCAAATCCAGCACGGCGGCGTCGATCAAGTCCAGCAGCTCGTTGTCGTAAGCGTCGGTGGTGATCGCCATGGCAAGTTTCACCTTGTCCAGCATGATCAAATCCCCCCTTGGTTTTCCAGGTCGCGCATGTATTTATCGTGATCCTCCTGATAGATCACCACATGGCCGATGTGGCCCAGCCGAACCCCCGGCTCCGCGTAGATGTGATGCCCCAGCTCCCGAGCCCGGAGGCAGAAGGCCAAATCCTCGCCGTATCCCTTCATGGGCAGGAACGCCGTTTTGTAATGCAGCATAACCTCTTTGAGGATATCCGTGGAGATCAGCACACAGGCGAAGCCGCAGCCCGCGACCTCGAAGGTATTGACCGGATACTCCTCGATCCGGGTCAGGTGGTTCAGGTCGAGATCGGAAAACAGGCACGAATTGTACGGCGTCCGCCGGGCATGGCAAATGCCGGTGACAAAGGGCTTCCCGCTGAATTGCAGATCGTCCAGTAATTCCGGGCCGAATACCATATCGTCATCCAGCCACAGGACGTGGGTGAAATTGCCGTTGATCGCCTGCCCGGCCAGATTATCGCGTGCTACGTGCACCAGCGTTCCCGGACAGAGACGCAGCTCAAAGTCTGCATTGCCACTCTTGAGCCGCAGAAGCAGGTCGGTCAGGCTTCGCACGAAATCCACATGCATATAATCCCGCGCGGGCACGGCGATCATCAGTTTCATTTTTTGCTCCCTTTCTTGGGCGGTTTGGGCTCTTCCTTCGGCGCTTGCACCGCGGAGCCCACGGAAAGCAGGAATCCGGCTTCCTGCTGGCCGACCTCTACAATCTCACCCGCTTTATGCCGGATTCGGGCGTCACGCAGTAAGATCAGTTTCATTACGTGGTAGCCGCCGCGGGTTTGGCGATGTTGCAGAAACGTCCGGGGCCGGTGACCGCATGGGCGGCGTATTGGCGGCCCACAATCTTGACCATATCGGCCTGCGCCTCGGTCAAGTCGTCGTACTTGATCACCACGTTGTCGCCCTCGGGATAGTTGACCTGTGCGCCCTCCAGATCGCCTACGATGGCGTAGACCGCATTGTCGGAGGCGGTGTCATAGGCGGGCAGCGCGGAGGTGTACACACGGGGCAGACCCTCGAAAGGATCAACGGCAAAATTGCCGGAGGCATAGGCGGCGCGGAAGTTGACCTCGGACAGGCGATTCATGATCACGACGGGGTTCACCGCTTCATCGCTCAAATTGGCGGCGGCGGTGGCAATCGTATTGACGCCGGGGGCCACGGTGACCTTGGGGATACCGATGGCGGAGCCGCTGTGAGACGTGCTCGCTCCGGCAATATCGGCGATGATCAGCGCGGCCAGCTTGCGGACGATCTGATAGGTCAGCTCATCGTATACATAGCGCAGCAGGGTTTCGCCGCCCATGGCCACAACCTCGTCGGAGATGTGGATCCATTTCTTGATGTTCTTGGGGATCATGGTCACGATGCCCAGGGTCAGGCTTTCTTCCGTGGGCGCGGTAGTGCCCTCGGCGTGCTCGTAGGCGACATCGCCGGAGCGCTCGAAGGTCACCTTGAGGTTGCCGCGGAAGAAGGTGCGGCGGACACGGCGCATGATTTCGTCACGCTCCCAGGCGGTACGGACGATCTGATCCACCAGCACGGGCACGGGCAGCTGGCCGCCGCTGGAAGCGTTCTCGGTCAGCAAAGCGCGGCACTCGCCGGGGTTGCCGGTCTTGATGTAGTTGGCGTATGCGTTGATGTACTCGCGGCTGTTGCGGATTTCGTCCAGGGTGCGGGCCCTGGGCTCGGCGGTGCGCTCCTCGATCACGCTGCCCGCGCCCTGGGCCACGGCGGCGCGGATGCTGGCGCGGCGGGCGGCGGCGCTGCGGCGGGCGCTCAGGGCGTCGCGGATTTCCCCGGCCTCTTTTTCCAGGGCGTCCAGGTCGGCGTTTTCGTTGTTCATCTCCGTCAGGATTTCAGCCTGGCGAGCTTCCATCTCCTCGATGGTGCAGGTATTGAGATTCAGCATTTTCTCACCTCACAAAAGGGTCAGCAGTTTGATTTTTTGTTTCTGCCGCTCCACCGTCAAAGCGTGGGCTTTCGCGCTGTCCAGCGCTTTCCGGGCGCTGTCCAGCGCGTCGGAAAGACCCCTCGCCTCAATGGATGTGGCGGCGTATGCCGGGAAGGTGACGGCGGACACCTCCAATACACGGGATATCGAGCGGATATGCCGTGTCGGGTGGTCGCTCTCCAGATCGTCCCAGCTATCCCAATCGACGAACATCAGGAAGGACATCCCGGAAATATCTCCCCGGATGACCGCCGAATACAGGTTTTTCGCGTCGCTGTTGTTCTCGGTGTCGATATCGGCCCGGAAATCCATGCCCTCGGGCACAAGCGACAGCTGCATGGTGGAATTCGCGTTATTGTTACGGCTGCGGGCCAGCGGGATCATGTCGGTGTTATGATTGACCAGCAGGCGCACGTCCCGCAGGTCGGCGCGATCCAGAGCGCCCGGCTCGATGATCTCGTCAAAAGGCCCAATATTGGTGCGAACGCCGTATACAATAGGCCGCCCAGTCAGGCGGCCCATCCCGTTTTCCGTGGTCTCGGAGCGCATCTCAAAGCTATACGCCCTGATCTCCGGCTTCCCCGTCATCGTTTCCACCTCCGTTTTCGTTCACGTTGTAATACTCGCCGCGGGCGGGAATTTGGCTGCCGATAGGCTCCGGCAGTGGGGACAGGTTGAACACCTCGCGCATCTCGTTGCGGGTGATCGCGCCGCGATCCGCCATGTCTTTGACAAAGGCCAGCTTGTCGGCGTTGCTCATGTACTGGATGCGGTTGCTGGAAAAGAAAATGCCGTTGTTATAGCCGGAGCGCTCCCGCTCCGTGAACAGCATTTTGGTCATGGTTTCGGACAGGTTGACTGCAAACCATTCCGTCGCGCCCTCGTAGAACGCCAGCCAGGCGTCGCCGTAGGCGCTGTTTTGCAAAACAGCCTCATTGACAGCAAAGTAGTCCATGATGTTGTCTTTGATCAGCTTTTGCTCTGCGGCGTCCACCGTGTAGTTCTGTGGCGTGATCTGTTTGACGTCCTTGTACGTGTTCGGGAAGATCAGCACCGCCCCGCCCGCGCCGCTGAAATTCTCCCGGTCGAAGCGTTTTCGCTCGTTTGCCAAGTCCTCGTCCCTGGAGAAGTTGGACGCCGTCGCCATGAACCGGAACACCGCGCCGTTTTTCGCGCTCTCCGCAATGGCCTGGTTCTGAATGGCGATCAGATCAAGGGTGGGTTTCAGCGCGTCATTGTCCGGGCCGAACAATTCACTGTTGTACTGATACCGGGTAAGGATGCCCACCCGCCACAGCTCAATGGCGCTGGTTCGCTGTTTGTCGAATGTAAACCGGAGCCACGGTTCCCCCTGGTAGTCCACCAATTTCCATGTGTTGGGGGATATGCAGGCCACGCCGTTCGGCTCGTCATACTCGCCCAGCACCGGCACGAGAAAAGCCGTGTTCCGGGCGTACAGGTTGACCGCCGTCTGATAAAGAAATTGCGGCCAGGTCTGCCAGCCGTTGGGCTGGATTTTGAGGCGGCTTTGCAGGTTGGGCTTCGCCGATCCGGTGAGCACCGGCTGGAGCTTGGCGGCGTTTCTTCCGTGGGCGTCCAGGGCGGCGCGGATCAGCTCGCTCTCCATCACGCTGCCCTGCCACGTCCGAAACGCGGGCGTGTAGCCGGTGAGCATTTCAAACGTTCTCCCGCTTTCACGGGCCGGGGCCGTCGTCTTTTTCCCGAAAATGCGCTCGAAAAAGCCCATCCTATCACCTCGCGTTTTTCAATCGTTCGCCGTATTCGGCCCAGTGGTTTTGTCGCATACACAGCGCGTCCAGGATCGCCGCCACGCCGTCCACGTGAGCGTACTTGCTGATTTTCACCAACTTTTTCCGGGCGTGGGCGCTGGTGCTGCTCTCCATCATCTGGGCGCTGTCCAGTAAATGGATTTTTAGCAAATCGTTGTCGTCCGCGCAGCGGAACGTCCCGTTGCGCAGCATGCCCTCCAGGTTGTCCTCAATGCCGGTCAAGTTGTAGCCCTGGAATACCGATTCCATGTGGAATCCGAAAGTTTCCAAGTCTTGCACCAAATACTGAGCGGAGTATCTGTCATATCCGCAGACCAGGGGATAGACTTTAT
>Ga0310696_10006556_pt1 | contig 13789 bp, 14 predicted proteins | sample AusTroGonzalo_MG_4_FD_203885 | JGI IMG/M metagenome (GOLD analysis project Ga0310696, IMG submission 203885) | Bovine rumen microbial communities from tropical cattle in Woodstock, Queensland, Australia - Gonzalo_02 (v2) (version 2) | ecosystem: Host-associated > Mammals > Digestive system >... | reverse complement strand
CCGGAATGCCGGAAAACGGGCGGAATCATCATCATGAATCCCGGTTCCGCCGCCATTCCCAAAAGCGGCAGCCAGAGCTCCTACATGACGCTGGAGAATGGGCTGTTCCTCTGGAAGGATCTGTCCGACGGCCGGGAGACTGACCGCTTCCGTCTCTGACCGCTTTTACCTGCAGGGATTCTCTTCGTGATGATATAAGGTGACGTGAAAAAACATCAGGATGCGGATCGTCTCCGCGGTCCTGATGTTTTTTGCGTCTACAGCACTTCACGGTCCCGTTCCGCCACCGCTGTCGGATGCCCGGCAGTCAGTCTGTTCCGGCACGGGCAATCCCGGTCGTGGTCGTTGATGATCCCGCAGGCCTGAAGATGGGAATAGACCGTAACGGGTCCCACATAACGGAACCCGCGCCGTTTCATGTCTCTGCTCATCCTGTCCGACAGTCCGTTGCTGACCGGGATCGGGCCGTCGTCGTGTCCCTGATACAGGAGAGTTTTTCCGGAAGACCACGACCATACGTACGCGCACAGGCTGCCGAACTCCTCCCTCACCTTCTGACAGCAGCGGGCGTTGCCGATAACGGCCCGGATCTTCTGCGGGGAACGGATCATCCCTTCCGTATGCAGGATGCGTTCCACATCGTCCTCGCCGTAGGCGGCGATCCTGTCGTAATCGAAATTGTCGAAGCACTGGCGGAAAACTTCCCGCTTCTTCAGCATCAGATCCCAGCTCAGTCCGCACTGCAGACATTCCAGCGTCAGATGCTCGAACATCTGCCTGTCGTCATGCACGGGAACGCCCCATTCGGTATCGTGATACCGTCTGTTGGCTTCATTTATGTCGGCCCACGCACAGTAGCCCATTTCATTCGTCCTTCCCTTCAGCGGCCGCGGTCCCGCTCTTTTGCATGAAATCACACTTAATACGGATATCCCGCGGAACGCCGGAGAAAGGCCGGTGCCCCGCGGGGTATTTCCGTTTTCCTGTTACAGTGTTCTGACCAGGATCTGGTCGTTTTCCACGTATACTCCAACCTGGGAGATGCCGTGCTCATAGTCCCGGAGGATTGCAGCGGCGATCCTGTCCTCGATCTCGGTCTCGATGGTCCGCCTCAGATTCCTGGCACCGTATGCTGGGGAGAAAGCCTTCCCGCACAGCCATTCAGGCACCTGCTCCGTCCATGTCAGGTTCATGGCCCGGTCGGCCATACTTTCCTTCAGTTCCGTCAGCATCAGCACGGCGATGTCCTTGAAGTTTTCTTCCGTCAGGCTGTTGAACTGCACCACCGCGTCCACGCGGTTGATGAATTCCGGCCGCAGGAACTCGTTCAGCGCCTTCATGCTCTTCTCACGGCTGATCTGTTCCGGGGTGTGGTTGAATCCCACGGTGCTTTCCTTCCGGTTGCTGCCGGCATTGGTGGTCATGACGATAACGGTGTTCTCGAAATTCACCCGCCGTCCGTGGGCATCCGTCACGTGGCCGTCGTCCAGGATCTGCAGCAGGATGTTCATCACATCCGGGTGGGCCTTTTCGATCTCGTCGAACAGGACCACGCTGTAGGGCTTGCGGCGGATCTTCTCCGTCAGCTGCCCCGCTTCGTCATATCCCACATAGCCCGGGGGCGATCCCACCAGACGGGATACGGTATGCTTTTCCATGAATTCGGACATGTCCAGCCGGATCAGGGAATCCGGGGAATCGAACATATCCTGCGCCAGGCGCTTGACGAGTTCGGTCTTTCCCACCCCGGTGGGGCCGACGAAGATGAAGGAGGCAGGCTTCCGTTTGGGGGAGATGCCCACGCGGTTCCTCCGGATGGCGGCGCAGATGGCGTCCACCGCCTCGTCCTGCCCTATGATATGTTTTTTCAGGCGTCTGTCCAGATCGGCCAGACGCTTGAATTCGTCTTCCCTGATGCTGCTGGCCGGGATGCCCGTCCACAGTTCGATGACCCTGGCAAGATTGTCTATGGTCAGCTCCGGCATCCCCTGGGAGTCCATTTTGGCCAGTTCCTCCGTCACCCGGATGTCCGCGCTCCGCAGCTCCGCCAGTCTGGCGTAGTCATCTCCGGTCACCGCCCGGCCCAGTATCATCTCCCGTTCCTTGGCCACGTCGTCCTTCTCCTTCAGAAGGGCGGCCCGGCGGGCGATGAACTCGCTTTTCAGGTTCATATCCGAGCATGCCTCGTCCAACAGGTCGATGGCCTTGTCCGGAAGGAATCTGTCGGTGATATACCGTTCGCTGAGCAGCACGCACTGGCGGGCGATCTCGTCGGAGATCTTTACGCTGTGGTAGTTCTCATAATAGTCCTTGATGCCCTTCATAATGGCGATGCTGTCCGCGATGGACGGCTCCTCCACCGTGACGGGCTGAAAGCGGCGCTCAAGTGCGGAATCCTTCTCGATGCTTCGGCGGTACTCGTTGAAGGTGGTGGCGCCGATCACCTGGATCTCGCCGCGGGAAAGAGCAGGCTTGAGGATATTCGCCGCATTCATGCTGCCCTCGGAATCCCCCGCGCCGACCAGGTTGTGCACTTCGTCGATGACCAGGATCACATTGCCCTTTTTCTTGACTTCCTCGACCAGACCTTTCATGCGGCTCTCGAACTGGCCGCGGAACTGCGTGCCGGCTACGAGTGCCGTCAGATCCAGCAGATGGACCTCCTTGCCCAGCAGCTTGTACGGCACTTTTCCCTCGGCTATTCGGCGGGCCAGGCCTTCGGCGATGGCCGTCTTTCCCACGCCCGGCTCCCCGATCAGACAGGGGTTGTTCTTCTGCCGCCGGTTCAGGATCTGCACGGTGCGCTCGATCTCCTTCTCGCGGCCTACCAGACGGTCCAGCTTTCCCTCCCTCGCCTGATCGGTCAGGCAGATGGAGTAGGTATCCAGAAATTTCGTTTTTTTATCCTTGCCCCTTCGGGCCGGGCCGGCGCCGTCCGCGCCTCCCTGTTCCTGTCCGGGGGCATTTCCGGCCCCCGGGCCGTTCGGTCCGCCGAACAGGCGGTTCATGAAAGGGAACGTGGCGGTGCGCCCTTCGTCGGCGCTGTCATCCTCCCCTTCTTCCGGCTCATGAGGGATCAGGTGCTCCATGCCGCTCATGGCCTCCACCATCTCTTCGGAAATGTTGTCCAGATCCTCATCCGTCAGATTCAGCCGGTCCATCAGATCCTGGACCGGTCCAATGTTCAGTTCCCTGGCGCACTTGAGACAGAGCCCCTCGTTGGTGGTCACACCGTTCTCCACTTTGGTAACATAGATGACCGCCACGTTCTTTTTGCACCGGGTGCACATTCTCGGCCTCATATATTCACGCTTCCTCCGTTTTCAGAAAAATACGGTCACAGGCCCACGCGGCTGGCTACGGGATTGTCGTTGATCAGCTTGAACAGGAGTCCGGACTCGTTGAGCAGATCCTTGGGCAGCACCAGTCCCAGATATCTCAGGAACATGGCGACGGCATACATCAGCAGCACGCCCTTGAGCAGGCCGAGCACAGCGCCGATGACAGGCTCCGCCACCCCCAGTTTGGGTATCAGAAGGGATACGTTGATCACGTTCCCTATCACCCCGAACACGATGGCTATGATCGCGAAAGCGATACAGAACACCGCCACATGGGCAAGGCGTCCCACCAGATTGTCGGACAGGTCTTCATACAGTTGCTGTCCGACGACATTGTTCTCCTTTGCCGTCTCCTCCGCGACCAGTTTTGCCGCCCGGTCCACCAGACCCACCTGCCGGGCGCAGGCATAGCTGAACATATAGGCATCGGCTTTTTCCGCCTTGCTCAGCTGTACCACCGCTCCCTCATCGTTGTTCTTCACCTTGTCCGCAGCTCCGTCGATCATGCCGGACACAAAGGGCATCAGCACTCCTTTGAATTCCTCGCTGAACATATTGGCCGCCACGCCGGCCCCGTACAGAGCCAGCAGGATCGCGACGATACCGCAGACGCCGCGGACGATGCCGTTCCTGTAGCCCCGCCACGTACAGTAGGCGACAATCAGCAGCAGGCACAGAGTGATAATAAATCTGATCATAATGGTTCCTCCTATCCGGCGGTCTTCAGAGAATACACGGCTGCCGTGTTCCTCTCCGCCACGATGGCGCGGTCATCCTCCGTAAGGCTTACGCTGAGACCGGAGGCCGCTTCCTTGTATTCCGCCGTCAGTTCCCCGGCTGTGCGGTCGTAAATGCTGAGTCCCGCGGACGTCAGCACCGCCACAGTATTCCTGTCCGCCGCCAGAGATATTATGCCTTCTTCAAAACTGCACAGTTCCTCGGGTCCCTGTCCGCTGAGGTCAAGAACTCTGCAGGCACCTCCCGTCCGGTAGGCGCTGAGAGCCAGCAACGGCCCTCCGCTGAAGCTCCATCCGCTGAGGCTGGCGTCTTCATATCGGTATGCCTCCTCGGCACCTTTATGCTCATCCAGCCGGTACAGCGCGTCTCCGGAAATCCCGTAGAGCGCTCCCTTTTCGGTATATCCGATATCCAGCAGCAGTTCTCCCGGCAGGACCGCCTCTCCCACCGGCGTGTCGCGGTCCGTCTTCAGAAAGACCACCCTGCTCCCGGAATCCGTCAGCGTCAGCACGGAAAGATACCTGCCGTCGCGGGAAACTGCGGCGGTCAGCACGTACCCTTCCCCGGACAGCCACTTGTAGGCGACGGCGCCCGACGGCCTGTAAAGGGTGACGGCGCCCTTATACCCGCTCTCTCCGGCGCATACAGCGCACCACCCTTTCTCATTCAGGCGCACCGCGGTCACTCCGCCATCCGCCTTAAGGGTCCTCACCGGCCCGCTGTCGGTGAATATACGCACCTGTTCTCCACCGATATCGTAGGCGGCGCCGTAAGTGCCCGCCGCCGTCAGCACCGGGCGGGATGCCACATAGGTCTCCCCGACCGTCTGCATGCCGGTGCGGTCGAATACCCGCAGTCCGGAGGAGGAGGCAACGGCGAGCCCGTCTCCCACGCCGCAGGTCACGGTCCCGGCGTCAGAGGCGAAGTTGTATACCTCCGTTCTCTCCCCTGAGGGAGCGAGGCGCCCGGACCTGTTCAGCCACAGGGCGACGGCGGCAAGCGCGGCCGCCACCAGGATAACGATCACAGCAGCGATCAGGCTCCTGCGCCTGCTTTTCTTTTTTTCGATCACTCTGGTCATAGCGCATGAATCTCCGTTCCGGGTCTATTCGCTCTCCCACGGCAGGTCGGCAGCCATCATCGCCCCTACCGTCCCGGGATACCAGACCCGGTTCATATACAGGCCGCCGGGCGGCATCGTCGGTCCCGTCAGGCGCCGGTCCCTGCCGGCCAGCAGGGCGGGGATATCCTCTGGACGAAGCTTGCCCTCCGACGCGTAGATCAGGGTCCCGGCCATAGCCCGGACCATATTGTACAGAAAACCGTCCGCGCACACCCGGAGGGTGATCAGATCCCCCTCCCGTTCCACCTCGTACCAGTACACGGTGCGCACGGTGGTGCGCGTCTCCGTGCCCACGCTTCGCACGGCGGCGAAATCATGGGTCCCGACGAAACACTCCGCTGCCTGCTTCATGACGTCCTCATCCAGCGGAGAGGGATAGAAACAGGCCCGATCCGCAAAGAACGGATCACGCAGGCGGGAATTGAATATGCGGTAGATGTATTCCTTCTTTTCACAGGAGAGCACCGCGTTGAATTTCTCCGGCGCCTCGCAGGCATCCATCACGGAGATATCCGGCGGAAGCAGCGGATTCACCGCCAGCGGGAATCGGTCGGTGGGCACCGAACAGTCCGTCCGGAAATTGGCACAGTACCGCAACGCGTGTACGCCGGCGTCCGTCCGTCCGCATCCCGTCACATGTACGGGATGTCCGCACAGGGACGAGAGTGCCTTCTGCAGCGTCCCGCACACCGTGGCCTGTTCCTTCTGCACCTGCCACCCGTGATAACGGGTCCCCACATACCGCAGCCGCAGGGCAACGTTTCGTTCCATCGTTTCTCCTTACAGTCCGAACACGGCCAGCACGATCACCGCCGCCAGCACCGCCAGGCACACCGCGAGGGCGATCCAGTCCCTGCGCTTCATAACCAGCACGTTCATCCGGGTACGTCCCTCGCCGCCGTGGTAGCAGCGGCTTTCCATAGCCACCGCCAGCTCATCGGCCCGGCGGAAGGCACTGATGAACAGCGGCACCAGTACCGGCAGCAGCGCTCTGGCCCGGCGGATCAGGCCCCCGGTCTCGAAATCCGCGCCCCTGGCCTTCTGGGCGCTCATGATCTTGTCCGTCTCCTCCACCAGGGTGGGGATGAATCTCAGGGCGATGCTCATCATCATTGCCAGTTCATGTACGGGAACGCGGATCTTCTTCAATGGGCTGAGCAGCCGCTCGATCCCGTCCGTCAGCGCCATCGGAGGCGTGGTGTAAGTGAGCATGAAGGATCCCATGATCAGCATGATGAGCCGCGCCAGCATAAAGCCTGCCGTACGGACGCCCTCAAGCGTCAGTTTCACCTTCCACACCTGCACCAGCACGTGCTCCCCCTCTGTGAAAAGGAGGTTCAGCACCGCCGTGAATACGATAATGATGATCAGCGGCTTCAGCCCCTTGATCAGCATCTTCAGTTTCAGGGTGCTCAGCGCGATGATGCAGGCCAGCATCATCGCCATGAGCAGATAGGAACAGTAACTTTTCGCGGTGAACAGCGCCGCGATGTACAGGATCAGACCAATGATCTTTGTCCGGGGATCCAGACGGTGTATGACCGAAGGCGCCGGGAAATACTGCCCCATGGTGATATCCTTAAGCATCCGGATCACCGCCCTTCCCGGCCATCAGCGCGTTCACCAGCTGCTCGTTCGTATAGATATCGTCCGGCAGCTGCAGGCCCCTGGCGCGAAGCCCCATGGCCACCTGCGCCGCCAGCGGCACCGTCAGGCCCATGTTCTGCAGCTCTTCGCTGTGCCTGAACACCTCTGCCGGAGCGCCGGTGAGTTCCAGCTGCCCGTCGTGAAACACGAACAGACGGTCGGCGTTCCTCGCGGCGTCCTCCATGCTGTGGGACACCATGATGACGCAGGCGTTCATGGCTCTGCGGTAGTTCTCCACGTTGCGCATGACCTCCGCCCTGCTGTCCGGATCCAGGCCCGCCGTGGGTTCGTCCAGGATCAGCACGCTGGGCTGCATGGCCATCACGCCGGCGATGGCCACCCTGCGTTTCTGTCCTCCGGACAGGTCGAAGGGCTGCCTCTCCAGCAGTTCTTCGTCCAGATTCGCCATGGCTGCCGCCATGTGCACCCGACGGTCGATCTCCTCCTTCGCAAGCCCCATGTTCTTCGGCCCGAAGGCGATGTCCTTGTAGCACGTCTCCTCGAACAGCTGATATTCAGGGTACTGGAAGACCAGTCCCACCCGGAATCTCACGTCTCTGGTGAACGCCTTGCTCTTATGTATGTCCTCCCCTTCGAACCTCACGATGCCCGAAGTGGGTTTCAGCAGTCCGTTCAGATGCTGTATGAAAGTGGATTTTCCGGAACCCGTATGCCCGATCACGCACAGATACTCTCCGGCGAATGCCTCGAAGCACACATCGCGTATGGCGGTATGCTCGAAAGGCGTTCCCATGCTGTACACGTGGGTCAGGTTTTCCGTACTGATGATCGGCTTCACTGGCAGGCCATCCTTACACTTCGATCTATTGTCACGGACCCCTCCGGGCCCGTTTCAGGCAAAATAACGGTATATCTCCCCGATACATTCCTCAGGAGTCAGCGCGCCGAGATCCAGGTCACAGCCACGGCGGCGCAGCTCATACAGGATGCTCTCGGTCTCGGGCACGTCCATACCCAGAGCACGAATGCCCTCCACGTCCGCAAACACCTCCCGCGGCGTTCCGTCCTTGACCACGCGTCCGCCGTCCATCACAACGATCCGGTCAGCGCCCACCGTCTCATCCATATGGTGGGTGATCAGCACCACCGTGGTGCCTTCCCGCCTAAGCTTCTCCAGAATGGAAACGATGTCTCTCCGTCCTCTGGGGTCCAGCATGGCCGTAGGCTCGTCGAACACTACGCATTCCGGCCGCATGGCCAGCACGCCGGCGATGGCGATCCGCTGCTTCTGTCCCCCGGAAAGCAGATGCGGGGCGTGCGTGCGGTATTCATACATTCCCACCATCCGCAGGGCGTCGTCCACCCGGCGGCGGATCTCCTCCGAGGGATACCCGAGATTCTCCGGTGCGAACGCCACATCCTCTTCCACGATGTTGGAAACGATCTGGTTGTCCGGATTCTGGAACACCATTCCCACACGGCGCCGGATCTCGATCAGCAGATTTTCGTCCGCGGTGTCCATCCCGTCCACGTACACGGCGCCGCCCGTAGGCAGCAGAATGCCGTTGAACTGCTTGGCAAGCGTGGACTTGCCGGACCCGTTGTGGCCGATCACGGCCACGAAGGTGCCTTTTTCTATTGTAAGGTCGACGTTTTCCAGTACGGGAGAAGGTTCTTCTCCCTCTTCGGCTTCGTAGGCGAAGGTCAGGCCTTCGGTCCGGATGACAGTACTCATGATTCTTCTTTCTCCCAGCGGCAGGAGGCTCCGCAGGGCAGAGCCAGTCCGGTCTCGGTCACCGGCAGCCCCAGCTCGTCGCTGATGCTCCGGCCGCCGAACCGGGCGCTGAACACCGTTTCGGCAATATAGGTCAGCGTTGAGGGCGAAAGCCCCGTGGTGTACGAATTGATCAGCACGAACAGCGGATCGTCCGACAGCACGCCGGCGCATAGCTTCACAAAGGGGAAAAGATTCGTTTCCAGCTTCCACACCTCGCCGCCGGGACCGCGTCCGTAGCTGGGAGGATCCATGATCAGCGCATCGTACTGCCGCCCCCGGCGGGTCTCCCGCTCGACGAACTTGGCACAGTCGTCCACAATCCAGCGGATCGGCCGGCCGGACAGTCCGCTCACCGCGGCGTTCTCCTTCGCCCAGGCCACCATTCCCTTTGCCGCGTCCACATGGCACACTTCCGCTCCCGCAGCCGCGCACGCCAGAGTCGCCGCCCCGGTGTAGGCGAACAGATTCAGCACCCGCACGGGCCGGCCGCAGCCGCGGATCTTCTCCATGACCCAGTCCCAGTTCACGGCCTGTTCCGGGAACAGCCCGGTGTGCTTGAAGTTCATGGGCTTCACCTGGAAGGTCAGCTCTCCGTAACGGATCTTCCAGTTCTCCGGCAGCCGATTCTTCTCCCACTGGCCGCCTCCCTCGCGGGACCGGACGTAGCGGGCGTCGGGCCTGCGCCAGCCGGGGTGTCGCCTCGGCGTCTCCCAGATAGCCTGGGGATCCGGCCGCACCAGGATGCGGCTGCCCCACCGTTCCAGCTTTTCCCCGTCGGAACAGTCCAGCAATTCATAGTCCTGCCAGCCATCGGCACGCCACATACGCACATTACTCCCATGATACAGATAATAGTGTATTATACCACCGGGCGCTAGTTTCGTCAATTCCCGCCCATGTCGCCGAACCATGCCGTACGGCCGTCCCGGCGCTTCTTGACAGACATGTTATAATCAAATCCCGACACAGAATGGAAGGGGGTGCCGACAGTGAGCAAGCCGTATTCCCACGGTCAGCAGGCCGCCGCCAACCGGAAGGCTCTGCACGACTATTTCATACTGGAGCGTTACGAAGCGGGCATAGAGCTGTTCGGCACGGAAGTCAAATCCATCCGGATGGGCCATGTGAACCTGAAGGACAGCTTCTGCACCGTCAAGGACGGTGAGCTGTTCGCCCACGGCATCCACATCAGCCCGTACGAGAAAGGAAACATCTTCAACCGGGAGCCCCTGCGCCCCAAGCGTCTGCTGATGCACAAGCGGGAGATCATGCGTCTGTACGGGCGCATCAAGCAGGAGGGCCTGGCCTTGATCCCCCTGTCTCTGTACTTCAACGATGCACGCCGCGTAAAGGTGGAGCTCGGCCTTGCCAAGGGCAAGAAACTTTACGACAAGCGCGAAAGCGAAGCCCGGCGCGATGCCGGGCGTGAAATGAACAAAGCAATGAAAGAAAGGAATTCCGGCATATGAAGAATCCCGAAGTCACCATCACCATGGAAAACGGCGGAGTCATCACCGTGGAACTGTATCCCGACGTGGCGCCGAATACCGTAAACAATTTCATTTCCCTGATCAATAAGGGCTTTTATAACGGCCTTGTCTTCCACAGGGTCATCCCCGGCTTCATGATCCAGGGCGGCGATCCGGAGGGCCGCGGTTTCGGAGGCCCCGGCTACAGCATCCCCGGAGAGTTCAGTTCCAATGGGTTCAAAAACGACCTGAGCCACAGACGGGGCGTAATCTCCATGGCGAGATCCCAGCACCCCGATTCCGCCGGCAGCCAGTTCTTCATCATGCATGAAGATGGCGACTTCCTTGACGGGGACTATGCCGCTTTCGGCTGCGTCACCTCAGGCATGGACGTGGTCGACGCCATCGCCAATCAGAAGCGCTATCCCAACGACATGCCCATCATGCAGCAGAAGATGAAGAAAGTCAAAGTCGACACTTTCGGGGAGACCTATCCGGAGCCGAAAAAAGCGTAACGGACAAGGAAGCAAAGAGCGAAGATCGTAATGACTACTACCGTTCCGGCTGCGGACTGCGGCCGGAACGGCCTCACGACACCGTCATGGGGCTGTACCGGTTTCGACGGGGGTGCGGAGGCTGGAATAGCGGGCGGAGGTGTCCGACCTCCTTAAACAGGGCGTCTTTTATAAATTAAAGAACAACGATTCTTACGATCTGGTCGCCGCTTAAGGCTTGACCCGTCCCGCTCCGGAGGACCACGGCCGGAGACCGGGGCGTCACTCAGTGGTGAACGTGAGTACGGTAAGCTTTGCCCGTGCCATGCATCATGAAGCTACCCAGCCGGAACGCGTGACTGCTTGCGTCCGGGGACGGGAACCGGTTCTGCCGAAATAACAGTCTGCGCCCGGAGAAGTTCTTTCTGATGTGCTTTCGGACGGGGGTCCGACTCCCCCCAGCTCCACCATGGAAAAAGCCTCGTTTTCTGACGAGGCTTTTTCCATCCTCTCTTTTCCGCAGAAAAGACGGTTTTCCCGATCTGATACTTGTCCGATGGTCCCATCGCGTTATAATATGACTAAATGATTCATGAATACGCAACGGCAGAAAGCAGGTAATAGAAAGATGACAGAACTCACGGAAAAGAAAACCACACGGATCAAAGGGTACGCGATTGTTCTCGGTATCCTGTATCTGGCCCTTCAGCATGCCATTTATCTCCTGGGGCATCATCTTGCCTCGTGGTTCGGCATCACGCCGTTTCTGCCCAAGATTCCCCTGGACGATATGATCCCGATCGTATCCGTCTTCATCATCCCCTACATCTGGTCCTACATCTACTGGGCAATGGGACCCATGGTGGTTTCCCTGTGTGAAAAGAGACACTTTGCCGATTATATGGCGGCAAATCTCGTTGGCTGCCTGGCAGGGATGCTCGTTCTCGCCTTCTGTCCGACGTATATGGACAGGGTCGCCGAAGGCCTTTATGAGGTCTCGGAAAACCCGACGTTCTTTGAAAAGCTGCGCCAGTTCTGGTACTCTCTGGATGGCTCCTCAATGGCATATAACCTCCTGCCCAGCTTCCATTGCCTCAACAGCACCCTCTGCTATCTGGGCGTTGCAGGACGCAGGGAGATCCCCCGGTGGTACAGGGTCTATTCTCTTGTAATGACGCTTCTGATCTACGCCTCTACCGTGTACGTCAAGCAGCATTATTTCCTGGATATCGTGACAGGCGCAGCGCTTGCCATAATCGCCTTCTTCCTCTGCAAGAAGTTCCACTGGGGAAGGATGTTCGCTCCGGTCGAGCGTCTTGCAGCTCACCTGAAAAATAAGAAAGAAAAAGAATAAGAGGACCATGTGTTAAAGACCCCGTCTCCCGACGGGGTCTTTTCAATGCGCAGTCTTCTTTGTTTGTCACAGATGCTTCTCCTCCCGGTGCCGGATCAACGCCTCCGCGGCAAACAGGAGAAGGAAGAAAACAATGAACCGTATCACGTCACGCCCGGGCATGATCAGATAATCGATCACATGAAACACCGGATCCGCCAGTCCGAAAAAGAGTTCCGGCAGAAGGAGTCCCGCCGCGAGCATTCCGAGATATGTCACTTTCTGCTTCAGGGAGAAGCGGCATCGCAGAGCAAGAACGGCGACCAGCAGGACAATGCCCCCAGCGGCCGCCAGAACAGCACCGACGGCATCTGTCTTTTCCCATGCCGATATCAAAGGAGCATGATGCCGCAGCGTTTCCGCATACACAGTTCCCCCGTTGCCCGGAAGGGGAAAGAAGCGGTTGGCCGCCCAGAGGCATGCCGCCCCGGTGATATGAATCACCGTCAGCAAGACGAGAAAACACACGGCAGCCGTCCTGATTCTCTTCTGCGCCTTCAGCGCGGGAACCGTGCCGTAAACGACGCTTTCCAGATCCGTGCCGTACAGAACTGCCAGTTCCTGCAGCCTGTCGATATCCGGACGGGCACGATCGGACTCATAGGCGGAAAGCGCCTGCCTGGTCACCCCCAGACGGTCTGCCGCCTGCTGCTGCGTCATTTTACAGTTCTGCCGGAGTGCGCGAAGATTGTCGCCCAGCGTCATCGTCCGTCACCTCGGTTCAATCATATGGTCCTCTTCCTGCATCGTCAAGCAAATATCCGTTGCACGGTGCCTTTCGGAATGTATTTCCAAGTCCAGCCGCCAGTCAGCAGTCAGTAATTATACCATGATGCCGCCTGCAGCAGAGTTTTCCCTTTCTCGCATAGAAAAACAGAAGGCACGTCCGGATGGTCCTGGTTCTTCCATCTGCGTGCCTTCTGTCTGTCGTACGCCCGGGGATTCGGCGGTCTGCGCGTCACCGGGTTCAGCGCGCCCCACGTGGTGCGCCTTGCCGCGTCGAGCTCCCGCTTCTTTTTCTTCGAGAGTTTTTCATACGGTATGAACTTCTGCATTCTTATCACCTCGCCCGCGCATCATACCATATCATACGGAGAATGCAAGTCCTTTCGTGCAAAAACCCCGATGCGCAGAGGCGCACCGGGGCATGAACTCTGCTGAAAACAGAATCCCCGATCAGATCAGTCCTTCGGCTCTCATCAGCTCGAACAGTTTTTCTTTGTGAGCGTCCTCCATGGGCGTCAGCGGCAGGCGCAGGAAGTTCTCGCACCAGCCCATGGCCGCCATGGCCGCCTTGCAGGGGATGGGGTTCACCTCGCTGAACAGCGCACGGATCAGAGGGATGTATTTCAGCTGGAGAGCGGTGGCTCCCGCGGCATCTCCCTCAAAATACAGGTGGCACATCCGGGAAGTCTCCGCCGGAAGCAGATTGCTCAGCACGCTGATCACGCCCTTGCCGCCCATGGACAGAATCGGCAGGATCTGATCGTCGTTTCCGGAGTAGATGTCCAGTTTCCCCGCCACCAGAGCGGCGGTCGTGGCGATCTTCGAGATGTCCCCGTTGGCCTCCTTGATACCGGCGATGTTCCCGTGATCCGCCAGACGGGCGTAGGTCTCAGGCTCCACGTTTACGCCGGTGCGGCTAGGCACGTTGTAGATGATGACCGGCTTCGTCACGGCGTCCGCGATCATGGAATACATCTTGACCAGGCCGTTCTGCGTGGCCTTGATGTAATACGGCGTCACCACCAGAAGGCCGTCCGCTCCGACCTCGCAGGCGTATTTGCTCATGCTGATGGATACGCTGGTCTCATTGGAGCCGGTTCCGGCGATCATGGGAACCCTG
>Ga0310696_10006555_pt1 | contig 13789 bp, 7 predicted proteins | sample AusTroGonzalo_MG_4_FD_203885 | JGI IMG/M metagenome (GOLD analysis project Ga0310696, IMG submission 203885) | Bovine rumen microbial communities from tropical cattle in Woodstock, Queensland, Australia - Gonzalo_02 (v2) (version 2) | ecosystem: Host-associated > Mammals > Digestive system >... | reverse complement strand
GAGCCTAACTATTATAATTATTGGTGTTCTCAGGTTCATGGTCTCTGTCAGGAAGATACGGAGGACGCGCCAGTATTTCCCAAAGTCTGGGCGCAAATAGAGCCTCTGATAGAAGGACTGCCACTCGTAGCTCATAACAAGCCCTTCGACGAAAGTTGCCTGAAGGCCGTGTTCCGTGTCTATCAGATGGACTATCCCGACTATGAGTTCTACGACACACTTGCAGCTTCACGCAGAGCTTTCCGTTATTTGGAGAACCACCAACTGCATACTGTTGCTGCTGAATGTGGATACTGTTTGGAGAATCATCACAATGCACTTGCCGATGCAGAAGCCTGTGCGTGGATAGCAAGAGAGATATTATAGATAATATGGTTTATAATGTGAAATTTTGATCTTTTGCATACTACATTGGTGGAAAAGTTTTATCTTTGCAAGATGAATTAAGAAAGTATGAAAGAAGATCAGAAGATTGTAATCTATCAGACAGAGGACGGACAGACGCAGATTGATGTCCGGCTGGAGAACGAGACGGTGTGGTTGACGCAGGCTCAGATGGTAGAATTGTTCCAAACTACGAAACAAAATGTAAGCCTTCACCTTAATAATTTATATAAGGAAGGTGAACTCGAGAAAGAGGGAACAGTCAAGGAATACTTGACAGTTCAGCAAGAAGGCAGAAGAAGTGTCTCTCGTAGGGTGAAGTTCTACGACCTTGACGTTATCATTTCTGTTGGCTATCGTGTACATAGTAAACGTGGTACTGCTTTCCGCATCTGGGCTCGCAAGATTCTCAAAGACTATCTTGTTAAGGGCTATGCTGTGAACGAACGTATCCGCAAGGAGCAGATAAGTGAACTACGCCAGTTGGTAGGCATGCTGGGCCGCACCATTCAGGGCCGACCCCTGCTTTCCACAGACGAAACAAACGCCCTTTTCGAGGTGGTGACGGACTATACATATGCCCTCGACACCCTCGACAATTACGACTATCAACGTCTGACTATAGATAAGACCACGAAGAAAGAGCCCTTCCACGCCACCTACGAGAATGCGATGGAAGAGATTCGACTCCTTCGCGACAAATTTGGCGGATCAGTTCTCTTTGGTAACGAAAAGGATGACTCATTCAAGAGCAGCATCGGGCAGATCTATCAGACCTTCGGTGGCGAGGAACTTTATCCCAGTGTGGAGGAGAAAGCAGCCATGTTGCTGTATTTGGTGACCAAAAACCACTCGTTCAGCGACGGCAACAAACGCATTGCCGCCACCCTCTTTCTCTGGTTCCTCAACAACAACCGCATCCTTTACCGTGCAGATGGTTCCAAACGTCTGGCCGACAATACCCTTGTGGCTCTGACGCTGATGATTGCCGAGAGTAAGACGGAGGAGAAGGATGTGATGGTAAAAGTAGTAGTCAATCTTATCAATCAAAGGAACGAATAACCACTTGCCGATGCAGAAGCTTGTGCTTGGATTGCAAGAGAAATATTGTAATAACAGAGGTAGGTATGAGGTAGGTCTCAGGTACCTATGAGGTAGGTATTCGGAACAGACCTACCTCATCGCATCCCCTTTCTACAAAGGCTTTTCCGGCGATTGAGGTACCTCTACGCCCAAATCCCGATTTTTCTCCACAAAACAGTCTTCAGAAGAGTCCGAAAACAAAAAAACTTGTTTTTATTTTGTTCTTTCCCCACTTCTTCGTATCTTTGCACCTAATCAGCCGCAAGAGCCTCAGAGGAGGTGGCGACTGGGACTTTCGTGGAAAAAACAATAGCATCAGCTATTTGTTCAGAGAATCGTGAAACCTAGGAAATTTCAACGATTGTAGTATTTGAACAAGTCAGCCGATGCCCGTGCTTTGGCGCGGGCATGACTTGTATCTTAATACTACAGGTAGTTCCTAGGACCTCACGATTCAAGAGAAGAGCCATGACTCGCGCTTCTTTTGTGTCCTGAGGTCTCTTAGTGTTTACCTGTAAGCAAGCCTGAAGATATAGTTTTGGTGCTTAACTAAAACTATAGTAGTAATGGAACTACCCAAGCAGTTCGATAACATCACCTCTCACGTCATCGACGATCTGAAGGTGACGCTGCGCCAAGGCTCTAAGGTGTCGATGGCAGCAGCCAGTTTCTCCATCTATGCCTTCGAGGCATTGCAAAAAGAGTTGGAGAAAGTAGACGAACTGCGCTTTATCTTCACCTCGCCCACTTTTAACAAGGAGCATGCCAAGAAGCAGAAACGGGAATTCTATATACCGAAGTTGAATCGTGAGCGCACGCTGTATGGTTCTGATTTCGAAATCAAACTTCGCAACAACCTTACTCAGCGAGCCATTGCCAAGGAGTGTGCTGACTGGATTCGTCAAAAGGTGCGCTTCAAGACCAATGTGTCACAGCAAAATATGGCTGGTTTCTTGAATGTTAAGCAGGATGAAGAGCAATACACCTACATACCCTTTAATGAGTTTACCACTACGGAATTAGGATGTGAGCGAGGCAATAACATCTTCCAGCTAGTTCAGAGACTGCCTTCGCCCATGTCAGACTCCTACCTGAAGTACTTCAATGACTTCTGGGAAGACCACGAGAACTTTACGGATGTCACCAATGCCATCATCGAGAATATCGAGAATGTCTATCGCGAGAATTCGCCTGACTTTATCTACTTTGTGACGCTTTACAATATCTTCAATGAGTTCTTGGAGGACATCAGCGAGGATGTGCTGCCCAATGAGGCGACAGGATTCAAGAGTTCGCAGATATGGAACAAGCTCTATAACTTCCAGCGTGATGCGGCTCTGGCCATCATCAACAAGTTAGAGACCTACAATGGCTGTATCTTGGCTGACTCTGTAGGTTTGGGTAAGACCTTTACGGCGATTTCTGTTATCAAGTATTACGAGAATCGCAATAAGTCTGTATTGGTACTCTGCCCCAAGGAACTCTATGAGAACTGGAATACCTACAAGGGCAACTACAAGAACAACCCACTGGAAAAAGACCGTCTGCGCTACGATGTGCTGTTCCATACAGATCTCAGTCGTGAGCGAGGCCTGTCGAATGGCATCGACCTGTCTCGCCTGAACTGGGGCAACTACGACCTCATCGTGATTGACGAGAGCCATAACTTCCGTAATGGTGGCAAGGTTACGACTGACGAGGACGATGAGAACCCACGCGAAAACCGTTACCTACGATTGATGAATCAGGTGATACGTGCTGGTGTGCGAACCAAAGTGCTGATGCTTTCTGCCACACCTGTGAACAATCGTTTCAACGACCTGAAGAACCAGTTGCAGTTGGCCTACGAGGGCAATCAGAATCTGATTAACGACAAGCTGAATACAGACCGTCCTATTGAAGACATCTTCCGTTCTGCCCAAGCCCAATACAATGCGTGGTCGAAGATTGAAGACCCCAAGGAGCGCACCACAGAGAAACTGCTTGATATGCTCTCGTTCGACTTCTTCCAAGTGCTCGATGCTGTGACCATAGCCCGTAGTCGTAAGCATATTGAGAAGTATTACGACACCACGGAGATAGGCAAGTTCCCCACCCGTCTGCGTCCCATCTCGAAACGTCCCAAGCTGACAGACCTCAATGATGCCATCACCTATAAGGAGATTGCCAATCAACTCGACGACTTAAATCTTGGCGTCTATGCACCCTCTGACTATATCCTGCCCTCGAAGCGGGCTAAATACGAAATCGACATCGACGAGCGAGGCAATCACCTCGGTATGTCAGGCCGTGAGAAGGGACTGAAGAAACTGATGGCTATCAATTTGCTGAAACGCTTGGAGTCATCAGTCAACAGTTTCCGTCTGACGCTGAGCCGTATGAAGGAAATGGTTGACGAGACCATCGAGGCCATTGACACCTTTGTCGCTACCCGTCAGGATGTGCGCCTGGAGGTGCGACAACTGGAAAACATGCTCGATGAAGATAGCGAGGAAGACGTGCTGATTGGTGGAAAGAAGACCAAGGTGGCTTTGGCTGATATGGATTGCCGTTCATGGAAGCGCGACCTATTGAAAGACCAGGAAATCTTAGGCCTGTTGCTGACAATGATTGAGGACATCAACCCTGAGCACGACAGCAAGCTACAAATGCTGATTGAGAATTTGCGTGAGAAGTTTGCGCACCCCATCAATGGCGACAACAAGAAGGTGATAGTCTTCACAGCCTTCTCAGATACAGCAGAATACCTGTATGACAACCTGGCGGCAATGATTCTGGCAAAGACTGGTCTTCATGTAGGTTTGGTGACAGGTAATGGCATCCGTTCTACCATCAAAGGCTTGCCAGCTGATTTCAATAGTGTGCTGACATTATTTTCGCCCATCTCGAAAGAGAAAGACAAGCTATTCCCCAAACAACCTGAAGTCATCGATGTGCTGATAGCCACAGACTGTATCTCAGAGGGTCAGAACCTGCAGGATTGCGACTATCTGATAAACTACGATATCCATTGGAACCCCGTGCGTATCATCCAGCGCTTTGGACGTGTGGACCGTATCGGCTCTAAGAACGACGTCATCCAGCTGGTCAACTATTGGCCAGACATCGAACTCGATGATTATCTCTATCTGAAAGGTCGTGTCGAGGCACGTATGGCAGGTATGGACATAACTGCAGGTGGTGGAGGTAATGTGTTGCTCTCGAATGAAGAACAGACAGACTTGGAATATCGCAAGAGTCAATTGATGCGCTTACAGGAAGAGGTGGTCGACCTCGAAGATATGGACACAGGCATCAACATCATGGACTTGGGATTGAATGAGTTCCGTCTCGACTTGTTGGCCTATCTGCCAGAGCATCCAGACGTTGAGCATACGCCCTTTGGCATGAGTGCCGTCGTACCGGCATCAGCCACAGCCCAGCCAGGTGTCATCTTTATTCTGAAGAACAGAAACAACGCTGTCAACATTGGTCATCAAAACCTGTTGCATCCGTTCTATATGGTGTATCTCTCTGACGAGGGTGAGACCATCATCAACCACTTGGCTCCCAAACGGTTGCTTGACATCATGCGTTTAGCCTGCAAAGGCAAACAAGAGCCCATCTTGGAACTTTGCCATCAGTTTAATCAAGAAACGGATAATGGCAGGCGAATGAGCCATTACAGCGACTTGCTGCAAAAGGCTGTTGCCACCATCGTAGCCCAAAAGGAAGAGAGCGATCTTGAAAGCCTCTTCTCCTTTGGCGAGACTACTGCCCTGCAAGGAGACATCAACGGACTGGATGATTTCGAACTAATCTGTTTTTTAGTCATACGTTAGCCTATGGAGAATCTGCTGTCATATCCGCAAGGCACCATTGTCGATAAGGTGGTACCCAAGACGATGTTCTACAAGTTCATGGAAGTGAACCAACGGATGAAGGTGCGCTTCGTGAATGACGTGGCGCAGATCTGCTGGCTCTATAAACTCTCAGCTAATACCATCAACGTAACAGCGAGTGAAGAGTTGGTAGAAATTGATGTGTTTGTGGTGACGCTAAAGGAGCAGGATTGTCCTACGGATGTCTTTACGTTTATCGACACCAACATGCCTCATCATATTGTCTTCATCCTGAAATACGAAGAGCAGTATATGCTGCTAATCAACTATAAGGAATGGCGCGACAATACCCACACGCAATTCAAAATCACCAAGTCGTTTGCGACTACGTGGATGAACCAAAGCCAACTGTCATTGGCTATCCAAGGCCAGTCGCTGCCTCGTATCTACGACAACTTCGTGGCCCAGGTCTCAGGCATTGGTGAGCATAAGGCTGGAGCACTCGCTGAGATTGTGGAACTGAAAAAGCGGATTGCCACGATGGAATCAGAACTGCACTCCTTGGAAAAGAAGATGCGCAAGGAACCACAATACGATGTTCAGGTTAAAATGAACAAGCAAGTGAAGGAAAAACGTAAGGAAATGGAAGAACTTAAAAATAAACTGGAGAAGTTGAAGTAATATGGCAAAAGATAGAAAACATCATTTCGTTCCAGTATGTTATTTGAACCATTTTAAGCAAAATGGACACATTCACTCTTATAGCAAAAAAAGAGAGAATGAATACTATTGTAACGTAGATGCAGTTTGTGAATTGCCATATTTTTATAAAATTACTCAGGATAGTTGGTGGAAGACATTTGAAATAGAGAAGGACTTTTTTAGCAAAAATGTAGAATACCCTTTGGGGCCAATGATTCCAATGATAGAGAAAGCCGTCAAAGACTCATTATCCCCTAATAGCCATTCTGAAAGAATTATCATAAGCGAAGAATCCAGACGGTCCTTTGCGTCCATGATATTTATCCAGTTCTTCCGCACTCCTCGTTTTAGAAAATACTACGAAGGGAAAAAGGCAATACGGAAAGGTATATCCTCTGTTACACACAAATATACAGAGGAAGAAGTGGATGACCCCGTCCTGATTCATGCACTTGACACATATCTAAATCCTGCAAAACTAAACAAGGTTGTTTCTTATTTAGTATCAGGCAAATGGGTATTTAGATATTCTGAAAAAGATGTGTTTCTGACCTCAGACAATCCTGTAGTATGGATTCCCTTGAAAGGACCTAAGGAGGAAAGATTTACCATTGGGAACATTGACGATAGCAAATGCTTCCTCTATTACCCTATCACTCCTAAAGTCGTATTGGAAATATACGACAAGGATATAAAATCTTTACCTCCAGATTTTGACAATCTCGTTATTCGGTCTGATGCAGAGCGTGAGGCAGCAATAAACCTTAATACAATTATCAATGCGGAAGACATAGTGATTTTGCTTGATAAAGATATAAACGCATATTCATTAGATGTAACACTAAATATTATATAGTTCTATGAAACAACCAGAATATATTGCAAAAGAAACCACAGACGGAACGGTGCGTAATCTGGATGCACTCTATCAGTTGTTCCCATCGTGCTTTACTGAGGCGCAGGATGCCGTAACAGGCAAGATGCGTCGAGTAGTCGATTGGGGTAAGCTGCGCGAACTGCTTGGTGAGTATGTGGAAAGTGACGAGCCTGAGAAGTACGACTTTACTTGGGTTGGAAAACGAGCTGCCCAGCGCGAGGCTGCAGCACCATGTCGCAAGACGTTGCGCCCCTGCAAGGAAGAGAGCGTAGATTGGGACACCACACAGAACCTCTATATCGAGGGCGACAATCTCGAAGTGCTGAAACTGCTCCAGAACTCCTATATGGGAAAGGTCAAGATGATCTATATCGACCCACCATACAACACAGGAAATGACTTCGTGTATCATGATGACTTTGCGCAGAGTGCAGAAGAATACGATGAGCATAATCTCGACGACGAGGGCAACCGCTTTCGCAAGAACACAGATAGCAATGGCCGATTCCATTCTGATTGGTGTTCGATGATTTATGCAAGGCTGATGGTTGCTAGAAGCTTTCTAAAAGAAAATGGCGTAATATTTATTTCGATAGACGAACATGAAGTCAATACTCTTAAAGCTATATGTAATGAGATATTTAATGAATATAATTTTGTAGGAACATTAGTTGTTCAGACGGCAACTGATAATAACCCTGGACAGATAAAAATGCAGCATGAATATATTTTATGCTATGCCAAAAACCGCAAGACTTTATCGAATTGGGCTATAGATAGTGATAAAGCAAAGCTTATTCACGAAAAATATCTCGAAATTAAAAAGCAGTATACGAATATTGATGATATACAAAATAAACTTCGTGCTTGGATCAAAGCTAATAAAGATAATCTAAAAGGGGTAACTCATTATGATAATGTAGATGAAAAGGGGGTTTTTCATGATGGGGATATTGCCAACACAGTATTTGGAGGTTATGAATATGACATAATTCATCCAATAACTGGTAAGATATGCAAAATGCCAGAGAAGGGTTATCGTTTCCCAGAAGAAACGATGATTCAGATGCTGAAAGATAATGATGTTATGTTTGGGAGTGATGAAACGACTTTGCCAAAGCCGAAGATCAGAATTGAGGAAGCAAAAGAATTATTACGTTCTGTCATCTATGAAGATGGTAGGTCGTCGACTAAAAAATTTGAGTCCCTTATGGCAAGAGATATTTTCCAAAACCCAAAATCTGAGACAATTCTTTCTCATTTAATAGAATATATAACTGAGAAAGGAGACATTGTGATGGATTTCTTCTCTGGTTCAGGAACGACTGCGGAAGCAACATTCTTGACTGCTTTGAAAAAGCCATATCTACGGTTTATTATGATTCAATATCCCGAAGATTTGGATGAATCATTAAAAACATCTACATCCAAAGCTAAGAAAACTATTAACAATGCTATTAAATTCTTGGACTCTATAGGTAAGAAACATACAATCCCGGAAATAGGCAAGGAACGTATTCGTCGTGCAGGCAAGAAAATCAAGGCCGACAGTCCACTGACGACACAAGACCTCGATACGGGTTTCCGTGTGCTGAAGTGCGATGAGTCGAACTATAAGCTTGTGGCTTTTGCGCCCAAGGACTATACGCAAGAGTCACTCGATATGTTCCTGGATAATATCAAGGAAGAGCGTACAGGTCTCGACCTGCTCTTCGACTGCATGATGCGCTGGGGCTTGGAACTCTCATTACCGTACGACACACAGAAGGTGGATGGCTGTACCATCTATAATGTAGATGACGGCAACCTCGTGGCCTGCTTCGACGGCACTGTGACTGGTGCTGTGATTGATGCCATCGCAGAGACGCATCCCCTCCGCGTAGTCTTCCGCGATAGCTCGTTCACAGAAGCCGCCCAGAAAATGAATCTGTTTGAGTTGTTCAAGCAGAAGTGCGGATGGACAGACCAGGAAGTGCAGAATAACGTCAGAGTAATCTAAGGGCTGCTTATGAAACTGAAATTTAAGAACCAACAATTCCAGACGGATGCAGCGAAGGCTGTGACGGATGTGTTTCAGGGGCAGAAGAATGCTGCGTTGCTGGAGTTTACGCACGACTTGGGTACGGACAACGGTGGTTTCTTCGATGCCGTAGGTTATAAGAATCAGCCCATCGAGGTGCCATATAGCGAGGTGCTGAACCACATCCGCGACATCCAGATGGCAGCACAGTTGAAGCCTACGGAGAGTTTCGACAGGGCTGACCTGCGACTAACCATCGAGATGGAAACGGGTACAGGTAAAACCTATACCTATATCAAGACGATGTTCGAACTGAATAAGCTCTATGGCTGGAGTAAGTTCATCATCGTTGTTCCCAGCATCGCCATCCGTGAGGGCGTCTGTAAGTCGTTCGAGGTGATGAGCGAGCACTTTGCAGCAGAATACGGTAAGCGTATACAGAGCTTTGTATATGATAGTAGCCAGCTGACGAAGATTGACCAGTTTGCCAGCGACTCGAACATGCATGTGATGATTATCAACACACAGGCTTTTGCTGCACGAGGAGAAGATGCACGACGTATCTATATGAAGTTGGACGCCTTCCGTTCGCGCAGACCTATTGACGTGATAGCAGCTACGAACCCCATCTTGATTATCGACGAGCCACAGAGCGTATTGGGTGCTGACAAAAAGAATGCCACGCGAAACCGACTGAAGGAGTTTAATCCGCTCTTCACCTTATTATATAGTGCCACCCACAGAGCCGATGACATCGTGAACATGGTGTATCGACTGGACGCGATGGATGCCTATAACAAGAAACTGGTGAAGAAGATTTCTGTGGTGGGTATTGAACAAAAAGGTTCAACGGCTACTAATGGCTACCTCTATCTGGAGAGTATCGAACTCTCTGAGGGTAATCCTCGTGCCAGAATAGGCTTTGACAAACGAATGGGTAATGGTGTGAAGCAGGTGACACAGTTGGTGGCTGACCGTTTTGATATCTACCAGAACTCAGGCGAATTGCAGGAATATGCTGATAACTATCGTATAACAGAGATTGACGGCTATAACCGTTGTATTCACCTGCAAAACGGCATCACACTCAATGAAGGCGAGGTAATAGGCGCCGTGAATGAACAGGTGATTCGCAAGGCACAGATTCGTGCTACCATCCTGGCACATATCGAAAAGGAACGGAAGTTGTTCCGACAGGGTATCAAGTGTCTGTCGCTGTTCTTCATCGACCACGTGGACAATTATCGCAAGTACGATGGTGGCACAACTTCTAATGGCGAATACGCTACGATATTTGAAGAGGAATACGCCAACATCGTGGGTAGTCTGCAATTGAAGTTTAACGACGACCCTGAATACGTGAAATACCTACAGAGCTTCCAGCCTAATGAAGTGCATAACGGCTACTTCTCGAAAGACAAAAAGACAGGTCACTATGTTCAGCCGAAAACAACAGAACTGAAAAATGAGAGCAGTAACGATGTGTCAGCCTATGACCTGATTATGAAGGATAAAGAGCGCCTGCTGTCGTTTAAGGAGCCTACACGTTTCATCTTCTCACACTCAGCCCTGAAAGAAGGTTGGGACAATCCGAATGTATTCCAGATATGCACACTGAAAGATTCTGACAATCAGACAAAGAAACGTCAGGAGGTTGGTCGTGGTATGCGCCTCTGCGTGAACCAGAAAGGAGAACGACAGGACGAGAGCGTGCTGCATGGTGGTGTGTTCGAGGTGAACGAACTGACGGTGATTGCCAGCGAGTCGTATAACTCGTTTGCATCGAAGTTACAGACGGAGATTGCAGAGGCCGTGGGCGACCGTCCGGCAAAGGTGAATACTCAGTTGTTCCTCGACTTCGTGGTGACCAACGCCCAAGGTGTACAAAAGCAGTTGTCTGAGGACGATGCACAGGAACTGACCTTTACCCTACGCATGAAGGGCTATATCACCAAAGACGGCCAACTGACGCCCAAATATCATCAAGACAAGCAGGAGGGTACGCTCGACTTTGGAGAATATAACGAGTACAAGAAAGATGTAGTCAAAAAACTTGACACCATCTTCAATCCTGATGCTGTCAAGCCAGAGAATGGCAGGAAGGTGCGCGAGGCGAAATTTGACTCACAGAAGTTTGAACGAAAGGAGTTCCAGGAACTGTGGCGCAGGATCAATCATCAGACATATTATACTGTAGATTTCAAGACTGACGAACTGATCAGCAAGGCTGTCATTCAGTTGGATAACCACCTGAAGGTAACAGACATCCAACTCCGTATGGTGACTGGTACACTGGACCGTATTGGGAGTAAGCAGCAACTGGAACAAGGCACGGCCATGAGCATTACAGACTCACAGACACTCTCTGTGCATGAAGAGATTGGTCAGGAAGTGAAGTATGACCTGATTGGCAAACTGGTTGAGAATACAGGACTGACACGAAAGGCTGTGGTGACAATATTGAAGAAGATACGGCCAACGACTTTCAATCAGTTCAAGACCAATCCAGAAGAGTTCATCATCAAGGCTTCGAACATCATCAATGAATGTAAGGCCATTGCTGTGATAGAACATGTGAAGTATCACAAATTGGACAAGCAGTTTGAGAGCGACATCTTTAGCAATACAACGCTGAAAGGTAAATTGGGCGTGAATGCCTTAGAGTCTCAGAAGTCGCTTTATGACTTAGTGGTGGTTGATTCTGCTGGCATCGAGATGAACTTTGCAAAGGATTTGGAAGAGCGCAACGAGGTGGCTGTCTATACTAAGTTGCCTGGCGGCTTCTATATCAATACACCTGTAGGACACTATAACCCGGACTGGGCAATCGTGTTCAAGGAAGGACCTGACATCAAGCACATTTACTTTGTAGCAGAAACCAAGGGTTCTCTCGAGGAATCGCAGTTACGTGAGTCTGAACGCTCGAAGATAGAATGTGCCCGACGCCACTTCGCCACCATAGGCGACTCTACAGTTTCCTATGATGTGGTGCGTAATTATAATGATTTGCGCGACATCATCACGAAGTAAGCGACTTTGACATCGATAAATCAGGCAGGTCTGAGTTAGGTGTTATTTCATGTACTCATAATAATACCAGTAGGAGCCTTGGTACTGTTCTTTGACACGGATATGACGTTCGCGGGGGTCACGATACTGGGCCTCCAACTCTTGAAGATTGGCATAGTCCTCGTCGCAGACGGCGTCGTGATACTCCAAGACGGGGTGCGAACGGGTATGGACGTAGAGAGTCAAGGCCTCACGATAGTGACGCGGCAACGGCAGGCTGTCGGTTATCTCATAATACAGAGGAAGGGTGCGGGCGAAGCCGTCGAGGTCGCGGTCGATAAGCAGACCACAAAGCACATAGTCACGGACGGCAGGTGTGGCCTGGTCGTAACGCTGCAGACGCTCCAGATAGACGGGTGTCGTCATGCCAGGACGCGGAATAGCGCCAAGATGACGGGAGAGGCTGTCCTGTGGATAACGCAACAGGCGAGACTGGCTACCCTCGACAGGCACGAGGTCGGCACCACTGCCGGCAACGGGATACTCGAAAAGGCGGTCACCTAACAGTCCGCTGCGTGAGAGTGCGTAGGCACGGAGCATAGTGAGGCTGGCATCGGTCTCCAACGACTTACTGCCAACCTGCAGGGCTTCGTCAAAGCGCTGTTTCAGCAAACAGGTCTCCACACGGGCACGGTAGTGGAAGACGGCATTGGTATTGGCCACCGTCGTCACGCCAACCATCATGCCACCCAAGACAAGCAGGTTGCCCCACATGCTGCGAGAGAAGAAGGGCTGATAGTTCTTATGGTCTAATCTGGACAGCTCACGGGCTCCCGCCACGGCGAAGCCCCACGCCACGAACAGCGGCAACAGCAGAAGCCACCAGAGACTGAAGGACAACTGGCCAGAGGCTGAAGGACAGACGGCATCGAGCAGGGCCAACACGACCATAGACGGGAAATAAGACAACGCATGGAGACGATTATACAGGCGGAGCATGCCGTGAACACCCCACTGCAAGAGCCATAGGACGGCAGTGATGAGGACGGCACCTATGAGGCGGTTATAGTGGGTCTGGCCATCGCTGAGCACATGCTGCGCATAGGCCAGCACGTCGGACTGGAAGTAATACAGCCAAAGGAACGTGAAAGCCAGAAAGACAATAGCGGACACCGTCCTGACGACGATGCCGCTATCGTGCTGATATGATCTTCTGCGAGCCACTGCTTAGTTCTTTTTGAGAACCACAGCCGAGCGGGCCGGGATATACAGTTTGAGCCACTCCTTCTTGTCCTGAACATAGAGCGGATCGTAGTTGGTGACGTGGGTAACGCTATCGTCGGCAAAGCCGTTGCCACCAAACTCCTTGGCATCGGTGTTGAGCACCACGTCGTAGGAACCCGTGGGCACGAGGAAACCGTAGTCGGTATAGGAGCGCGTGGGTGAGAAGTTGAACACGAATACAAGGTCGCCACGCATGTAACACAGCACCTGATCGCCATCGTCGTGCCAAATCTCCACGACGGGCTTGTCCTGGAAGTTGCGCACGGACTTGATGACGCGGAGCATCTCGCGGTCGAAGTCGCCGAGCCAGTGGTAGCACAGGTCGGGGTTGTCGACGAGGTTCCACTGGCGGCGGGCGTACTTGTATGACCAGCCATTGCCCTCGCGGGGGAAGTCAATCCACTCGGGGTGTCCGAACTCGTTGCCCATGAAGTTGAGGTAGCCGCCGTTGATGGCGCCTGCGGTGACGAGGCGTATCATCTTGTGCAGGGCAATGCCGCGCTGGGCCAGGTCGTTGACGTCCTTCTTGGCGAAGTGCCAGTACATGTCGGCGTCGATGAGGCGGAAGATGATGGTCTTGTCGCCCACGAGTGCCTGGTCGTGGCTCTC
>Ga0310696_10006554_pt1 | contig 13789 bp, 9 predicted proteins | sample AusTroGonzalo_MG_4_FD_203885 | JGI IMG/M metagenome (GOLD analysis project Ga0310696, IMG submission 203885) | Bovine rumen microbial communities from tropical cattle in Woodstock, Queensland, Australia - Gonzalo_02 (v2) (version 2) | ecosystem: Host-associated > Mammals > Digestive system >... | reverse complement strand
ATGAAAAAGACCCGCTGACCGTTATCGAAAAATAGTTTTCCGCCGTATCAAAACATACTATGTCTCTGCCTGAAATTTCCATTAAGCGGCCGATCGCATTAAGCTGTCTGATCATCACGATGGTGGTGATCGGCATCAGCTCGTTCCTCAAGATCGGCATCGATCTGGTTCCCAAAACCGACATCCCCTACGTTCAGATCTCGACCATCTATCCCGGCGCCACACCGGAGGAGATCGAGGTGGAAGTCGCCCGACGGATCGAGGACGCGATCGCTTCGCTGGACGGTCTGAAGCATACCACTTCGGTCTGCATGGAAAATATCTGTGCCATGTCGCTGGAATTCCATCTGGGAGTGGATATCAATCTGGCGCTCCATAACGTGCGCGAAAAGATCAACATGATCATGGAGGATTTTCCCGATGAAGTGGAAACGCCGATCCTGGATAAATTCGACATCAACGCTCTGCCGGTCGTCATCCTCTATCTGACAGGCGACCGCACCATGGACGAACTTTATGATTATGTGGACGACAAGCTCTCCGACCGCTTTGCCAGCATTCCGGGCGTTTCGGCGGTGCGCGTCCACGGCGGCAATGAGATGCAGCTGCATGTGCTGCTTTCACAGGACAAGCTGACGGAATCGGGTCTGACCGTGGGCGAGATCATCCAGCGCATTTCTGCCAATAACCGCAAGATGCCGGCCGGACACGTCAAGGAAGGCAATCAGGAATACAGCATCACTTATGACGCGGAATTCCGGGACATCAACGCTCTGAAGGAGCTGGAGATCGGCAATCATGCCGGGGCCCGCATCTATCTGGGCGACGTGGCAAAGATCGAGCTTCGCAGTAAAGAGATCCGTCAGGAAGCCTATCTGAACGACAAGCCGGGCATCTGCATGGAGGTCGTCAAGAAGGGCGAGGCCAACGCCGTGGAAACCATCAAGCGCATCCGCAAGCGTTTTGACGAGATCAACGAGAATCATCAGCTGCCGGGCGGAATGGAACTGCACTGGCACAAGGACACGGGCGAATTTATCGAAACGGCTGTGGCAGATGCCTGGACCAGTGTCGGTCTGGGGATCCTGCTGACGGCGGCGCTGCTGTTCCTGTTCCTGCATGAGATCCGCGCGACGTTCATCGTTTCCATCACCATGCCGGTCTCGGTCATCGTCTCCTTCATGCTGATGAAGGCAATGAACTACACGATCGACCTTGTGACGCTGATGTCCATCGGCTCCTCTGTGGGTGTGCTGGTAGCGAACTCCATCGTCGTCATTGAAAACATTTACAAACAGCTTTCTCTGGGGCAAGACCGCAAGAGCGCCGCGGCCAAAGGCGCGGGCGGTGTCGTCAATGCCGTGGCGGCCAGCGCTCTGACCAACGTGGTGGTGTTCGTCCCGATGATGCTGATGACCTCTGTGGTCGGGATGATCCTGGCACCGTTCGCGGGCGTGATGGTGATCGCGACACTGATGTCGCTCTTCATCAGCTTTACTCTGACACCGATCCTGGCCAGTCTGCTGCTGACCGAAAAAACTTTGAACCGCAGTCCGCGGAATATTCGCATGTTCCTCTGGTGGGATAAAGCGTATGATAAACTTTGCGATCTGTTCAACCGTTCCATCCGCTACACGTCACGCGCACCGGGAAGCGTCCTGCTCATCATCGGGATCGTCTGCGGTCTGATCGCTTTCCTGATCGTTCCGAGGGTCTCCATGTCCTTCTTCCCGGATACGGACCGGAGCGAGTTTTCAGTCAATCTGGAATTCCCTTCCAACACCAATCTGGATCAGACACGCGTCCGCGCCATGGAAATCATGGAAGCGATCCGCAAGCTCTCTTTTGTCAAGGAAACGGGAATGACCATCGGCTATGTCAAGGCGCTGCCGGGACAGGTTTCGCAGGGTGTCCATCTGGCTCAGATCTCCGTTGTGGCGCATCCCAAAGGAACACGCCCCTCTCTGGAAGAGATCATGAACATGACTCGTGACGAGCTGAATAAATTCCATGACATGATCTACAGCATGACCGTTCCGGAAGCTACCGGCGACAGCTCTGTGGATATGGTCGCTTATATCAGCGGGACCGACATGAACGCGCTGGAACAGTACAACCGCCGCGGCATCGAAGCCCTGCAAAAGAGCGGCATGGCAACGGATGTGGATTCCAGCATCCGCATCGGCAAACCGCAAATCACTTTCACGCCGCAGCGTCCCATCCTGCGCAATCTGGGCATTGACGCAGTCCCACTGGGCTCCACCATCGTGGGCAGTTTTGAAGGGATCGAGGCCGGAACTTATAAAGTGGACAGCCGCTCATTCGACATCCGGGTGAAGCTGGACAACACCAATGGACTGGAGACGGTGAGCAAACTCAATGCCGGTATGCTGAATGGCAAGCCGATCAATATGGACGTTCTGACCGAACAGAAACGGGATAATGTCTCCGTGAGTCTGATCCGCCGCGACAAGGAACGCGCTACCTGGTTCTATGCCAATGCCAACAGCGGCTATGTGGTGGGCGACTTGTCCAGGGTGCTGGAAGAAAGCGTGAATCCGATCCTGCCGGCAGGCTATGAACTGAAATTCGCCGGCCTCTCGGAAATGATGAAAGAAGGCGCGGCCGATTTCGGCGAGGTGTTCCTGCTGGCCATCATCATGACATACCTGGTGATCGCCGCCATCATGGAGTCCTGGAGCCGTCCCTTCCTGGTCCTCTTCACGATCCCGCTGGGATTTCTGGGGATGTTCACCGCCATCTGGCTGGCCGGATTTTCACTCTCCATGCTCGGTATGCTGGGCGGTGTGATGATGATCGGCATCGTGGTCAACAACGCCATTCTGCTGATGGATGAATGCGCCACACTCATCAGGGAAGGCAAGTCCAAACATCAAGCCATGCTGGAGGCTTCCAGGAACAAGTTCCGCCCGATCGTGATGACCTCTATCGCCGCCGTGATCGGCATGATGCCGATGGCATTCGGAACAGGCATGGGAGCGGAACTGCGTTCCAGCTGCGGTGTGGCACTGGTGGGTGGTCTGGTCTTTTCCTCTATCCTGACAGTGTACCTGATCCCGGCTCTGTACTTCAAATTTGTGAAAGATAAGAAATAGAGATCACGGCAGAATAAAACTACCGGCTGATTTCCCAGACCCAGTCGCCCTGCGGCTCAGAAAGAAGTTGTACGATCCTGGTATCGCGTTTTCCGCCATCATCTGTAAAATTCCAACCATTACACCAAAGGATGTAACCTGTATCTGTCAAACGCATTCGCGGAGGTTTACCATCAAGCCAATCTCTCGGCAATTTCTCTTTGGGCAGCAGTTCGCCTAATTCATCCAGTGAATCGGGATATTTTTCGTTCTCCAAATAAAAACGCTCCAGTGCGCAGGAAATCTGTGCCATATTGACAAGAGATTGAATCTTACAGTCTCCTTGCATTGAAACTTGACAACTTTCACAGATACCCAATCGCTCAAAATACTTTGTTGCCACTTGCGGGACTTTGTTTATTTTCCAAGAATAAGGTGCATCACAAAGTTTACTATTCAATCTTGGGAATATATTCATGTCCAGACATTCATTCCCAACATCAAAACATGGGATCAAACAGTCCATTGCTTTGTTATATTCCAGGAGAGCCCGATAATTCCAACCTAACGGGATACAGTTTTTAATCCAGTTCCTCACATAATAAGGATCCAAGATATCTTTGATACTCCAATGATTTAACCAGATTTTATTTAATAAATCTTCTTTGAATGACAAATCAGGATCTTCATTGAGTAAAAAACGAGGATCCTTTAAAAAATGCTCATTTAAAATCGCTCTCTCTCCTATAGTGCCTGACAGTATATCCATATAGAGATTTGTTTTGGCCAAATGTTCCTGAATTTGTTTCAAATCATTTTTAGTCCAGGCATTCGATTCGATCCCCTCCCAAATCACGCATAAAACTTCTTCATAAATATTTCTTTTCACTGCCACATATATCATATATGGATTGGCTGATAATGTATCCGCCAACTTCATGACAAACAAAATATCGTTCGCAGCTTCATCGGAACGACCCAATGCCAAATTCGCGTAAGCTTTTGTATAACCAAAAGCCGCTATTTTTTGGAGGACGTGCAAATGCAAAGTCCCGATCATAAAACCTTTTTCGTATTGAAGAGGATAGCGGCACTGGGGATATTTCTCCAAAGCATTTTGGATATCTTGATAAGCGGACAAGCCGGATTCCAGTCTTTTCAACATAAGCTGCGCTATCTCTTCTTGTGTATGAGTATCGAGATATTCCTTTAATTCTTTTGAACGTTCAGCCATCCTGGCCAGGCTTTTTTTGCGCTGTTTATAAGGAGAAACATTTTCTTCTGGAAAAGGTTCAGGATCTCTTTCTGTCGTAATAAATTTTTTATAATCAGCACGCCGTGACCTATGGAAATCTGCTTTTCCAGCGTATCCTACTCCATTTGGTTCTAAAACTTCTTTCCAAGGTTTTAATTCTTCGTTACCTATGTTATTGTCGTTTTGATTCTCTAAGCGGGAAACCGTTTGGAATAGAGAGTAATTGGCAAAATTCTGACTTTCATCCACCGGTGGAAGTTGAATGTCTTTCAGCCAGAGATAACGGCGCTCCGTGTCAGAGGCGGCTGTCCGATTCAGTTCTTCACATTCCTGAACGTACCGCTCCCAGGCTTTGCGCCCGGTGTAATTCGTTATCTTGTAAAAAACAGTTATGCTGATCCCCAGCAAACATATAACACTTACCAGAAACAAGCAGAGCTTTTTCCAGGTCTTCATTCTATTCTTTTTATCAGTCATATCTTTGTTCGTTTGATGTTCTTTAAATTCTATCGGCTCAAGTTACCGACTGATTTCCCAGACCCAGTCGCCTTGGCTTCTATCCGGAATCTTCTGCCCTTTATCATTTTCGACATAGGCTTTCCTGCCTTGATCATCCACGCGGTCCCAGCCGCTGCTCCAGAGGATGTAGCCGGTATCGGTCTGGCGGATCTGAGGGATCTTGTCCGTGACCCAGTCGCGTGGGATCTGATCCTCCGGCAGCAGGTCACGCAATGCCTTGAGCGAGGCCGGGTAGCGGTCGTTCTGATGGCGGTACCGCTCCAGCGCGCAGGCAATCTGAGCCGCGTCAACGGTGAACTGCGCATAGGACATCTTCACAAAATAACTTTTTAGCGGAGGAAAAGCGTGAATCACCAAGGCATTCCTGGCCCGGCCGCTGAACTGATAGTAGTCGTAGGTTTTCATGATGTCCGCAAACACCGGTTTGAAGTGGTGTTCCTCCCGCTCCATCGTATCCAGAAAGGCATCTGTCATGAGATTCATTTCCAGCACACCGCGGTAATACCAGCCTTTGGGGAAAAGAGGGTTCCATTCAGGAAGATGATAAAATTTATTTTTTTCGCCGACTAACAGCTCGTTCGCGTAGGCTCTTTCGCCCATCAGCGACAAGCGCAGATCGTTCCAGAGATCCTCTTTGGCCAGGCGTTCCTGAAGGGTTTGCAAGTCTTCATCATCCCAGGCATCGGCCTCGATGCCTTCCCAGATCACCGCCAGCGGCTGACTGATCAGGACGATGTGTACCAGCTGGCTGATCATGAAGGGTTCTCTGGCCAGTGTATCCGACAGATCCAGCATAAAGAGGACATCTTCCAGGGCGGCCTTGCTCTGTTTCTGCTCCAGCTGGAAATAAGCATGAGCCGCCGCGTATTTCGATATTCCTTTCAGGGATGCCAAATGACGGACCTCCAGCTCTTCCTGTCCCGCCACCTTGACAGAATAGCGGCATTGAGGACGCTGACGCAATCCGTCCCGAATTTCCCGGTAGAGGGATTCCCCCTGCGCCAGCTGTTCGCCAAGAGCGCGGACGGCTTCTTCATGAGTCGCGTAACCGTTTTCCAAATTGGCACCCGCTCTGCGCGGTTTGTCCCAGTGCGCGTAGATATAGGAGTCAAAATCTTTTATGAACTGTTCCCATTTTTCCTTCAGCTGCTTCTGGTCATCCGGGAGTGTTTTCGCCTCCACAAACGCAACTCCCCAAAACGGCAAAGCCGCGAAATTTTTATCATCATCCAGCGGCGGAGGAAGAATGTCCTTGAGCCAGATGTAATTCTTGGTGCGCTGTGTGGGTACGGCGAATTTCTCGGCCTCGATCCCCTCGATCCAGCCGCCGCATTCCTTTACATACTGATCCCAGGCTTTGCGGCCGGTGTAGTTCTCAAATTGAAAAAACGCGAATACCGCCAGCGTGACAACCAGTGCCAGGCCCAGCAAAACCAAAAAAATCTTTTTAATCGTTTTCATTTTATTCTTGTCTCCCACAAATAATTTTATCTCCCAAACCCATCGTTTTTATCAACAGAAAAATCGCATGTCAACAGAAAAATCGCATGTCGGGAGAAGTCATTTGATTTAGAAAGAAGATGTTATGAAAACAAAAAATCCTGCCGTTTTTTGAACGACAGGATCTTGAAAGCACTATCTTGCGCTACACCGCCACAGGCGCTTTAATGGCCGGATGGGGATCGTAACCCTCCAGAGTGAAATCCTCATAGCGGAAATCGTGGATGTTTTTGATCTCCGGATTCAGGTGCATCCGGGGCAGTGGCCGGAAATCGCGCGAAAGCTGTTCCCGAACCTGATCCTGATGGTTTTCATAGATGTGCAGGTTGCCGAAGGTATGAACAAAATCGCCTGGTTTCAGTCCGGTGACCTGCGCCACCATCATGGTCAGGAGCGCGTAGGAGGCAATGTTGAACGGCACGCCCAGAAAGAGATCCGCGCTGCGCTGGTAAAGCTGGCAGCTGAGACGATCGCCGCAGACATTGAACTGGAAAAACGCGTGACACGGCGGCAGAGCCATCTGATCCAGCTCACCCGGATTCCAAGCCGTAACGATCAGGCGTCGGCTGTCCGGGGATTTCCGTATCTGCTCGATGACGTTGTCTATCTGATTGATAGACCGGCCGTCGGGCGTTCTCCAATCGCTCCACTGCGCGCCGTAGATACGGCCCAGGTCACCATTGGCATCGGCCCATTCATCCCAGATAGTCACCTTGTTTTCGTGGAGATACTTGATATTCGTATCACCGCGCAGGAACCAGAGCAGTTCATGGATGATGGAACGCAGATGGACCTTTTTGGTAGTCAGCAACGGAAAGGTATCCCCCAGCGGGAACCGGGCCTGGGCACCGAACACGGCCAGTGTTTTGACCCCGGTGCGGTTCGTGGTCCAGGTTCCTTCGGACAGAACCAGTTTTAATAGATCGTGATATTGTTTCACAGCAAGGAGGTGAAAAAAAGGCGGTCATCCCGCCTTTTCGATCATCATGTAAACAATCACAAGAACCAACTAGCCGTTGGCTCTTTCCATGTATTTACCGGTGCGGGTATCGATCTTGATCTTTTCACCGGTCTTGATGAAGAGCGGAGCCTGGACATTGATGCCGGTCTCCAGCGTGACGGTCTTCATCACGTTGTTGGCAGAGTCGCCGCGGATGCCTTCGGGAGCATCGGTCACGGTCAGAACAACGGAAGAAGGCATTTCAATGCCCACGACCTTGCCTTCCACAAAGGTGACGGTCACCATCGCGTTTTCCACCAGATAATTGACAGCGTCGCCCAGCAGATCCGGGGTCAGTGTCACTGTCTCGTAGGTTTCAGGATCGGAAAATACATAATCGTCCCCGTCTTTGTAGCTGAACTCCATCTTCTGGGTCGTCATCGGAACGACTTCCACCTTTTCTGTGGAACTGAAACGGACATCTGTCGATTTGCCGGTCTTCAAGCTTCTGAGGATGACCTGCACGAATGCACGGAGGTTACCCGGTGTACGGTGTGTGCATTCCAGAACGACACAGACGTCGTTATTATAAATAAGGGCTTGCCCTTTACGAATATCGTTTGCGCTCGGCATAAGTTTTCTTTATCTATCTTCTCCCACTTGAGCGCGGGAACGCCTTACTTTACCTTTTTGGAATCAGCCATACAAGACGAAAAATCAACCCAAAATCACCATTTAAAGTCACCATTTGAAGAAGAAATTCTAATGACAGTTTTGGGAGGATTTAAAACTTTTTTAAAAATTTTCAAAAATCCATTGACACTTGCATTTTTTAATGGTCAAATATATTTGTTGTTTGAGCAATTGTAAATAACAAAAACATGCTGAAACAGATAGTCTCAACGAATCTGACAAAGACGCTTTCTTTTACTTACGATTACCAGGGCAGAAGGATCGAGAAGAAAGTCTGGAACAATACGACTGGAACAGGGACACCAGCTACCTACTTGAAATATATCTATGACGGCTGGAACCTGATAGCAGAGCTGAACGCTAAAAACAGCAACGCGGTGGTCCGGATTTACAGCTGGGGGCCGGAAGCGCAGGGAGCGCCCGGAACGCTGAGGATGATTGCTGATAATAATGGAGTTTACTTCCCGGCGTATGATCCGAACGGGAATGTGATGGGCCTGGTCAAGGCATCGGACGGAACAGTCTGCGCCCAGTATGAGTATTTGCCTTATGGTGAGCAGGTCACAGCGACAGGTACAATGGCCGGTTCAAATCCCATCCGTTTTTCCACAAAATACTATGACACCGAAGCTAGACTGTACTACTACGGTTATCGTTACTATTGCCCCGACATGGGCCGTTGGCTTTCCCGTGATCCCATCGAGGAACAAGGCGGCCTGAATCTCTACGGCTTCGTCAACAATGATCCGGTAAATAAGTGGGATCTGTGGGGGATGACTAATTATACACTGGGATGGAATGATCCTGAGTATAATGATGATGACATTAAAAAGAGAAGGAAGAGTTGGGGGTCGAAAAAATCTAGTTTTTTTTCTTCAGAAACACTCGAATTATATCGTCTACGAGGATATGGACTTGTTGCATGTCAAGTATTTAGTGAGGAATATCCAGATGCTGCTGCTCATTTTAGACATTTCTTAGGTAATTCTGGACAACGCTATGCTATTAGATTAGAAGAAATGTTAAAAGTGACTAGTGCTAAGAATCTTTATGAAGATGAGTTAGCAGAAGCAACCAATTTTATAAAAAACTTAAAAAATCCTCCGGGGTGTAGGTTTTCAATAACATCAAAAGATATGAGTGGAGGAGAAATAAAAGAAGATGAAAATAAAAATTGGTATTATGCTGTACATAGTTATTATGCGTGGGGAAAAGGGATTGTAGAAATCTGTGGGGATAACCCTACATTGTATTTTGAATATAAGTTTTGGGATGTTTATGATTGGAAACAAGGAGAACAATTTCCGATAGCTTTTTCAAAAAAATATAATTTTCCAATATCAAATTTTTCTTTATCAGTCGGAATTGACTTTAAGGGGGACATACAAGCTGATTGGTTTCGCAGTATGCATGAAATGGGGATAGCTCAAGAGTTTGAGATGTATGGATCAAAAAAAGTATCTGTACCTTTGAAAAAGTGGAAATAATAGCGGATTATATGTTGAAAGTATGAAAATAAAAAAAATCATTACAATAGTTCTGGCCAGCATGTTGTGCATACCCATTGTCGTTCTATCAATATTGGGTGGTATTTTTACATTATTGTTATTAACAATAGATGTGAAAGATATTGACATAAGTTGTGCTTTAAAAAATCGAGAAGAGTTAAAAGAAATAGAACATGACATACGTTCTAAATCTGGAATTATTTTTTCTAGTAATGTATTATTTGACAATGGTATTTATCATAAATATAGGAACAAGAATGGCAACTGGAATTATATATCTAAAGAATCTTTCAAATTACCTGAGAATTTAGATAGTCTGAAAATCACAACATTAGAAAACCAAACTTATGATTTAACATTGGGAGGTGTTGGAAATCTTTGCTGGCGTTCTGATGAAAAGCCGTTCAAATTACCTGTAGACTTAGATGAATTATATTTGCAAAACAACCTGGGGTTTGCGAATAAAGAAGCTTTAGTATCACGTGTGAAAGAATTGGAAGCGAAAGGTGAAGAATGGGTAGCAGAAAGTGACTTGGAGCTGGATGAAAAGATGTTCAGTTGTTATTTTAAAACCAATATCGTCGGAGCGACAGAATCATGGAGTGCAAATTGGATAACGAATAACTTTGCCTTTGAAGCTCAAATACTGAAAACCCCGGAGAAGTATTACTTGCATTTGTGGTCCAGAGAAGCACTACCTTCAAAACTAGAAGCTTTAAAAGCTAAAGAAGTTGCTGTTGAATAACAAAAAGTAAAACTCTTAAAATCAAACGCCGTATGTGTTCACACCTGCGGCGTTTTTGTTTTTGAGCATCATCCCGCGGACGGTCAACATGTTTGATCAGTAGCTCCGCTTATGATCCACACGTTTCCACGCTTATATATTATCCATTTGAAAAAAAACCTTTTTCGGCACATACTTTCTATCGGCGATATGAGTAGGATCATCGGCATAGATCTTGGAACGACCAATTCACTGGCCGCGACCGTGGACAGCGGCATCCCGCTGGTCATCGCGGATGAACAAGGGCAGCGCATCACCCCTTCGGTGGTCTATTTCCCAAACGCGGAAAGCACACCCGTTGTGGGATATGAGGCGGCGCGCACCCGTTCCCTCAAGCCGGGACAGACGGTTTACTCCATCAAGCGCTTTATGGGACGGCGCGGCAGCGAGATCCCGGCCGAGGAGATGCTGGTCACCTATCCGATCGAAGGCAAAGGCCACGAAGGAGTCACCGTCAACCTGTACGGACGCGCGTGGACTCCCGAAGAGATCTCATCCCTGATCCTGTCCAAGCTGAAACACGACGCGGAAGTCTTTTTCGGCGAACCGGTCACACATGCCGTCATCACAGTCCCCGCCTATTTCAACGATGCCCAGCGCAACGCTACCCGCAAGGCCGGCGAGCTGGCCGGATTCGTGGTGGAGCGCATCATCAATGAGCCGACCGCCGCGGCACTGGCCTACGGTCTGGACAAGCTCAAAGACCATTCCAAGATAGCGGTTTACGATTTCGGCGGAGGCACTTTCGACCTCAGCATCCTGGAGCTGAACAAGGGCGTTTTCCAAGTGCTTTCCACTCATGGAGATACACGGCTGGGCGGTGACGATTTGGATAAGCGGGTCGTGGAACATCTGTTCCAAATCATTCGGGAACAGTCGGGTTTGGATGTGACCCAGAATCTGGAGCAGACGGCGCGCGTGAGAGAAGCGGCGGAAAACGCCAAGAAACAACTCAGCAAGCTGACGGAAACCCGTATCACTATTCCCTTTATCACACCACAGTACAGTCTGGACTATACCCTGACCCGGCAGAAGCTGGAAGATCTGACCCGTGACATCATCCAGCGGACCCGTGCCCATTGTCTGCATTCCCTTTCCGACGCTCATCTGGAGCCGGAAGATCTGGATCAGGTCATCCTGGTAGGCGGTCAGACCCGTATGCCGCTGATCCGCAGGATGGTAGCCGAAATCTTCCACTGTCCCGACCCGGATCAGCCTTCCGACCGGAAAGGCCCGGAACTGAACACTTCGCAGCACCCGGATGAAGCCATCGCGCTGGGAGCGGCCGTTCAGGCGGAGATCCTTTCGGGCAATCTGGAGAATGTCCTGCTGCTGGATGTGACCCCGCTTTCGCTGGGGATCGAGACTTTCGGCGGATTGATGAACGTCATCATTCCCCGGAATACGACTATCCCGACCAAGGCCGGGGAACTCTTTACGACAGCGGTGGATTATCAGCCCAATATGCTGATCCATGTGCTTCAGGGAGAACGGGAACGCGCGACTGATAACTGGAGTCTGGGGCGCTTTACCATTGATTTCGAGCCTGCCCCGAAAGGCGTTCCCCGCGTAGGCGTTCAGTTCGAGATAGACGCGGACGGCATCCTGCACGTGCTGGCACGGGATACCAAGACCGGCAAAGAAGTCGTGGTGCCGATCAAATCCACGATCGATGTCAAAGACGAAGACGTTCAAAAAATGGTGCAGGAATCCATTGACCACGCACGGGACGACATCAAAGCCCGTCAGTGGATCGAGATCAAGATCCGCGCCCGCGACACCATCCTGGCGACACGCAACGGCTTAACGGATTGCGGAGAGGAACTTCCGGCGGCTCAGCGCGAAAAGATCGAAACGGCTCTGCGCAATATAGAACAGGCATTGGAAACAGAGGATCCCGTGACCAGGATCGGAGACATCCTGAAACTGAAAGCCGCCAACACGGCTCTGGACAACTGCACCCGGCCTCTGGCAGATCTGGTCATGGACAAAGCCATGGAAGCCCTGCTGAAAAAACGGGGGCTGATCTAGGAAAATTTAAAAATAAAAGAAGATACGTTCCCCCTTGAATCGAAAAGGAGAGTTAGTTAAAATCAAAGAGGCGGTTATGCTGGTGGATTTTATAAAAATGAATGGAGCCGGGAACGACTTCGTGCTGATGGACAATCGAAAAGGACTTTTGTCCCTGACAAAGGAGCAGATCGTTCGGCTGTGTCATCGTCAAAAAGGTATTGGAGCCGACGGTCTTATACTTCTTGAGAACAGCAAGAGCGGCCAGGCGGATTTTGCCTGGGGCTTTTACAACAGCGACGGCAGCGAGGCCGAGATGTGCGGCAACGGCAGCCGTTGTTTCGCACGGTTTATCCAGACACTGATACCCGATATCGGCTCTGCGGTGAGTTTTGAAACGATATCCGGCATCATCCACGCGGAATTCCTGGGCGATCTGGTCAAGGTAAATCTCACTCAGCCGCACAGTCTTTCATTGAATATCCACCTGAGCTGGGAAGATCAGACCAAAGAAGTGCATTTTCTCAATACCGGCGTTCCCCACACGGTTTGTTTTGTGGACGATATCGAGTCCGTCCCCGTAAAGAAATGGGGAGCGGCTCTGCGGTATCATCCCTATTTTTCGCCCAAAGGAACGAATGTCAATTTTGTGCAGGTCATGCCCGATAAGACGATCCGGGTGCGCACGTATGAGCGCGGCGTGGAGGGCGAGACCCTGGCCTGCGGAACAGGCGTGACCGCTTCGGCGCTGATCAGCGCGACGGTCTTCCACCAGGAAAGCCCTGTTCAGGTGCTTACCCGCGGCGGAGATATCCTGAGGGTCGGTTTCAAGCGGGAGAAGTCATGCTTTAAAGATGTAACACTGACCGGTCCGGCGGAGATCTCATTCCGGGGACAGGTGGAGATTTAAAACGATTTAAAAAAGTTAAGAGTTATAGTTATGTTTAAAGGTGTATATACGGCGTTAGTCACACCGTTCAAAGACGGTAAAATTGATGAAGAGGCTTTTGTTTCCATCATCAACGACCAAATCGCAAAAGGTGTGGATGGAGTCGTTCCCGTGGGCAGCACGGGGGAATCCCCCACTCTCACTGTTGAAGAGCATCTGCACGTGATCGATCTGGCCGTCAAGACGGTGGCCGGACGCATCAAGGTCCTGGCCGGAACAGGTGCCAACAGCACCACCGAAGCCCTCGCCTTCACCAAAGAAGCCGAACAGCTGGGCGCGGATGCCAGCCTGATCATCGCTCCTTATTATAACAAGCCTTCCCAGGACGGTCTGTTTGAACACTTCGGGATGCTGGCCAAAAGCGTGAAGTTCCCCATCGTGCTCTACAGCATACCGGGACGCTGCGGCATCGAGATCGCCGTTCCCACAGTCAAACGCCTGGCCGAAGCCTATCCCAATATTGTAGCCATCAAGGAAGCCGGCGGCAATTCTGACCGCGTGAGCCAGATCCGCGCCGCCGTCAAACGGCCGGACTT
>Ga0310696_10006553_pt1 | contig 13789 bp, 11 predicted proteins | sample AusTroGonzalo_MG_4_FD_203885 | JGI IMG/M metagenome (GOLD analysis project Ga0310696, IMG submission 203885) | Bovine rumen microbial communities from tropical cattle in Woodstock, Queensland, Australia - Gonzalo_02 (v2) (version 2) | ecosystem: Host-associated > Mammals > Digestive system >... | reverse complement strand
TTTACCGGGATTCTCGCCCCTCCCGCGGCTGGAGCCTAACCCCCTCATACTCATCCACTTACTTAAAACCCCTGCTCAGTAAACCGGGCAGGGGTTTTAGGTAAACCGCTGTAAATCCGTCAGTTAATCTCCAGGCATAAATATTTGCATCTAAAAGAATTACTTCTTATATTGCTGAAAATTTGAAGGATATGGAGGGGAGGGATGCCATACAAAGCACAGCGGTGCATATCTATTCCAGGGCCGAAAACGGGTACCTGCTTTTTTATACAATTTCCGACTTCCTCGTTTTCTTCACTATCGCGAGTGTCACTGCGCGTAAAAGAGGTATTTCGATTCTGGGGGTAAGCCCAATGTTTGACCATTTGCATTATGTATCCGATGCATACTCTAGAAGGGAAGTGTTTGATTTTGTACGGGACACGGAAAGTCAGTACGCCATAGAACTTAATAAGGAACTAGGCAGTTCCGGCAGGGTGTTTCACAAGTCCTTCGGCAGCAGCATTAAACGGGGCGAGAAAGCAGTACGAACCACCTGCTCTTATTGTTATAATAATCCAGGTGAAAAGAAATTATGCAATAGGGCCGAAGAGTATCGATGGACCTTTCTTGCGTATGCCGAAAGCAATCATCCATTCTCTGAACCGCTGAAAAAAGAATCGGCATCGGCGAAAATGCGCAGGGCAATCAAGTGGGTAGATAAGTATTCAGACCTGAATTATCCTTTGAATCACAGGATACTGAGAATGATCTTCCGTGGTTTGAGTCAAAAAGAAACCCAGCAGCTTATAGACTATATCATTGTGTCGTACAACTTCATTGACTACAAGTCGCTGCTTTCACATTACGGCAACTCATATGCTCAAGCCTGCCTCGCCTTTGCTTCTAATCAAGGCAGCGAATACGATTTGAAGGAAGAATTCTTTTATGATTCCCATCAAGCTTATCTTCAAATACCAATGGCGCTTAAAAAGTATCATAGAATTCAGAATCCCTATGATGCTTTAAAACTGCCGGTAGCCAATCGCGCGGAATTGTTTTGCGACCTTATGATGGAAACCGGAGCGACAAAAGAGCAACTGAGAAAATACCTGCGGCTTTAGGTTTACCCTGGAGGCTAACCCATTGTATTTCAATTACATTCATGAAATGCCTGCCGAAATCAATAGGCAGGCATTTGATATAAATGGCTGAGTGTCAGGCGGTTGGGCTCCAGCCAGCCGGCCAACAAGGGAGAGTTGCATCGGTGCTGGATGATTTCCACGATTGTCTGGATCGGGGTTAGTCGAACATCTCCCAGAAGGCGGGGAAGGATTTGGCGACGCAGGTGGTGTCGTCGATGTTGACGGGGGAGGAGGCTCCGAGGGAGGCTATCTTCAGGGCCATGGCCATGCGATGGTCGGAGCGGGAAGTGAAGTCGCCGCCGCGGAGCATGCGGCCGTTGAGCATGCGCGAAGTCAGGGTCTCCCCCATCACATGGAGGTCATCCCCCTGGATCGAAGCGCTGACCCCGAGCCCGGACAACATCTCCAGGATGGCCTCGGCACGGTTGCTCTCCTTGCCTACCAACCTTCCTGCACCGGAAATCACGCTCTCACCCTCGCAGAACGCTGCCAGCACCGACACTATAGGGAAGATGTCGGGAGCGTTGTTCAGGTCGGCCGAGAATGCCTCCAGCGGTGCACGCGACACGCACACGGCTTCGTCGAGTTCCGACACTACCGCACCGGCTTCGACCAGGATATCTGCTATGGTAAGGTCGGCCTGCAGCGAAGATGTATCCAGCCCCTGGACCTCGGCCTTGCCGAACAAGGCACCGGCCACAAGGAAAGGCGCCGCGCTGCTCCAGTCTCCCTCGATATCGAAATCGGCGGCGTGGTACTTCTGCCCGCCCTTGATCTTGAAGGTCACACCCGTGCATCCGCTCCAATCCTGATCCTCTATCATCTTGGCATCTCCCTCCATCTCCGCGGTGATCTTGATGCCGAAGTGCTTCAGCACGTCGCAGGTGATGAACATGTAGGGGATGCTCTTGGGGTCGGTGACTATGACGGTAGATGGCTTTTCGAAAAGGGGCAGGGCGGTCAGAAGGCCGGAAATCAGCTGCGAGCCATCCTTCCCGGAAATCTCGGCGACGCCGGGGATGATGCGGCCTTCGACCTTCATGGGGACGGTATTTTCGCGGACAATCACGCCGAACGAGGCCATGATGTCGCTCACTCCCTTCAGGGGGCGGCGGGCAAGGGTTTTCTCGCCGGTGATGGTCACGGGACAATCGTTGATGGTGGCCATCAGAGGGATCATCAGGCGCGTCAGCAGGCCGGATTCGCCGGTATGCAGGGTCTCCAGGTTAGTATGGGCTCCGCCTATGCCGTCGATGGAAAGGGTGCTGCCGTCCAGGCGGACCTTGGCTCCGAGGGCACGGGCTACCGCAAGGGCGGACTCGCTGTCTTCGCAGGGAGAATAGCCGCGGAGATGGCTGCGGCCGGCGGCGAGGGCGGCGGCGATGATGGCGCGCTGCGCGAAGCTCTTGGATGCAGGCATCTGCAGAGTATTGCGGAAGAATCCTTTCCAGGACCCGTAAACCTCGCGGTGCATGGACACGAAATCCATCTGCCCGGGGGCGGTGGCTTCGTTTTCGTCGAGGGCGGCGTAGCTGAAGGGGGCGCCGGCCTTGAGGCAGGCGATGCGGGAGGTGCGGCCAGCGGTGCCCATGGCGAAGGCCACAAGGCCTGACGGCCTTGGGCCTTGACGGCCATCCGGACCCCCTGCACCCCCTTCCAGGGGGACTTTTTCGCTGCGCGGCTGGCAGAAGCCAGCTTGATCGTAGAGGGCCAGGATCCGGGCAGCATCTTCAGGAGTATGGGCGGTGACGACGACCTTGGCGATATCGGCGCCATAGCGATAGCAGCGGTCGCGGACCTGCTTGAGATACTCCAGGTCCGGAGTCCCCTCGAAGTCATGGAAAGAACGGATGATTTCCGTACCGCACTCTTCGCATACCGCACGGAAACGCTTGCTGAAAGCAACGTCCGCCTCGATTTCCAGGTCCGCGAAACGAGCTCCGGCGCGGATGGCCACGCCCAAGCGCCTCTCTGCCTCCTTGGCACCCACTTCCGAAATGCGGCAGGTGGCAATCAAGGGGGTGTCGGTGTTCGCGAAAAGGTCTTCTATCTCGTCGTCGCCGAGCTTGCAGCGGTCCAGGCGGATCTCCGCCATTTCCACCCAAGGGTCATCCAGGATGGCCAGTATTTCTTCGTATGTCTTATGCTGTATGCTGGTGCAGATCATATCTTTACAATTAGTCTGCAAAGATAGCAATTATTATTAGTACCGGAACTGGCAGTCGAAGTCGGCACCGCCGGCCCCTACACGGAAGGTGTGCACCTCGCGCTTGGCAGGCTTCACGGCCACCACGTCGATGCAGAGGGATTCCTGGTACTTGAAGTTTGCGTGGGTCTGCCCGGGGAGCATCAACTCCGGAGTGCACCAGCCATATCCTTGGGAGATGAAGTAGTTCACTCCGTTGTAGCAGTCGTAGTAGTTGGTGTGGGAATCGCCGGTAATCATCGCCGCGACCGAGCCGCCGCGCTCCTTGAACGCCGTCAGCATACCCATCAGCCTATCGTTCAGGTCGTATCTGTGCATGGTGCTGTTGGTCGTGGTCCAGCGGCCGGAGACGTGCGGCATGTAATGGGCGGTGACTATCACGGTCATATCGTGCGGAGTTCCGTCCAGCAGGGCCTGCAGCCATTCGAGCTGGGCTTCGTCGAAGATGTAGTAGTATCCGTCCCGGGTGCCGGTGCCCTGGCTGTTAAGGAAGATGATGCGGAAGTCCTTCGCGGGGATGTCGTAGTATCCGTAGGTCTTTCCCGGGGTCAGGTGGAGATTCCCGCCTGCCCTCTCTTCCCAAGGTTTCTGGAAGAAATCCGTCAAGAACTCTTCGGAAAGATACTTCCCTTCGCCGGCATCCCAGTCGTGGTTGCCGGGGGCGTAGATCCATACTCCGTCGTACTTGTCCATCTGGGAGCGGACGTTGCGCAGTATCTGCTGGGCGTACTCGGAATCCACTGTAGCAGGATAGGCGTTCAGGCCTATATCTCCCAGATTGGCCATGAAATCGGCCTTGAAGGCCTTTGCCACGCGCACGCCGTAACCGATATGCTTGTAGCTGAAACGCCCGGCAGTGTGAACGTCGGTGAGTATGGGATAGACGACCGTCTCGTCGTCGCCCTTCCAGGCTTTGTAGCGGGCAAGGGCCTCGCGTATCTGCGGACGGAGGTAGGGGTGACGGTCGGTGATCCTGTCTTGCTCTTCCGAAAGGTCCTTGCGGAGTTCGCGTTCCGCGATGGTAGGGGTAGAATAGCGGAACACCATGGTCTGCCCTTTGTCGAAGTCGAAGAACTCTATCTTAAGCTCGTGCCTGCCCTTGGCCAGGGTCTTGGATACTTTCTTTTCGATGGGGCCGTGGGCGCCGTCGTTCACTATAAGCAGTTCCCCGTCGATATAGAAGCGGCTGCCGTCGTCGGTGGTAAGGGTAAAATTGTACTCCTCTTCGGCCTTTACGTCAAGAGTGGTCTTGAAGAGGGCGCAGTAGTGGTTCCAGGTGTCATCCAGATCGTCCAGGTCCAGATTGTCGCCTATTCCGGCAACGTCCGGTTCGCCAAGAGTGGAGAAATCCGGGAGATAACGCTCCGGCCAGTCAAGCCAGACTTGGTATTCGACTCTGGGTACGCTCTTACAGGCTGCGAGAAGCAGCAACGCCGCGAGGGCGAAGGATAGTTTTTTCATCATATCTGCTGGTTTTTCCACTCCTGGGGAGTCAGGCCCGTGCGGGCCTTGAAGGTGCGGAAGAAGGTCTGTTCGTTGGCGAATCCTGCCTCGTCGCCGATGTCGGAGAGGCGTACTCCCTTGCGTTCGCGCATCAGTTTCTGGGCATAGCGCACGCGGTAATCTGCCACGAATTCAGGGAAGGTGCAGCCATGCTGGGTGTTGATGGCGGCGGATACATAAGTAACGTTGGTGCCCAAGGCCAGGGCAACATCCGACTTGGTGAGGCCCTTCTTCTTGAAGATTTCATCTTCCTCCATCAGGGAGATGATGCGGGCCATGAGCGCCGGGTTGGTCGCGACTGCCGGTTCCGGTTCCGGCCTCTTGCGGAGGAGAAGATAGAGCAGCGCGGTCATGAGCGCTCCCGCAAGCAGTATGAAGATAATCTTGCCCATGCCCTGCTGCCCATGCTCGCCGGTATGGAGTATCAGCGCAGCGGCCGAGGGTGCAAAATTGTTCCCTATGAAATAGTTGCCGGTAGCCGCGACCGTGCCGCCGGTAAGCGCAAGGCTCCCTCCGGGCATGAGCACGATGTTGGGATCGACAACGGTCTTGGCATCGGAGATGTCGGCATAGTAAACGGTCATGGTAGCCTTCCCACCCTCGAAGGTGGGGTCGTAGTTTACCTTGACCGCATAGAAGACTCCGGTGCTGTCCATGCCGGGAAGCCACACCATGCGGAACGGCCTGTCGACTATGACGCGTCCGGCATAGCGGATCTCGGCGCCATTGATCCCCTCGGTAGGAATGGGCATGGCGGTCTCGAGTTCGGAGAAGCTTTCCCCGGACACCTTTAGTATGCCGGGCTGATTGTCGGACCGGCGGGTTGCGAAAATAAGATAGGAATACTCCCCTATCGCGTCGTCGGCATAGGAGGAAGATGCAAACTGGGAATATGTCATCCAACGGTCGAGCACGGTGTCGCGGTAGGGTTCACCGTTCATCCGGTCGATAATACCCTCGAGCGGATCGCCTCTGTTGCTGCTGCCGCCGAAGATGATGGCGTTGTCCGGAGCGCTTTTCAGGATATAAGGCCCCGAGCGCTTCTCGGAAACTTCTTTCAAATAAGAAAAACCCTTCTCGGGAGTCCAAAGCTCGATGGCATCGTCGGCATACCAGTTGCCGGAAACCAGGACTCCGTCGGAAATATTGGCGGCTGAAGCAAAGGTCCTCTTGCGGTCCATGATGCACAGAGGCGTGAAGGAATGGCTTTCGGGATGGTATATCTCCACTCCCCAGCTCTGGCCGATTCCGAAAGATTCGGCGCAGCCGCCGCCCAGCATCACCGAGCCATCTTCCAGTATGGATGCAAAACATCCGTCGTGGATATAAGACATCTGCATGGTATGCCAGGATCCGTCTTTATAGTATTCCGCGGTGGCGGAGGGGATGAATCCGTCCGTGTGCCCACCGAATACGGTAAGTTCGTCGTTAAGTAGCATTGCGCGGTGGGTTGCACGCGGCACTTCCATGTCCGGAAGGCGTTCCACCGCCATCTTGTACGCAGGAATGCCACCAATGGTTGCGGTCACTTGCTCTCCCGTTTTTTCCGAGGAGCAGGCAACCGCAAGCACAATGGTGATCAATAGGTTAAACTTGCGCACTCACAAAGATAAAAAAAAGTATTTACTGCCGGGCATTGAAATCTGCCTCTGACTCGGCTAGGTAGTCCATGTAGAATTTCTGGCCATCCACCTCGACACAGTCCACGACAATGTGCAGACCTTTCTCGACCTTCTTGATGGTGATGTTGCCGCTCTTGATGACGGGGTCGATGGAAGGGCCGCTCATGGGGTTGAACGAAATGTCGAAGGCTGCATCGGCGGCGGGAGTGGTCTTGCCTATCATGGACGATGCGAACTGCCCATAGCCATGGAGATTGTCATCGCCCCGGGAGGTATCAACGTCGATATGGGTGAACTGCCCATCGTTGAAATAGATACCCATTGCGATTCCATACTTGACTCCACGCAGGGTCATGGTGTTTGCTATTTCGCCATCGTCGTCCTTGTTGCATCCGCTGAACACGAAAGAAGCGAGCGAAAGGCAAAGCAGCACGGAAAAGATTTTAGTTAGTTTTTTCATTTTATTGTTACTAAAAAAATTATGAGCACATTTAACGGTTACAAATATATGCTCAGGTTGATTTTAGACTCCGTGCAATCAAATAAACTTGACTAACAATTTGATAAATCTTGCTGATTATGGGGTAGTTGCGGCCTGCCTGACAAGGCGGCCGGAAGCATCCTCAAGGCTCTCGGAGGGCTCAATTATGTTATAGTCCTTCCAAAAATCGGGGTCCAGGAACAGCGGCGCTTCGTTAACCAGCACATCCGAAGAACGGAATTGCCCGGTGCGCGGAATCTGCACCGCAGGCTCTATCTTTTCGGTTACTACCAATTCGCTGACCGCGGTGTAGCTGGTGGCGAATAGACGCCTCTTCCAGTCGCAACTGAATCCCATCTGGGAACGGAAATAGTTCAGGCGCATGCTGCCATCTTCCCCAGGGCGGTAGGATATTACCAAGGATAGTTCCTTGGGCGAGAAGCGAAGGCCCGACGGCTTACGCAGCAGCATCACCCTCGTGGCCTTAACCGCATCCGACATGTCCATGGACAACTCGATGCGGCTGAATGCGAGAGTCTCCCTGTCGATATACAGGCGCCCGTAATACAAGGGGTACTCTGCGATGTAGCCAGGCTCGATGCTAATCACGAAATTCAGCCGTTCGCCTATGTAGGCCGGGGACTCCATATGATATATATAGAGGTCCAGGTCCTCGGGGTTCAGGAGGATGTCCGGGTTCTTGACCAGGTCGAGCTTGGATGCGCTGGTAGGGCCTCCGACCATCACGACACTGAGGGTATCGCGGCGGCGCTGGCTCATTATGATGCGGCTCTTTTCCAAGGCGGTCCTGTCCGCGCTTACGGAACGCCAGCCGTAGGAACTCTTGTACATCTTCGCCACCGCCTCGCTCACGCCTATGTAACGCGAGCGTTTCTTTATGGTTTCGCGGTAGAAGCAGCGGAGGAGTTCTGCTTTGTCGGGATAATTGTCGATGATCTTGTCCACGGCCAGGCGGACTATCTGCTTTGGATCTCCCGAGATTATGGAAGCCCCTTGGAGGGCATAGGCCACGGGCGGCAGCAGAACTTTCATTCCATCTTTTCCCTTCAAGGTTACGCTCCGGTACCCGATGTGGGAAAAGACCAGGTCGCCTATAGGGGTGTCGGATTTGATGACGAAACTACCATCTTCGTTGGTGACGGTGGCAATTCCACGGTCCGGGATGGAGACATTGGCCGCAACTATGGGCCGGCGGCTGTGCTCATCCACGACGGACCCCCGCACTGAGTACTCCAACGATTGTGGGGACAGTATCAGTGCCGAAAGCAGTAAAGTAATGAATGTCAGCACGATTGGTTAAATTAGTCTGAACGTTTTTACTGCAAAAATTATGCTTGTGCGATTATTTGCTATTTTTGCATGCAAGATTGCCGCAAATCCTGCATTTAATCCACAAAGACATTTGGATATGAAAAAGTTTATTTATGCTATTGCCGTCATGGCCGGGCTCGTGGCCATGTCTTCCTGCAGCGGATTCCTCAACAACGGCAACCTGATCGTCGACTGGGCGCCGGTGGTCATCTATATCGACGCCAACGATGCCGAAGGCAACTCGATCATCACCGATGGGATGCCGGGGATGTCGCTGACATTTATGGGCGAAACTTATCAGGCCAAGACAGAAAAGCAAGCCTGGGAGGATGCCCACGCACAAACCAAAGCTTATCTGGCCAGGATGTACGGCCTGTTTACCCGGAAAATTGAAGACGAGGACGGCGACAGCCGCTACTACCTTGTTTTCGGCGAGATCGACGGCGCGTCAGATATGGACGAAGACATAGTGCTGCACTGGCCAAATGGCAGCGTGGACACGATCCACTACCACTGCTCCGACCATCAGGAGAGTCCTGTAATCAAATGCAAAAGGTCTTGGAAACTGAACGGAGAAGAGCACGAAGGCCCCGTCTTCAAGTTCACCTTCACTGAATAGGCGGCTATTCTCCCTCCCCCTCCTTGAGGGGTTCCATATGGACTATAATATGGGCATCTGAACCGAAGCGGGCGCGAAAGTTCCGTTCCACCTCCGTGGCAATGGCGTGCGCCTGCTTCAGTGTCATTTCCCCGTCCAGCCGGATGTGGACCTCGGCAGCGACGTGCTTGCCTATGCGGCGGGTGCGCAGCTGGTGAGGATCCTCCACGCCGGGCACGCGCCCGATGACGTCCAGCATCTCGCTTTCGGTATCTGCAGGAAGGGATTTGTCGGTTAGTTCTCCGAAACTCGGTCCCAGCAGGTCCCAGGCAACCTTCACCAGCATAGCGCCTACCACTATGGCGGCCAAGGGGTCGAGCACTGTCCATCTGTCTCCCAGAAGTATGGCTCCGCCTATACCTATGGCCGCGCCGATGGAAGACAGGGCGTCGGAGCGGTGGTGCCAGGCGTTGGCGGTCAGCGCCGTGGAGTCGAGATGCCGGCCTTTGATGCGGGTGTATTGATAGAGGGCTTCTTTGACGACTATGGAGATAAGGGCCGCCCATAGTGCGAGCATCCCGGGTTTTTCGAGCTCAGCGCCCTGCAGCCACAGGGCCAGTTTCTCTGCTCCGTTCACCACTATGCCTATAGCGGCTGCAGCCAAGGCGAGGCCGATCAGCAGGGTTGCGAGCGTCTCATATTTCCCATGACCATAGTCGTGGTCTTCGTCCTGGGGCTGGGCGCTGATCCGCACGAACACCATCACAACGACGTCCGTCACGAAATCGGATACCGAATGCACCGCATCGGAAACCATGGCGGCGCTGTGTCCCACTACGCCCGCCACCAACTTAAGCACCACCAGCAGCAGGTTCAGGATGCTTCCCACGAAGGTTACGCGCATTATTTGACGCTCGCGCTCCATTTATTGGCGTAAATATAGCTTTATTCCGTCAAGCTTGTCCCATTCACCGCGGGTGAAGTCGGGCATAACGACCGGCTTGGAGCCGTGGTTGATGGAAACTTCCGTGAGTTCCACTAGCGAACTCCACTCCGCCGCATCATAGACATCTTCGTCGAGCGGCAGACCGTTGTGCAGGCAGTAGATCAGGCGGTAGTCCATTATGAAATCCATTCCGCCGTGACCGCCGACCTTACGGGCAAGGTCCTCTATCTCCCGGGCTATGGGGTGCTTGAATACGGCGAGCAGCGAATCCCTCTTTGCGTCGCTCATATACTTCTCGGCATCGAGGTCGTCCGAAGAGAGTATTTCCGCAGCATCGCTCCCGAGGGCGAGGCCCGGGGAGGGGTATTTGTTGGCATAGCCCTTCGTCCCGACAATCTGATACATCCTGTTGTAGGGGCGGGGGGTCACGACATCGTGCTCTACGAGGATAGTCTTGCCGTTATGGGTACGGATCATGGTCGAAGTCAGGTCACCGTTTTCATATTTCACGGCACCCTTACCGTAGCGTTCGTCTGCCTTGGCCTGGCCGGCGAAGGCCCCGGTATCCATCGATACCAGTTCCTCCATCCTGTCGCCCCTGTGGATGCCGAGCACCTGGCAGACGGGGCCGATACCGTGGGTAGGATACACGTCACCGTGGTGATCCTTGTTGTAGGTCATACGCCAGTCGCCTTGATAATTGTCCCACCAGGGGTCGAGGTTATGGTGATAGGAACCCTCTACGTGGACCACGTCTCCGAAGAGCCCCTGCTGTGCCATATTAAGGCAGGTTAGTTCGAAAAAGTCGTAGCAGCAGTTCTCCAGCATTATGCAATGCTTGCGGGTCCTCTCGGAAGTGTTCACCAGGGCCCAGCACTCTTCGATGCTGGTCGCCGCCGGCACCTCAACCGCAACGTGCTTGCCATGCTCCATGGCATAGACGGCCATAGTGGTGTGCATCTGCCAGGGAACGGACAGATAAACGAGATCGACATCGTCAAGCTCGCAAAGTTCCTTCCATCCCTCCTCTCCGGAGAACTCGTGGATGGCCCTGGGAGCGCCCCTTTTCACCAGGCTACCCTGGGCGCGCTCAATCCTTTCGGGCAGTAGGTCACACAGTGCCACTACGGATGCGTGCTCGATATAGGCCATCCTCTTGGGAACGTCCTTACCCCTGTCGCCGAGGCCGATGATGCCGATGCGGACCGTTTCGATAGGGTCGCAGGCGAAGCCCAGCATACTTTGCTGTCCGGCCGGTCTCGGCGGAGTATTGTAAACGATCTTGCCGTCCCGGATTTTGTAGCCGTAATCACTTGTGCAGGCACTGGCGACTAATACGAGTGCCACGAAAAGGAATAATTTCTTTATCATACTTTAAGGAAAATTTTATTCTTATACATCAGGGCCAGAATGGCGAGCAGGATGGACGCATTGGCGAAAGCGATGATTACCGGGTAGCAGGCAAGAGCGCTGAAACCGTGAAGCAAGGACTCCGATACGGAAGAGAAGTTCACGACCTCGCCTATGCAGTAGGCCGTGATGGCATTCATCCCGTATATCTTAAGCCAGTCGGCAGCTTTGTGCCACCCCCGCACATCTACCAGATAATAGCTGAGCGCCGCCAGGAGAAAACATATTCCGCCCGAATACAGGGTCATGCTGGAAGACCATATCTTCTTGACGATAGGGAATATGGGAGATATGGCCAGGCCTGCGGCGACAAGGGCCGCACCCGTCAGCGCAAGCAGCAAGGCGCGTTTCGGCCGGGAGTGCTTCCCGCTCCTTAGCATCTGCCCCGCGAAGCAGCCCAGCAGCACGGTGACCGCGAAGTTCAGGCTGGAGAGTATCCAGGTATATTGATATCCCGTACGGAAGCGCCAGCTGCCGTCTTCGAGGAACTTGACGCCGTCCCGGTGCACGCCGAGGACGGCCTTATCTACCGTCATAGCTATGTTGTCCTGAGGGTCGAGGTTCATCCCGGTACAGGCGAAGGCGGCCCAGTAGGCCGCGAAGAGGAGTACGGTGACGACGACCTGCCATCCGGGCTTGCAATGCACGAAGAGCAGCGCGGCCACCACATAGCCCACGGCGATGGACTGGAGGGTATTGGCATAGGGATGGAAGATCTTCCAGCTGAAGTCCAGCAGGTTCCCCTGTACTATCCATCCAAGGAGGAAGAGTAGGCAGAAGCGCTTCAATATTTTCCGGTAGAAACTCCCGCCCGGCCTGGCGAGGGTCTTGTACTTGGCCATCGAGAAGGGGATGGTGATGCCGGACATGAAAAGAAAGAGCGGCATAATGATATCCCACAGCACGAATCCCTCCCAAGCGCTATGCTGCAACTGAGTGGAGAGCCAGGCGGTGCCGTCAGGAAACACTTTGCAAAAAGCCCTGAGGACAGGCCCCAGGAACAAAAGCAGGAACATATCCGCCCCGCGGAGTATATCCAACGATGATAGTCTTTCTTTCATACAGAATCTGACATCGTAAAGATACGAAATTTTGCGGAAACTGCGGCGAACGCCTCCGAATCCGGTGGCCCGTGGTGAAATCCACCACACGTAATTCTTTGTGAATGACTATGTTTGCGCAGACAACTTATTCTGTATACGTATGAAAAAGCTACTTATCGTACTCTTTGCAGTATCAGTCTTTTCCGCTCCGGAACTGGTCGCCCAGATGGGCTTCGACTTCGGTATGAACTTCGAATTCATGAACCGCGAGGCGCCTGACGGCTACAAGGCGAGAGGCTTCGGCATGGGCCCATACGCCGGCATCATCTACGGCATTCCCGTGAGCATGTCGGGCACGGTCAACGTCGGCCTCAACTATAAATTCGACATCCTCTGGGGTGCACCGGGTGCCACATGGGACGACAAGCTGCTGGATCCCATCCTGCTGACGAACTGCGATACGGACATGCGGGAGCATCACCTGCAGGTTCCTGTCTTGTACAACCGTTCCATCGGGAATTTCTTCTGCCTCAGCGTCGGACCGGTGTTCGACTACTGCCTTTCATCGAAAATCACCTGCGGTCATGTGAACTGGCCCGTCAAGAACGAGGATGGCACGAACGGAGATATGGATTGCCTGAAAGATTTCGGCATGAAGCCGTTCAATGCCTACCTCAAAGCCGGTGCCGGAATAGGAGCGAAAGGTTTCTCCTTCAAACTAACGGCCTCATACGGCATCCTGGATCTGTCGCCGGATGGCTCCGGGCTGCGCCGTTGGGCCGTCGGCATGGACTTCCATCTTAATCTCTAGTTCCCATGCGTAATATTATCCTAGCCTCGGTGCTAATCCTTCTCGGCAGCCTACAGATGGCCGGGCAGGACGTGATAGTGAGCGGCAGTGCCGATTTCAAGCGGCTCTGCGAGGGCAACACCCTCCCCAAGAAGGAGGGCTGGACGGTCGTCACCAAGAATGTGGCAATTCCTGGTGTCTCCCCGGAAATCTGGTGCGGGATAGCCCATATCAGGAAGACGGACAGGAACTATATCGCCACCCTTGCCTACGGACCGGTAAGATGCGACAGGATGTACCAACTTTCCGACGGGCTGGTCATCCACAACAAAGGATCGAAGTATTCTGCCATCTGCCTAGTGGACGGGAAATGGAAGCAGACCATGAAAGGTTTCACTTGCGAAGCCATACCTTTCGGGCATGCGGACGGAGCCAAGGCCAGGATGCTCGCCCGGGACAAAGAAGGCTTCTACAGCTGGATAGACGAGGGTGGGAAGCATCTGGCCGGGACCCCCGACCACTATGACAACACCATATTGTACAGCAACAACGACGATGTGGCCGCCGTCAAGACCGGTGGCAAGTGGGGAGTCATGTCCCCGGATGCGAAGATCGTCGTCCCCATACAATACGACACCCTCTTCCTTACCGCTCCGCTACGCAACTGGGGAGGGAAATGGGCCGGCGAGAACTGGTTCTACGTGAACGACCGTGGCCGCTGGGGCGTCCGTGGC
>Ga0310696_10006552_pt1 | contig 13794 bp, 9 predicted proteins | sample AusTroGonzalo_MG_4_FD_203885 | JGI IMG/M metagenome (GOLD analysis project Ga0310696, IMG submission 203885) | Bovine rumen microbial communities from tropical cattle in Woodstock, Queensland, Australia - Gonzalo_02 (v2) (version 2) | ecosystem: Host-associated > Mammals > Digestive system >... | reverse complement strand
TACTGCCGCTTTGCGTCATTGCGAGGAGGAACGAAGCCTGCCACGAACGAAGTGTGGTGGAAGCAATCCATAACTTGATCTCTGGACTGCTTCGTGCCTCGCAGTGACGCGAAGCGCGTCATGTAGCAGATATTTTTCTCGATAGTTTGTAATACAAAGGTAAGCAATATTTATGAATATATGCCATCAACAGCTCGGAGCGGCCGATCAACTTCCTGTGTTTCTGTCGTTTGATGGCGCGGACGGCAATCTTGCCGCACTTGTCCACATCGAGGCCGTTGGCTTGTCCAGCGTCCATCTTGGCGTGGGCCGTGCCGTCGCCGTGCAGGGCGCTCTTGCTGATTTGCGTGTTGATGCGCCCAGGGATGAGGAAGGTGACACCGATGTTGTCGTATTCCAACTCCAGCGACTCATAGAACCCGAATAAGGCATGTTTGGCCGCGCAATACGCCGAGCGTAGCGGGAAGCCGAACAAGCCCGATAGGGAAGTGGTTACGCTGAACTGTACATGTTCCTTGTCCAGAATCATTTCCTTGAACTTCTTGACGAGATAGACCCCGCTCAAGAAGTCGATTTTCAGGATTTTCTCGTCTACGCTGATGTCTGTGTCCAAGGCTTTTTCGCGCTGCGAGATACCTGCATTGAGCACGAATAAGTCGATGCTTAAGCCGTTGGAAATCACGAAGTCATATAGCTGGTCGATGGAGGCGTAGTCATCCAATTGGGTTTCGGTGGCGTAGGCTTTTACGCCGTATGGCTCGCACATCGCCTTGGTCTTGTTGAGGTCGTCGATGCCCAAGCCCGTGAGGACGAGGTGACAGCCTTCTTGGGCGAGGTGGAGCGCGATGCTCTGCCCGATGCCTGTGCCTGCGCCGGTGATGAGTGCTGTTTTGTTGTTGAGGTTTAGCATTGTTCCTGTTTTTATTCTGCCTGTCGGTTGTTGCCCAAAGCTGCGCTGTGCTTACATCGGGTTGAGGTGGTGTCGCCCCTACGGGGCTGGGCCTGCCGGTGTGTTGCCCGAAGCTGCGCTGCGCTTGCATTGGGTTGAGGTAGTGTCGCCCTTTCAGGGCTGGGCCTGCCGGTGTGCTGCCCGAAGCTGCGCTGCGCTTGCATCGGGTTGAGATAGTGCCGCCCCTACGGGGCTGGGCCTGCCGGTGTGCTGCCCGAAGCTGCGCTGCGCTTGCATCGGGTTGAGATAGTGCCGCCCTTTCAGGGCTGGGCCCAACTCTTTTTCTCGGCTGCAAAATTAAAAATAATTCCTTCACGTTGGGATAATCAATATATTTACTATTTTTGTGGCTCGCAAAATCACCGTTGTATGGGAAGAAACACGGGGTCGGACATTTGGGCTGACACGTGGGTCAGTCCCTACGACCCTAAACTCTGAACTTTAAACTCTAAACTAAAATATGGACATATTTGAAAGAATATCAAAGGATTCCGGTGGCCCGATTGGGCAATACCGCGAACGCGCCGATGGCTATTTCGCATTCCCGCGCTTGGAAGGCGAGATGGGACCGCGCATGACTTTCAACGGCAGGGAGGTGCTCTGCTGGAGCTTGAACAACTACTTGGGCTTGGCCAACCACCCCGAAATTCGTCGCGTGGATGCCGAAGCCGCCGCCAAATACGGCCTCGCTGCTCCCATGGGTGCTCGCATGATGACGGGCCACACGAGGATGCATGAGCATTTCGAGCATGAGCTGGCCGACTTCGAGAAAAAGGAAGCCGCTTACCTCTTTAACTTTGGCTATCAGGGCATTGTCTCCACCATCGACACGCTGACCAGCCCCCACGACGTGATTGTTTACGACAACGAGGCGCACGCCTGCCTGCTCGACGGCATCCGTCTGCACATCGGCAACAAATACAAATACCGCCACAACAACATGGAAGACCTCGAGAAGAAGCTGAAGGTCGCCACTGAAGTGGTGGCCAAGACGGGCGGCGGTATCCTCGTCATCACCGAGGGCGTGTATGGCATGACGGGCGCTTTGGGCGACCTCGCTGGCATCGTGGCCCTGAAGAAGAAGTACAGCTTCCGCATCCTTATCGACGACGCTCACGGCTTCGGCGTGATGGGCCCGACGGGTCGCGGCACCTCGGAGCATTTCGGCGTGATGGACGATATCGACATTTACATCGGCGCTTACGCTAAGGCCATGGCCATCATCGGCGGCTTCGTGGCTGGACCGAAGTATGTGATTGAGTATCTGCGCTATAACATGCGTTCGCAAATGTACGCCAAGAGTTTGCCTTTGGCCATTGTGGAAGGCTGCGAGAAGCGTCTTGAAATCATCCGCAGCGCCGAGGGCGACGCGCTCCGCAAACAGCTTTGGACGGTTACCCGTGCCTTGCAGAAGGGCTTCCGCGATCTGGGCTTCGACATCGGTCCCGCCGAGGCATGCGTCACGCCGGTGCACGTGCAGGGCGACGTGGTTCAGGCCACCAATATCGCCATGGACTTGCGTGAGAACTACAGGATTTTCTGCTCGGTCATCACTTATCCTGTCATTCCCAAGGGCATGATCATCTTCCGCATCATCCCGACGGCAGCCCACACGATGGACGACGTGAACTACACCTTGAATGCTTTCAAGGAGGTGAAGGAAAAGCTCGACAAAGGCTTCTACGATGGTACCGAGGTTCCGAATATGAGGATTGAGTAATAAATAAGAGCGGCAAACTGCCGCTCTTATTTATTTTTTCAACTATTATTCCTATCTTTGCACCATCAACAATGGAGATAATCCCAAAAATATGATAATATGATACTCGTAAAACAAGTTGGCGTGTATGTCAACATCCTGAATTGCAGGCTCAAAAAATACCTTGCTGAGGTTTTCAAAAAAAACGGCGTCAATCTGACGGCGGAGCAGTACTTGGTGATGGACACGCTCTGGAACGAGGGCACGCTCACCCAACAGGCGATTGCATTCATCATCCAAAAGGACAAGAACTCGGTGACGCAATTCATTGACAATCTCGAGAAAAAAGGCCTCGTGACACGCTCCGTGGCCAAGGAAGACCGCCGTGTGAACAATATCGTGGTGACCGCCGAGGGTATGGCACTGAAAGACTCGACCAAACAGTTGGCTATCAACACGATGGAGAAGGCGATTGACGGCATCTCCGAAGCGGATTTGCAGACTTTTGTCCGTGTGTTGAAAAAGGTGAACGCCAACATCAACGAATTCGGGAAACAGCCAGACGAAATCGAATTGTGAGTCAATAGTGGCATTTGGATACCTTAACTGGCATAATATTTGGATGTTTTTCCTCGTTTTGAACAATGTTTTTTATCTTTGCAACCAAAATTCGATGAATATGAAGAAAACCATCAAATTATTGTTGTTTCTCGCCGCGATGGCACTGCTGCTGCCCGCTTGCAACAAGGGCGAGGGCAAGGGCGGTACGGGCACGGTGCAGGGTTACGTGAAGCTCGTGCATCATCCCGATGACGATTTTAATCTGAATGTCGACACGATGGCCGCAGCCAAGACCGACGTTTTCCTCGTCTATGGCAACGATCCATTCTATGGTGATGATGTCGAGACGGGCCACGACGGTATGTATCAATTTGAGTATCTGACCCCTGGGAATTACACGGTTTACGCTTATTCTACTTTGCCTACAGGCGAGAAAGTGGCTGTGAGTCAATCTGTTGAGTTGGCGAAGGGTGCGGTGGCTCAAGTCCCGACGATTTACATTCACGATGGCAAGGCTTACGGTACTTCGGTCGTGAAAGGCAGGGTTCATGCCTCTTATTATCACAACGGCAGTTGGCGCGGCGAAGGCTGGGCCTACGAGCACCGTGTTTATATCCGCAGGGCAGGAGAGGAGCTGCATTTCGACGATGCCCGTGTGGGTGTCGACGGTTATTTTGTCTTCCAAAAGCTGCAACCTGGTGAGTACGAGATTTTTACCGTGACGGAAGACTTCAACGAGATTCCTTCGCTTCTCTTCCAGACTATTCAGGTTGACGAGGCAGGACAGGTGTATGAGCTTGCGGAACCGTTTGAAGTGATTATTAATGTTTGATGACTTTAAATAACAAATTGAATATGAAACGCTTAGTAATAATTTTGGCTTTGGTGGCCATCAGTTTTGGAGCCTTCGCGCAGACGGTGAAGGAATCGACGGTCGTCAAGCGTGAGAACCGCCGTGGCATGACTGTCAAGGAGTGGAACACGCAGGCGGGTAGCAAGCGCGCCTTCCTCGACCATGTGACGACTTACGACGAATTGGGCCGCAAGATTGAGGAAATCGAGTACGCCAGCTATGGGCAGAAGTCGCGCGTGGTGAGCGAATATCCCGAAGGCAGCGATGTGACGGCCAAGGTGGTGCGCGAAATTGAGTACAACGACCGCGACAAAGTGGTGAGAATCCGCAAGTTCGAGTACAACGAAGATGGCACGAAAAAACGCCAACTGAACTATTACCCGAACGGGAAACTGGAATCCGTGAAGACCTTCGAAGTCGTGTTCAAGGACTGATGGAAGAGATTCTGGACATAGTGTGCGGCATGAAGCCGATTACCTTGGACGAGATGAGCGGCGTCAAGCTGATGAACCGCATCGACACCAAGTATTTGGTGACCGAGGCTCAACTGCGTGACATTCTGTTGCGCATCCGCTACGGATACTATGCCCAAGAAGTGGAAGGCAATCGTCTATCACCTTACAGCACAGTCTATTACGATACACCTGATTTGACTATGTACATCATCCATCACAACCGTCACTTGGTGCGTGACAAGGTGAGGGTGCGCACATACGTCGATTCCCACCTGACCTTCTGCGAGGTGAAACACAAGAACAACAAAGGCCGCACAAAGAAAAAACGCATCGTCGTGGAGCCGATTCCGAACATCTTGGACAACCCCGAGGCGGTAGCGTTTTTGGCAGAGAAACAGCCATACGAGGTCAACTCGTTGAGTCCGCATTTGGTCACCATTTTTGACAGAATCACTTTGGTGAACTATGACAAGACCGAGCGCCTCACCATCGACTGCAACCTGCGTTTCGAAAATTTGCGCAACGGCGCAACGGCCTCGATGTCGCCCTTGGTGGTAATGGAACTGAAGCAGGATGGTCGCGCCCACTCGCTACTGAAAGACGTTCTTTTCGACCTGAGAATCAACCCGTTCAAGGTCAGCAAATATTGCATCGGCACCTGCCTGACCCGCCCTGAGGTGAAGCAGAATAGGTTTAAGAAGAAATTGAGGCGTATCGAAAAAATGCGTAGGGGCGAACCCGTGTGTTCGCCCGACAAACCCGTGTGTTCGCCCAATGAACCCATGTGTTCGCTCAACAAACAATAAGAAATGGGCAGACACATGGGTCTGCCCCTACGAATGACAAACAATTAAAAATCAACAATATGCTATTACTACAAGCATTACTTCCCGGACAAGAATTCGACGATGAGATCGCCCGCGAGTTTGGCGGCGGCGCCACGGGCATGGACTTCCTCGGCGTGCCTTTCATCGACCCGCAAAGTCTCTGGACGACCTTGATCCGCTTCGTGTTCAACTTCCTCGTGTGCTGGGCCATCATCCATTTCTTCTACTATCGGAAGGCTCAGCGCAAGGACTATTACTTCACCTTCGTCATGTTCGCCGTGGTCATCTTCCTCATCATCTCTCTGATGGAAAACATGAAGATGAACATCGCCTACGCCCTTGGCCTGTTCGCCATTTTCGGCATGATACGTTATCGAACGGAGACCATCAAAATCCGTGAGATGACGTACCTTTTCATCGTAATGGGCTTGAGCATCGTTAACGGCATGGCCCTCTCGACGAGCTACCTCGAACTGATTTTGGTGAATCTGCTTGTCGTGCTGATTATCTGGGTACTCGATGGTACCAAGGTGCTAAGGCACACTGCCATGAAAATCATTTTGTACGACCGCATTGAGAACACCAAGCACGGCAGGGAAGCCGAGCTGATGGCAGACCTCAAGGAGCGTACGGGATTGGAAATCAGCAGGGTGGAAGTCGGGCATATCGACTATTTGCGCGATGTGGCCTTCGTGAAAGTCTATTATAAACCCATCGACGGCGAGGTGAACACGATTGACACGGTGACCAAACTGAAAGATTTTAGTGAATGATGGTTTAATCACAAAACTTGCAAAACAATGCAGAACCTAAGAAACAGGTTGGAAATGCTGCCAACCGGTGGCATTCCGGCGGTCGCTCGGTTGGGCAGATTGCCACGACAAAACGAGTTTTGGACGTTTTGAGGGTTTTGTGAGAAAAAGAAAATGAATAGGTTATTAAACATAGTAGTACTATTGTTGCTGTCAGTCAGCGTTTTTGCGCAGAGCAAACGCACGACCGATGTGGGTGGCATCCTCTCTGCCGAATTCTCGACCGATATAGGGAAAAATCTCGGTCTGTCGGTGGAGGAGGAGTTGCGCTTCGACAACGGTTGCACCCAGTTCGACCGTTGGCTCAATTCCATGGGCCTGGATTACAGCTTCTGGCGCAATCGGATGAAGGTCGGCGTGATGGGCGACTACATCCGGCGCCACAACAATGAGGGCTATTATGAGAACCGCTGGCGTCTTGGCGTGCAACTGACCTATTCCGAGACCCTGTATCATTTCAAGTTCGCCTACCGCACCAAACTATTGTCGACCTTTTATGACGAACGCACGGGCGTACATCGCGTGAACCCGAAATTGTATTGGCGTAATCGGCTGCAAGTCAGCTATCAACAGCCGAACAGCCGCTTTAAATATTCTCTCTCCGCTGAGTTGTTTTGGCTCCTCAACGACCCGAAAAACAGCGTTGTCGACAACCTGCGCACGGTGGCCTCGGTGGAGTATCGCCTATCGCGGCGGCATTACCTCTCCGTCTTCGCCCGCATGGACAACGATTTGCAGGTGAAGGAGCCCGTGGACAGGTTCTGGTTTGGCCTGAATTTCGAGGCAAAATATTGAGTTTGTACAAAATATGATTTCGTGGCAAAAATTTGTGCCACATATCATTTTGTTTCCTAATTTTGTCCATTCGAAATCAATCAAATTTTACCATCATGAATACCTCAAAAAGAGTCAGAAGAATCGGCGGCATCAGCCTGATTATTGGCGCGTTGCTGCTCGGTTTCTTGTCGGGATGCGGCAAGAAAACCACTCAAGGTCCGGCGGTCATCGTCGAACAAATCAAGCCCATGAATGAGGCACTGCTGCCTTTGTTGGACAGCTATACCTCGGGCGTCATCAGTGAAGGCGAACCCATCGTGGTGCGCTTCAAGGACCCGCAGACGCTGAAGGTGAAGCAAGGAGAGGCACTGCCTTCCAAGCTGTTCAGCTTCACGCCCGAACTGAAAGGAAAGGCCGTCTGGATGGACGAAAACACGGTGGCCTTCCAGTATGACAAAATCGACAACAGCAAGCAGTACGTCTGCCATTTCAAGGTGTCGGAGATGCTTGACATGGCCGATGCTGAGCCGATAGAGTTCGGCTTCGGCGTGCGCCGTCAGACCTTCAGCCTGGCTGCCATCGAGCCAGTGTGCGAGGGCGGCGACGTGATGGCCTACAACCTGCGTGTGGCCTTCGCGACACCCATAGAACCGGAAGACGCCATCAATATTTTTGATGAGTCGCAGCGCAAGCAGTACCAGATTCAGACGACTTATGTTGGCAACAACATGTACAACTTCCAGTTGCAATCCATCCCGCGACAAGGTGCTGATTATCAGATTGCTGTCGTTTTGGACGGCAAGAACATCGGCGGCGGTTCGCAAATCAAGCGCAGCTTGCCAGTCTATGCCAAGGATAAGTTCGTTACTGCCTCGTTCGAGGTTGAAAACTCCTCGGGCCACGGTGTTTTGTATTTCACCCAGCCTCTGAAACAAGGTCAAAACCTCAACGGTTTCATCACCTTTGACCAGAACAAGTTGGCCTACAAGTCTGACATTAAGGGCAATAGAATCGACTTCTATTTCGACAAGTCGAGCCTCTATCGCTATCAGATGGAGGACATCACCATGACCGTCAATGCGGGCATCAAGAGCGCGTCGAACGCCAATTTGATGGAGTCGCAGGAGTTCCAGTTCTCCCTGACCGACTACGAGCCGCAGGTGCGCTGGACCGACGAGGGCGTCATCTTGCCTGACATCAAGGAAACCACGGTGTATTTCGATGCCGTCTGCCTTAACGGTGTGACACTGAGGATTATACGTATCTTCGACGACAACATCCTTTCCTTCTTGCAAGACAACGAACTGACTGAGACCTACGGCATCCGCAAGGTCGGTCGTTTGGAGAAGAAAGTGCGCCTGCAACTCGACAACCCGTACCCGACGCAGTGGAAGACTTTCCCCATCGTGCTCTCCGATTATATCAAGGTGGAGCCGGGTGCGATGTATCAGTTGAGCCTCAATTTCGGTCCTGCCGACTACGTTTTCGCCTCTGAGGAGATGAAACATGACGTGTTGGAAAACGCTCAGCGCGAGGCCGACTATTGGGACGGCGAGGCCTACGACTACAAGGAATACCGCTACGAAGGCGACTGGGGCGATCCCAACGGCTATTACTATTATAACTATGTGGAGAAGACGAAGAACATCGTCGTCAGCGACCTCGCGGTGACCGCCAAGATGGGCCGCAATGACGTGGTGGACGCCTACGTCTATCAGATTTCCGACGCCAACCCCGCTTCGGGTGCCGAGGTAACGGCTTACAACTTCCAGAAGCAACAGATTGCCCAAGGCACTGCCGATGGCAAGGGTCATGTGCAGCTGCAGTGCGCCAACCGTCCGGCCTTCATCGTGGCTGCGGATAGGAAAGGCAGCAAGTCGGTGATTAAGCTGAGCGATGGTAATGCGCTGTCGTACAGCCGTTTCAATATCGATGGCGAGCCTGTTGAGAAGGGTGTCATAGGCTTTGCTTACTCCAACCGTGGCGTGTGGCGTCCGGGCGATGAGTTGCAGCTCAACTTGATGCTGAGCGATGCCGATGCGCAACTGCCTGAAAACTACCCCGTCGTCCTCGAAGTGACGGACGCTTCGGGTCGTCTTTACGCCAAGCAGGTGAACACCAAGCCCGTGAACGGCATGTATTGCTTCACCGTGCAGACCAACCCCGCCGACGAGACCGGCCTTTGGTTGGCCCGCTACAAGGTGGGTACGACCACCATCACGCAGAACCTTCGTGTGGAGACCGTGAAGCCCAACCGTTTGGAAATCAAGTTTGAACTGCCTGAAGTCGTCAGTTTGACACGTCCGGAGCGCGTGACGCTGAGCTCGAAGTGGCTCAACGGATTGAAAGCCACGGGTTTGAAGGCCGAAGTCGATGTACGTGTGCGCAGCGGCAAGACAGAATTCAAGGGCCTTGAGAAGTATTGCTTCGATAACGAGACAGAGTATTTTGAGCCCACTGAGCTCTCCGTGTTCAGCGGTCCGCTCAATAGCGAAGGCACGGCCAACATCGGCTTCGATCCTTTGACCGACCTCTATTCCTATCAGATGTTGAACGCCGTGTTCACGACCAAGGTCTTCGAGCAAGGTGGCGATTTCAGCATCGCATCTTTCCCCGCCAAGCTGTCGCCCTTCGCGCGCTATGTGGGTGTCGAGTTGCCCGAAACGCTCTCGAAATACGGCAGTTACTACGACACGGGCAAGGATTGGAAGTTTAACGTGGCCGTGGTGAACGACAACGGCAAGCTGAGCAACGCCACCGTTTCGTTAGACTACGCCCTCTACAAGCTGGATTCCTATTGGTGGTGGTCGAGTGAGGACGATACGTATACCTTACAGAACTATGCCTCAGGAACTTACAAGAAACCCGTCAAGAGCGGACTGCTGACCTGCAACGGCACGACCTCAATGACGTTCAACATCTCGGACGACAACTGGGGCAGCTATCTGCTTGTCGTCAACGACAGAGAGGGTGGCCACACCTTCGCCAAGGTCATCTATTTCGACTGGGGCTATGGCCACAGCTCATCGGCCACGGGCGCTCCGGCGCAACTCTCGCTGAAAGCCACCGCCGACAGCTATCAGGTGGGCGACAAGATTGTGGTGACCTTCCCCGCCAACGACAAGGCCAAGGCCCTCGTCACGGTGGAAGCCAACGACAAGGTGATGCAGACCATGCTTTTGGAAAACCTCGGTCAGGAGGGCAAGGTGGAAATCACCGCCACCGCCGACATGATTCCGAATGTCTATGTCTATGTCGCTCTGATTCAGCCACATGATGCTGACAACGACCTGCCCATCCGTCTCTACGGCGTGGTGCCTGTGAAGGTCGAAGACAAGAAACTGCAACTGCAACCCAGCCTCACCGTCCCTGAAACCACCAACACGAAGAAGAAGATCGAGGTGAAGGTGAGCGAAGCCAACAAGCAGGCCATGACCTACACCTTGGCTGTGGTCGATGAGGGCATCCTCGGCCTGACCAACTACAAAACGCCGAATCCTTACGGTTACTTCAACAGCAAGCAGTCGTTGAAGGTGCGCACTTGGGACAACTACAGCAATGTCATTGATGCGTTCAGCGGTGAGCTGGGTTCCGTCTATGCCATCGGCGGCGACGGCATCCTCAACCAGGAAATCACGCTCGACAACCGCTTCAAGGCTTACGCGGTCACTTTGGGACCCTTCGAGCTGAAGGCTGGCGGAAGCAACACGCATGAGTTTGAGGTGCCGCAATGCTCTGGTGCCCTGCGCTTTATGGTGGTGGCCAAGGGCGGTAAGAAGGCCTTCGGCAGCGCCGAGAAGACGATGACCGTCCTCGACCCGATTACGCTTTACGCCTCTGCACCGCGTGTCGTCGCCCCGGGCGATGAACTGACGCTGAAGGTGCAGGTGCTGTCGCCGTCGCTGAAGGGCAAGAGCGTTGAGGTGAAGTTCGACAACGAGAACCTTAACCCCATCGGCACGCTGCCTACCTCGGTGAGCATTGACGACAACGGCGAGGGTTTGATTGCCATCAAGACACGTGTGCCTGAAACCACGGGCAACGCCGTGCTGAAAGTCGCCGTCACAGGTGCTAATTACACCGCTGAATCCTCGACGACGATGCCCATCCGTATGCCTTACGCCGAGCGTCGCAACACCATCACCAAGGAAATTGAGGGCGGACAGAGCCTGACGATTCCGTTCAGCCTCGCGGGTATGGCTGGCACGCAGCAAGGCAGAATCAGCGTTTCGTCGCTGCTGCCTGTCGACCTGTTCAGCCGCCTCGACTACCTGACCGACTATCCGCATGGCTGCCTCGAACAGACCACTTCCAAGGCCTTCCCGCAGCTCTACCTGAATTATTTCATCCAGCAGAACGACGACGACAAGGCGCAGATGAAGTACAACATCGAGTCGGCCATCACCAACCTGAAAGCCTATCAGAAGTCCGACAATTCGATGACCAACTGGGCCGGCGGCACCTACAGCGATCCGTGGACTGAAATCTACGCGCTGCACTTCCTTGTTGAGGCACAGAAACAAGGCTTCGATGTGCCGCAGTACTTCCTCGACGGCCTGAAGAGCTACCAGAGCAACAAGGCCAAGCAGTGGAAGAACAACCCCGACTTCAAGCAAGGTGAGACCATCCAGGCCTACCGTCTCTTCGTTTTGGCTTTGGCTGATGCCGCCGAGATGGGTGCCATGAACCGCTTCAAGGAGCTGGATATGAACTACACGCTGACGCAGGCCTTGACCGCCGCCGCCTTCGCGCAAACCGGCAAGACCACCATCGCGCAGAACCTGATGCCCGTTGTAGCCGAGGGCGAGCGGATGTCGGACTATTACACTTCGTTCGGCTCCACCACCCGCGACCTCGCCTTCCTGACCTACGCCCAGATGCTCTGCGGCACGGACGAACAGACGGTGAAGAACAACATCAACACCATTTGCGGCATCCTGAACAGCGGTCGCTGGTTGGACACCCAATCGACGGCTTTCGCGCTCTTCGTCTTGGGCAAATACGCTGAGAAACAAGGTGTTTCGGGCGAGAACCTCTCCGCCGTCGTGACGGCCAACGGCGATGCCCACACGCTGAACACCAACATGAGTTCGGCGGGCTTCAGCTTCGTGCCGAAGGTGGGTAACAACTCCGTGGAAATCAAGAACAACGGCAACCAGAAATTAGTGGTCAACGTGTTCACCAAGACTGCCGTGGCCGAGTACGACATGGAAGAAAGCGGCAACTTCATCCGCATGGCCGTGAACTACTACGACAAGAGTGGCAACCCCGTGAATGTGAGCAACTTGAATGTCGGCACCGACCTGAAGGTGCAGATTACGGTGCAGAACCCGAGCGAATATCAGGTGACGGAGCTGGCCTTGTCGTATTACCTGCCTTCGGGTTGGGAGTTGGTGAACGACCGCATGGCTGGCGACGATGCCAACAGTGGTGCCAAGCACATCGACTACCGCGACGACCGTGCCTACTTCTACTTCGACCTCGCGTCCAACTCGCGCAAGACCTTCACCTTGAAGGCCAATGCCACCTACGAGGGCAACTACATGATTCCCGCTGTCCGCTGCGAGGACATGTACAACAACGAGATCTATTACCAGATTCCCGCTCGTGGGTGTGTGGTGAAGTAATGTAATCGCATTCTTGATGAAAAGGCCTGCAAGACATAAAAAGTTGAAAATCTTCTTTTTGGCTCTTGCGGGCCTTTTCATTGCCTTTTTGTGCATCCCCGTGCCGCGCTTCGACAAGCCCTATTCCACCGTTTTGACGGCGCGTGACGGCTCCCTGCTCGGGGCGAAAATCGCCGATGACGGACAATGGCGCTTCCCAGCCACCAACCACTATTCGCCGAAATACACGGCCTGCTTGCTGGAGTATGAAGACCGCTGGTTTTTCCTGCACGGTGGCTTCAACCCGATTTCGTTTGTCAAGGCGTTTAGGGACAACATGAAGGCGGGCGAGGTGGTGCGTGGCGGTAGTACGATTTCGATGCAAGTGGTGAGGATGTCGCGCGACAACCCACCACGGACCTACGGCGAGAAACTGCTGGAAATCCTGCTCGCGCTGCGCCTTGAACTGCATTACTCCAAGACGAGCATCCTCAACCTCTATGCGGCCAACGCGCCCTTCGGCGGCAACGTGGTCGGCATCGACGCGGCGGCGTGGCGCTATTTCCACACCACGCCCGACGAACTCTCATGGGGCGAGGCGGCCACCCTCGCGGTGCTGCCCAATGCGCCGGCTTTGATTCATCCTGGACGCTCCCGTGAGCGTTTGGAGGCAAAACGAAACGAGTTGCTCCAAGGCCTGCCGCAGTCGAAGGCATTCATTCCCAAACGTCTGCACATCCCAAGGCTCTCCGAGGAGGATGCCGAACTCGCCATGATGGAGGACATCCCCGCGCGACCTTTCGAGATGCCAATGCTGGCCTACCATTACCTCGCGGAACAGGAAAAACGCCACCACGGGGAACAAATCACCTCCACCATCGACCCGAACTTGCAGCAGGCGGTCACCGACATCATGAAGCACCACCACGAAATCAATGTGATGAACAGCATCGACAATGCGGCGGTGTATGTGGTTGATTACCTGAATGATGAAATCCTTGCTTACGTCGGCAACAACCTCAACGCTGAGGACGCCGCCATGGTCGATATGGTGCGGGCGCAACGCTCCACGGGCAGCATTCTGAAACCTTTCCTCTTCGCGGCCATGCTCGACGAGGGTACCTTGCTCCCGCAGATGGTTTTGCCTGACATCCCCATGAGCCTTTCGGGCTTCACGCCGAAAAACTACAGCGGCGAATATTGGGGCGCGGTGAATGCCGACAAGGCACTGCAAAACTCGCTCAACGCGCCGTTT
>Ga0310696_10006551_pt1 | contig 13795 bp, 12 predicted proteins | sample AusTroGonzalo_MG_4_FD_203885 | JGI IMG/M metagenome (GOLD analysis project Ga0310696, IMG submission 203885) | Bovine rumen microbial communities from tropical cattle in Woodstock, Queensland, Australia - Gonzalo_02 (v2) (version 2) | ecosystem: Host-associated > Mammals > Digestive system >... | reverse complement strand
GCGCGGATGTTTTTTTCAGTGAGGAGTGAGGAGTTAGGAGTGAGGAGTTATGGAGTGTTTGCTGCGCAAACACGGAATCATTAAAATTGTAGGGGCGGTCCTGCGTGACCGCCCGTCTCTCCCGCGTTCAGCGGGAGAGTACCCGCATGCCGAGCATGCGGGGGAGAGGGCTCCGCCCTGCCGCCCATCGTAACCCCTCATCCGTCTTTTGCCCACGTCCGAACCCCGCGCACTCGCTTTGCTCATACGCGGGAACCCGACGGCAAAATCCACCTTCCCCCGAGGGGGGAAGGCTGATAAAATGAAAAACGCGCAAAGCGCGTTTTTCTATTCCACAACTCCTCACTCCTCACTCCTCACTCCTCACTTAATTAAAAAATCGGGCTTTCGCCCGATTTTTTAATTTCTGTACGTTCTCGGCGAGAATAACAACAGCACCGGGAAGAGTTCGAGTCGGCCCGCGATCATGTCGAACGACAGAACGAGCTTTGAGAGCGCGCCGAGCGCGGCGTAGTTCTGCGTCGGGCCGAAGCGTCCGAGCGCGGGTCCGATGTTGTTCAGGCACGCGATAACGCCCGTGAACGTCTCCGTAAACGTCGGCGACATCGCGTCAAAACTGACGACGAGCATCGACACGGCGAACACCGAGAAGAACGCGACGAAGTATCCGTTCGTCGAGCGGAGCACGCTGTCTTCGACCGGCTTGCCCTCGAACTTGACCGAAATGACCGAGTTCGGAGAAATGCAGCGGCGAAGCTCCGCGATCCCGTTTTTCACCATCAGGATAAGTCTCGCGACCTTGATGCCGCCGCCCGTCGATCCGGCGGACGCGCCGATGAACATCAGTATCACGATCAGCATCTTCGAGAACTCAGGCCATGCGTCGAAGTCCGCCGTCGAGAATCCCGTCGACGAAATGATCGACGCGACCTGGAAGAACGAATACCTGAATGCCTCTCCGAAATTCGAATACAGCTTCAGGATATTGAACGCGACGATGAATACCGAGCAAACGACGATCCCCGCGTAAACGCGGAACTCTTCGCTCCTCATCGCCTCGCGCACGCGCCCGATGATGATGAGATAGAATATATTAAAATTAATACCGAAAATAAACATGAACGCGGCGATGACGTATTCGCAGTATGCGCTGCCGTACGCGCCGATGCCCGCGTTTTTGACGGAAAATCCGCCCGTGCCCGCCGTCGCGAACGAGTTGACGATGCTGTCGAACACCGGCATGCCGCCGCACACGAGGAGGATAAATTCAAGCACCGTCAGCGCGACGTAGATCCCGTAGAGGATGCGCGCGGTGATACGTAGCTTTGACACGATCTTGCCGACCTTCGGGCCGGGAGATTCGGCTTTCATGAGGAAGATCGACTGCGTTTCCTGCTCGGGGAATATCGCGAGCACGAATACCAGAACGCCCATGCCGCCGAGCCAGTGAGTAAAGCTTCGCCAGAACAAAAGTCCGTGCGAGAGCGCCTCGACGTCCGATATGACCGACGCGCCCGTCGTCGAAAATCCCGACGCCGTCTCAAAAAACGCGTCGACGAACGACGGCACCTCGCCGCTTATCACAAACGGCAGACATCCGAACAGCGACATCAAAAACCACGACAGCGCGACGACGAAGAAGCCCTCTTTGGCGAAGAAGCTCCGCTTCGTCGGCTTTTTCAGCGTCAGCGGTATGCCGATGGCGAGCAGCGCCGCGATAGGTATCAGGAACGCAAGATATAGGTTGTCACCGTAAAATATCGACACAATGAGCGATATGCCGAGGAATGCCGCTTCCACCTTGCATATCTGACCCATTATGTAGCTTATCATTCTGTAATTCATAATGCTCAGCCAAGTATTTCTTCAAGATTTCTGAGGTAGAGCCCGTTCGATACGACGACGACGTTGTCGTTCGGCTCGATCGTATCGTCGCCGCCCGGAATGATGACCTTGCCGCCGCGCACGATGCACGCGATGAGTATTTCGGGTTTGAGCTTCATCTGACGGAGCGGCTGATGCGTGCACGGCGAATCGTCTTTGACGACGAATTCCACCGCCTCGACCTTGTTGTCGACGAGTTTATACAGCGTCTGCACGGCGCTGTTCGCGTCGCCCTGCTTTGAGCGGACGTATCTTACGACGTGATTTGCCGAAACTGTCTTCGGCGATATCGCGTTGTCGATGTTCTCCGAGCTTATGACGCGGAGGAGCGATCCGTTGTTGACTTTCGCTATGATGTACGGTATCTTTCTGGCGTGCGCGCAGAGGGAGATGATGATGTTCTCCTCGTCGATGCCCGTCAGAGCGATGCACGCGTCGAAGTTGTCGATGCCCTCCTCGGTGAGAAGGTCCTCGTCCGTGCCGTTGCCGCAGATGATCGTCGCCTTCGGCAGTTTTTCCGCAAGCTCGACGCATCTCTTTTCGTCAAGCTCGATGATCTTCACGCGGATGTTGCTCTCGGAGAGGTCGCGCGCGAGGTAATACGCTATCGTGCCGCCGCCGACGATGAGCACCGAGTGGACTTTCTGCTTCTCATATCCGAACAGCTTGAACAGCTCGCCCATGTCGTTGTGGGATGCCGTGATGTGTATCTTGTCGCCCGCCTCGATCATGAAGTTGCCGTCGGGAATGTGGATCCCGCCGTCCCTCTGCACGGCGCAAACGAGTATTCTTATCTTGAATTTCTTGTAAAACTCCCAGAGGCGAAGCCCCGCGAACGGCGAATCCTCCGTCACGCGCAGCTCGACGAGGTCTGCTCTGCCCTTTGCGAAGCTCTCGATCTTGACCGTTCGCATCGAACGGAGGACACGCGAGATCTCCTGCGCCGTTTCGAGTTCGGGGTTGACCATCATGCTGATTCCGAGCTCGCTGCGCATGAACACGAGCTGACGCGAGTATTCGGGAGCGCGCACGCGCGCCACGGTGTGATGAGCGCCGAGCTTTTTGCCGATGAGGGCGCACAGCACGTTCACCTCGTCCGACGACGTCGCGGCGATAAGAATCCTCGCCTTTGCGATTCCCGCTTCTTTCAGCGTTTCGATGTTCGCGCCGTTGCCGCATATTCCAAGCACGTCGTACCTGCCGACGATGCTTTCGATCACCTTGTAGTTTGTATCGATAACGGCGATGTCGTGCCCCTCTTTGATGAGGCAGTCGACGAGCGTCGACCCGAATTTGCCGCCACCGATAATGATAATGTTCATAAGATGTCCCCTTTCGATGTAAGTGTCACCTTTCAACGTAGTATATATTATCACAATTATCAAAATAAATCAATAGATTTGAAAAATTATTGAAGTGTCGTGCGCGCGGCGGGATTCATATACTGAAATGAAGGGCGCGCCGATATGCGCGGCGACGCCTTTCAGAAATGAAAAACGGAGGACATTATGGCAACATTTTATAATCAGGCGACGCTGACGTACAGCGGCGGCGTCGCATCATCGAATACAGTTTCCGGCGAAGTGCTGGCGACGGTATCCGTGACGAAGACGTCCGTCGGCGACACGTACTCGGCGGGCGGGTCGCTGACGTACGTCGTCAGCATCACGAACACGGGCACGACGCCGATGACAAGTCTCACGCTCACCGACGACCTCGGCGCGTACGCGTTCGGCGAGCAGACGCTCGTCCCGCTCGACTACGTCGACGGAACGGTGCTCTACTACGTCGGCGGCGTGATCCAGCCGGCGCCGACGGTAACGACGACAGACGGGCTCGCTATCTCGGGCATTTCCGTACCCGCGGGCGGCAACGCGACGGTCATCTACGGCACGGCGGCGAACGGATACGCCCCGCTCGGCGCAGGCGGCGAGATCACAAACACGGTCACGCTCTCGGGCGGCGGGATCACCCCCGTCACAGCGTCGGCGACGGTGACGGCGGAGAGCGCGGCGGCGCTGTCGATCTCGAAATCGCTTTCTCCCGAAGTCGTGAATGAGAACGGGACGCTGACGTATACTTTCGTCATCGAAAACGAGGGCGGCGCCGAGGCGGAAGCGACAGACAACGTCGTGCTTTCCGACACGTTCGCGCCGATCCTCAATAACATCACGGTGACGCTTGACGGCGCGCCGCTCGCCGAGACGACGGGCTACACCTATGACGTGTCGACGGGCGAGTTCGCGACCGTCGCGGGCGTCATCACCGTTCCCGCGGCGACGTTCACGCAGGACGCCGAAAGCGGTCTCTGGTCGACCGATCCCGGCACGGCGACGGTCACCGTTTCGGGGACCGTATAAAACCCTGTAAAAACGCAAAAAACCTCCGCGCCTGCGGAGGTTTTTGCTATTCAATTTCAGAACAATACCTTTGCCTCGTCGGAGTTGCCGATGTCGAACACGATGTAGTTTCCGTCGCGTTTGAAGTTTACTTTCTTGCCGCCGACGATGACTTTCTTCGGATCTTTTTTCAAAAATACCCGCGCCGTGTATTCGCGTTCCTCGGTCATTCCCGTGAACGCGCCCTCGCGCTCGCCGATCATAATTACGATCGACTTGTCCGACGTGTTGCACACGAAAGACGTGCTCGTGCGCGCGCCGTGCTCAAAGTCGCAGGTGACGCCGTCGTCCTCGTAGAGCGTGTAGTGCGACAGCCCCTCGGGGTAGATCTCGATCGTCAGATGCTTAAGATCCTTGCAGTCGGTGTAGTTCTTCGGCTCTTCCGTCGGGATTATCGCGCCGCCGCGGACGTAAAGCGCGCCGCCGCGGTCCTCGGGCACTTCGATCGCGATCTCCTGATCGCCGTCGTAGACCTCGCCCGTCCAATAGTCGATCCACTTCGAGCCTGCGGGCAGGAACACCTTGTCGGTGAACGCGCCGACGAGCAGATTGTCGCCGAACATGTACTGGCAGACCGTGTTTTCGCACATCGTATCGTCGAACATCAGCGGCATCGCGCGGCAAACGGGCATGCCCGTGAGGTACGCGGAGATCGCCGTCGAATAGATGTACGGCATGAGGCGGTAGCGGAGTTTGTCGTAGTAGGTGAAGAGCGCGTTCATCTCGTCGCCCGCCCACCACGGATGCTCGAATCCCGCCCAGGCGTTGAGCTGGCACCAAGCCATGAAGAATCCGTAATGTATCGTGAATTTGTCGTGTACGTTCATGTCGCACGTCACGTTCGAGTAGCCGGAGAGGCCGAGATTAAGCATCCACGCCATCGACTTCTGCCTGCCGCCGTTGTCGCCCGTGTTGCCCGCGGAATACGCGCCCGTGCCCGTATATCCGCCGCAGAAGTGGTGCATCGGGCGGATACCCGTGTGCGCCTTCGCGCCCTGATACATTTCCTTGACGCAGAGCGTCTGCATGAGGTTGTGCATTTCGGGCTCCGCTTTGCCGTTGGCGTAAACTCTCGCCTCGTCGGCGCTGTCGCAGACGTGGCACGGGTCGACCTTGAACGACGACGCGCCGTCGTTGACGAACGCGCGCAGGTGATCGAACCACGCGGGGATTCCGAAATCGGTATTGTTGCCCGCGAGATTTTCCTCGTGCGCCGTGAAGTCGTGCTGACAGCACAGCCAGAGCTGCGTCTTGAATCCATAGCGCTTCAGCGCGGAAAGGAAGAATCCGGCGTTCGCCTCGTGCGGATTGTCGCGCCGCGCCCATTCGTTGATGAAGAAGCGCTCCGTGTTCCACTTTTTGTCGACCGAGAAGTCGTATCTTTTCGCCATCCAGCCGGGCTCAAGACTTATCATGTCGCACGGCAGGCCGAGCGAGCGGAATTTCTCCGCGGTGTGCATGATCTCGAACTGGTCGGCATAGTATTGCTCCGTGAACGTCAGGCCGTGCGCCCATTTCGGCATGAGCATCGGGCGGCCGGTGACGAACGTGAATCTTTCGAGGATCTGGCTCAGCGAATAGCCGATGAAGATCATGAAGTCGATGTCGCCGTCGGGCAGGTACCAAACGACCTTGTTTTCTTCCCTGTCGCAGACGTCGACGCCGTGCCAGAACGTCGAATTGCAGAGGATGCCGTATCCCTCTTTCGACATGATGAACGGGATCGGTATCTCGCATCTCTGGTATACGACGCGCTCGAGGTACGTCTTGCCGTTTAAGACGAGGCGATCCTCGTTGCTCTCGCCGAGACCGTAGAATTTTTCGCCGTCGGTCTCGAGCTCGATGTATTTCGGGTCTTTTTCAAAATCGGTAGTGCCGTAGTTGCGCTTCGCCTCGTCGCCGATGATCTGGCGGTATTCGGGGCGCAGGCCGCCGAGCTTTCTGTCCATGTACCCGCGCACGCGAGCGACTTCGTCGCCGATCGTGATCTTGCGCTCCGTTCTGTTGGACGAAAAGACGATCTTGCCGTCCTCGTATTTTACGAAAAGGTCGCCCGTGAGGAGCCCGCCGTCCGTAAGTTCGCCGCATTCCTCCGCGGGATGATAAATGCCGTATCTCTCGAAAAGCGTCGGCTCAAAATTCTCGCTGACGCGGAATCTGACGATGTTTTTCGAGTAAGCCGATATCCTCAGCTGCTTGCCGCCGAGATCAACAGAAAAAGAAGCCATAATGATCCTCCGATAAATTATTTTCCGATTATGATTTTATCATATAGCGGAGTGTTTGTCAACGAGAGATTGAAAAATATTCTCTCCCGCGTTCAGCGGGAGATGTCAGCTCCGCTGACAGAGGGCTACCGCCCTTGCGCGCGCATTAAAACTACTCATCCGGCGCTTCGCGCCACCTTCCCTCACAAGGGAAGGCAAAAGCCGCCGTCAGCGCAGTACAAATAAGGTTATATCCGCGCTGCCGGCAGCGCGTGCTCCGGCTTGATGTGGACGCCACCTTTGCGGGGTTCCGCCGTACATTTGGAGCACCGCGGGGTTCCCGCGTGCGAACGGATGTGAGCGCGTGGGGTTCCGGCGCGACAAATTACGTGCGGGGAGCAAACGCCGCTACATTTTCGGTTTGCACACAGCTCACAAGGCGGTCGAGCGGCACGCTCGCGCGCTTCTTTTCGTACTTTTCTTTCGCGTAAAGAAAAGTACATCGCGTCCTTTTCGCAAAAAAGAAAAGAGCGAAAAAATATAAAAAATAAAAGCGTTCGGTGAGAGGAACGCTTTTGTTTTTCATATTCAACCGTTGACCTTATTCAGCATAAGAGTAAATCTGCTCTTTTTTCTCGCTGCGTTGTTTTTGTGAATAACACCGTGAGCAACTGCCTGGTCGATCTTCTTTACTGTATCACTATACAGGCTCTGAGCGAGGGCTGCGTCGTTTTCTGCGATAGCCGCCTCGTATTTTTTGAGAGCTGTTTTGAGCGAGCTCTTCAGCATTTTCTTCTGAGCCGCCTTCTTCTCGCTTACGAGAACGCGCTTCTTCGCGGACTTGATATTAGGCACTGTGTTCACCTCCTTAACGGTAAGATAAAAGCGACGCGCCTTATGAGAGGTTAAGGCAAAACCGCTTTTTCCCGAATTTTACTATGATATGATATCATCTTTTTTCACAAATATCAAGAGTTTTTTCAAAAAAAATGAAAAAAATTATTTTTTCTCTTCTCCGGCCTTGGCTTCGGTGCCGTGAACGAGCCTTTTTATGTTCTCAACGTGCGTTATGCAGACGAATATCGCCCACAGGATCGGCACCATCATCCTGAGAACGTAATTTATGAGCGCGCGCGAGTCGACCTCTCCCGTCGGGAGAGAAAAAAGCGAGAACGGGAAGTAATAATTCAGTATCGGGAACACCGTCACCATCGCCATCGACGACAGCGACACGTATCTCGAAAACAGTAAAAACAGTGTGTAAACGACGATCGATATCACCGCCGCGAGCGGACTTAACACTATCGCCGCGCCGACGAAAACCGCGACGCCCTTCCCGCCTTTGAATCCGAAATATATCGGCAGCGCGTGCCCGATCATGCAGCACAGCGCGGCGACGTAGCCGAAGCCGTCGGCGGGCATGAGGAGCATCCCGATAAAGACGCAGATCGCGCCCTTTATAAAGTCGCACGCGAAGACGAGCGCGCCCATCTTCTTTCCGTATTTTCTTATCATGTTCGTCGCGCCGGCGTTGCCGCTGCCGTAAAGGCGAACGTCGTCGCCTTTTGTGCGGGAAAAGATCACGGCAAAATTGAAACTGCCGATAAGATACGAAATGACGGCAACGGCGATCGCGCCGAGGACGTACGACACGGTGCTGCCCGAATACGAGATCAGCCCGTTTGTTAAAATATCGGTGAATTTCATCATTTGTCGTCTCCGCGCTGGCGCACGATGATCTTTATCGGCGTGCCGTTGAATCCGAACGTCTCGCGGAGGCAGTTTTCGATGTATCTCTGGTACGAGAAGTGGAAAAGCTCCGCGTCGTTGACGAAGATCACAAACTCGGGCGGCTTCACCGCCGTCTGCGTGATGTAGTAAATTTTCAGCCGCTTGCCCTTGTCCGTCGGGGGCTGGACGCGAGAGGTCGCGTCGGCGAGCACGTCGTTGAGCATGCCCGTCGAAATGCGGAGGGAGGCCTGATCGTTGACGTAATTGATATGCTCGAACAGTTTGACGACTCTCTGCCCCGTCTTCGCCGAAACGAATAGGATCGGAGCGTACGGCATATACGAAAGCGCCGTTCTTATCTTGTCCGTGAACTGCTTGACGGTCGAGTTTTCCTTTTCGATGAGGTCCCACTTGTTGACGACGATTATCGACGCCTTGCCCGCCTCGTGCGAGAGCCCGGCGATCTTTTCGTCCTGCTCGGTGACGCCTTCCGTCGCGTCGATCATGATAAGGCACACGTCGGCGCGCTCGACGGCTGATTTTGCCCGCAGAACGCTGAATTTCTCGATCCTGTCGAGCACTTTGCTCTGGCGGCGGATGCCCGCCGTGTCGATGAGCGTGTATTTTCCGTATTCGTTTTCGACGAGCGTATCGATCGCGTCGCGCGTCGTGCCCGCGATCTCCGAAACGATCATTCTGTCCTCGCCGAGGATCTTGTTTACGATCGAACTTTTGCCCGCGTTCGGCTTGCCGATGACGGCGACTTTGATCGAGTCGTCGTCTTCATCGGGCGTTTCGTCGGGCGGCGCGAGTTCGAGGATGCGATCGAGCAGATCGCCCGTGCCCGTTCCGTGAACGGACGAGAGCGCGACGGGGTCGCCGTCGAATCCGAGCTCGTAAAACTCGTAGTATCCGAGCGGCAGATCGCCGACGGAATCTATCTTATTGACCGCGACGACGACGGGCTTCCCGCTTTTGATCAGCATCGTGCCGATCTCCTTGTCGTCGGCGGTGAGTCCCGCGTGGATGTCGACCATGAACACGATGACGTCCGCCGTCTCGATCGCGATCTTCGCCTGAGTGCGCATTTTTTCAAGGATCACGTCGTCCGTTTTCGGCTCGATGCCTCCCGTGTCGATGAGCGTGATCGTCTTGCCGTTCCACGTCGTGTCGTAATATATCCTGTCGCGCGTGACGCCGGGGGTGTCCTCGACTATCGAGATGCGCTCCCCCGCTATTTTGTTGAAAAGCGTGCTCTTGCCGACGTTCGGTCTGCCGACGATAGCCGCGATAGTCTTTCCCATTTCACTGTCCTTTCATGATCTTTTCGAGAAGATCGTATCCGTCGTTTTCGACTTTGACGATCGGCGCGCCGAGAGATGCTTCGAGCTCCGAGAGCGCCATTCCGTCGAGGAACACGTCTTCGTCCGCTTTCAGCATGCACGTCGGGATGAGCACTTCGCTCCCCATCGGCTTGCCCTTCGTCTGCGATACGATGTCGCGCCCCGTCACAAGTCCCGCGACGGTGACGGTGCGCCCGAAAAAGTCGTTTTCTATTTTATACACGTGTATAATTATGTTTTTGAATCTCTCCGTTACCTTTGCGGTGAGGCTCGCGATGAAATCGCCCGCGAGCGTACCGGTGACGATCGATATCTCGCGCCGCCCGCCGTCATATTCCGCGTCTTCGAGCGCCGAGTCGAATTCGTCTTTCATCGACGCGATCATGCCGACGCCGTTTTCGATCTGTCGGTAGTCGCCGTAATAGTCGCCCGAGGGGATCTCGAGCCCTGCTTCGAGATAAAACTCGTCGCCGCAGTAAAAGATGTAATCGTCGTAAAAATCCTTGCACGACGCGGCAAATCGCTCCACTTGGCGAACCACCGCCGCCGACTCTTCTTTTGAAAACTGCTCGATGTGATAAAGCCCGTCGCGGTATTTCGTCATGCCGAACGGCACGACCGAAACGCTCGGCACGTGCGGATAGAGAGTTGCGAGGTCGTGCATCGTTTTCGTTAAGTTTTCGCCGTCGTTGATGTTCTTGCACAGCACGATCTGGCAGTTCATTTCGATGCCCGCTTCGGCGAAGCGGTCCATGTATTTGAGCACCTCGCCGGCGCGCTTGTTGCGCAGCATCATCACGCGGAGCTCGGGGTCGGTCGTATGCACCGAAATGTTGATCGGCGACATGTGCATTTTGATTATCCTGTCGACGTCGGCGTCTTTTAAGTTCGTCAGCGTGACGTAATTGCCCATGAGGAACGAAAGGCGGCTGTCGTCGTCTTTGAAATAGAGCGTCTCTCTCATGCCTTTCGGCATCTGGTCGATAAAGCAGAAGATGCACGCGTTGCGGCAGGTGTGCTTTTCGTCCATCAAAAACGTCTCAAATTCGAGCCCGATGTCGGCGCTTTCCGCTTTTTTGATCTCCGTCTCAAACGTTTCTCCGTCGCGGCATAAGACGAGCGAGAGCTTTTTTTCTTCGATGTAAAAGCGGTAGTCGAGAACGTCGCGTATCTCTTCTCCGTTGACGGAGATAAGCACGTCTCCGGGCTTTATCCCGTGACGCTCGGCAAGCGAGCCGCGCAGAACGCCCGATACTTTAACCATAATTCCCCCATAAAACAATTATGGTAGGTACCGTTATTGATACCTACCCAATTGCATTTTACGCATCCTTTTCGATGATTTCCTTGCCGTTGTATGTTCCGCATGCCTTGCATACTCTGTGCGAAAGAGTGTATTCGCCGCACTTGGGGCACTTTGTCATTCCGGGCAGGTCGAGTTTCCATACGCTTGAACGTCTTTTATCTCTTCTCGCTTTGGACACTTTTCTCTTTGGTACTGCCATGATATCCTCCTGAAATTATAACTCTTATGTTACCGTTTTTGTCCTACCGGACTATTTCAGCAATGATTTAAGTATCTGAAGTCTCGGGTCGCCTTCGTGCTCGGGGCACGAGCATTTCCCCTCGTTCAGATTTTTGCCGCACTTCGGGCAGAGCCCCGCGCAGTCCTCCCTGCAAAGCGTCTTTGAGGGAAGCTCGAGCATGAGCTGCTCTTCCGTAAGCGAGACGAGGTCGATCTTTTTGTCTTCGGGGAAAACGTAGTCGTCGTTGTCTTTCGAAACGTCGTCTGTCGCGATGTCTTTCTCGAAAGAAAACTCGAGTTTCCCTTTGACCGGCTCGGCGCAGCGCGCGCAGCTCGTGTCGTATTCAAGGCGGACGTCCTCGTGGACGAACATGTACTCCGCCATGCTTTTGACATAGCCGCTGACGCTTATCGGCGACACGAACTCGATATCCCCGAAGCTCTGACAGATCACTCCGTCTTTGTCGGGAACGAAGGCAAAATCAAAATCAATCTTGTTTTTTTCGCCGCAAAGAACGGGAAGAATATCCAAAATCATCGGTTTTACCTCTTCAAATTCATATCACGCCAAAATACAGCATGATACATTATACATCAACAAACCCGTTTTGTCAATACAAAGTTTCGGTTTTTGAAAATAATTATTTTACGACGATATTTACGATCCTGTCTTTGACGTAAATTTCCTTTACTATCTCTTTGCCCTCGATCATCGCGCCGAAGCGTTCGTCGCCCTTGACGGCGGCGAGCGCCGTCGCCTGATCCGAGCCCGCGGGGATCACGACCGTGCCTTTCATCTTGCCCGATATCTGCACGGCGACGGTCACCGTCGCGTCGACGGTCTTCGACTCGTCGTATTCCGGCCACGGAGCGAGCGAGCACAGGCCTTTTCCGCCGATGCGCTCCCATATCTCCTCGCATATATGCGGGGCGAACGGGGAGAGGATGCGCACGAACGTGCCGAGCTCGTCCGTCGTCAGCGAGCCGTATTCGTATATTTCGTTCACGAGCGTCATCATCGCGGCGATCGCCGTGTTGAATTTCATTCCGTCGATGTCGCTTGTGACTTTCTTGACGGTCTTATGGAACGACGCTTCGAGTTTTTCCGTCGCGCCCTTCCCTTTCTGCATGAAGAGCAGTCCCCATACGCGCTCGATGAATCGGCGGCAGCCCTTGACGCTTCCGTCCGACCACGGCGCAGCCATCCCGTAATCGCCCATGAACAAGACGTATGTGCGGAGTACATCCGCGCCGTGCTCGTTTATGACGTCGAGCGGGTCGACGACGTTGCCGCGCGATTTCGACATCTTCTCGCCGTCGGGGCCGAGGATAAGTCCCTGCGCCGTGCGCTTTGCGTACGGCTCGTCGCACGGGACGACGCCGATGTCGTAGAGGAATTTGTGCCAGAAGCGCGAGTAGATCATGTGGCGCGTGACGTGCTCCATGCCGCCGCTGTACCAGTCGACGGGCATCCAGTATTTCAGTTTGTCTGGGTCCGCGAGCGCCTTGTCGTTATGCGGGTCGATGTAGCGCAGATAATACCACGACGAGCCTGCCCACTGCGGCATCGTGTCCGTCTCGCGGCGCGCGTCGCCGCCGCACTTCGGGCATTTGCAGTTGACGAATTCGGGGATCTTCGCGAGCGGGCTTTCGCCGTCCGTTCCCGGCTCGAAATTCTCGACTTTCGGGAGTTTGAGCGGCAACTCCTCATACGGCACGCCGACCATTCCGCACCTCTTGCAGTGAACGATCGGGATCGGCTCGCCCCAATATCTCTGGCGGTTGAACGCCCAGTCCTTCATCTTGAACTGAACGCCCGCTTCGCCGATGCCGTTTTCCTCGAGATATTTTATCATCTTGGCGATGGATTCTTCTTTTGTTTTGAGCCCGTTAAGGAAGCCTGAGTTTATCATTTCTCCGCTTTCGGTGTACGCTTCTTTGGAGATATCGCCGCCCCTTATGACTTCGATGATGTCGATGCCGAACGTCTTTGCGAAGTCATAGTCGCGCGTGTCGTGCGCGGGCACCGCCATGATCGCGCCCGTGCCGTATCCCATCATAACGTAGTCTGCTATGTAGATGGGTATTTCTTTCTTCGTCACGGGGTTTATCGCCGTCAGACCGTCGAGCATGACGCCCGTTTTCGTCTTGACGAGCTGCGTGCGCTCGAATTCCGTCTTCTTCGCGCACTCGGCCTTGTATGCGTCGACCGCGTCGAGATTTTTGATCTTCGACGCGTATTTTTCGATCAGCGGATGCTCCGGCGCCATGACCATGAACGTAACGCCGTAGAGCGTGTCGGGGCGCGTGGTGTATATCTTCAGCTTTTCGTCCGTGCCGGCGATCGTGAAATTCACGAACGCGCCCGTCGATTTGCCTATCCAGTTGATCTGCTGCTGCTTGATGTTCGGGAGGTAGTCGACCTCATTCAGCCCCTCGAGGAGTCTGTCGGCGTACTTCGTTATGCGCAGATACCACACGTCTTTCGCTTTCTGAATGACGTCGCTGTGGCAGATGTCGCACTTGCCGCCCTGCGAGTCCTCGTTCGAGAGGACGACCTTGCACGACGGGCAGTAGTTGACGAGCGCGGTGTCGCGGAAAACGAGCCCCGCGTCGAACATTTTGAGGAAGATCCACTGCGTCCACTTATAATAGTCCTCGTCCGTCGTGTCGACGACTCTGTCCCAGTCGAACGAGAAGCCGACG
>Ga0310696_10006550_pt1 | contig 13795 bp, 10 predicted proteins | sample AusTroGonzalo_MG_4_FD_203885 | JGI IMG/M metagenome (GOLD analysis project Ga0310696, IMG submission 203885) | Bovine rumen microbial communities from tropical cattle in Woodstock, Queensland, Australia - Gonzalo_02 (v2) (version 2) | ecosystem: Host-associated > Mammals > Digestive system >... | reverse complement strand
AGGAGGAGCCTTTCTGGTTCTCGTTTGCGGTGGGCTCGGCCGGCGGACTGCTCTTCTCTGTCATCGCCATCGTGTTTGTTATGCCGATATTCATGAAGCTGTCAAGTCAAAAACAAATAAAGTCTCAGTAATTATTGCATGGAAAGAAATGATGATATCGATGATTCCCCGATTCCCCATCAGTCACAATCCCAGAATTATTCAATGAACATCAGAATCTGATTTGCAATCTGTTCCTCAGTCTTGCCTTCAGAATTGAAGACGAGGTCGTAGTTGCGGGTCTCGTAGCGGGAAGTGCCAGTAAATCGCGTTACGTAATTCTCACGCATCCTATCCACCTTTTCGATAATCTTGCGGGCTTCGTCTTCAGAGATGTTCTTTTTGGTGGCGACACGTGCTACACGGTAGGCCATCGGTGCCTGAATGAGGACGCTTAAATGATTCGGATGGTTTCTGAACACGAAGAAACCGCAACGGCCGGCAATGACGCACGACTCCTCTTTAGCAATCTCATGCAGAATCTCCGTCTCTGCCTTGAATACGTTTTCAGTAGTCAGCACATCAGGCTCCTTTTCATATTCTGTAAGACAGGATTTGCTGTCAATCAATCCATCGCCGACACCTACAACACGCTTGAAGCCTTCCCACCATCTGATCTCGCGTCCCTTCATCTTCTCAATCTCTTCGGCTGTGAGATTATATCTCTCTTCTAAAGCCTTGATTAGGGCCTTGTCGTAGAAAGACACACCTAGCTTGTGGGCCAGGATTTCACCAATGGTGCGACCACCACTACCTAACTCACGATTAATAGAAATCACAAAATTCTCGTTCCTATTCATAATGCTATAGTACTTTTAGTTTGTTTTACTCTACTTTAAAAGAGGACAATCACGGAAAACGTGATGACGGGGGCATTTCTCTATGCTTTCTGTCCTGTTACAGCCTCGCGCATCTCTTTTAGGAGGTCGCTGGCGAAGATGAAGTCGGTGAGGCGCTTGTTGGTGCTGTTCATAATCTCTGAAGAGACGCCCTGCCACTCCTTGTGACCTTCATAGATAAAGATGATATTCTCGCCAATACCCATTACGGAGTTCATGTCGTGGGTATTGATGATGGTGGTCATGTTGAACTCCTGCGTGATGCTATGCAGCAGGTCGTCGATAACCAATGAGGTCTTGGGGTCAAGGCCGGAGTTGGGCTCGTCGCAGAACAGGTATTTGGGGTTTAATGAGATAGCGCGGGCAATGGCCACACGTTTCTGCATACCGCCGGATATCTCGCCTGGGTATTTGTTCTCGGCGCCAATCAGGTTGACACGATCCAGACAATACATGGCACGCTCCTTGCGCTCGCGCAGGGTCATAGACGAGAACATGTCCAATGGGAACATCACGTTCTCGAGAACTGTGAGCGAGTCGAAGAGGGCGGCACTCTGGAAGATCATGCCCATCTCACGGCGCATCAGCACCTTCTCCTGTTTGGACATTTGCACGAAGTCGCGTCCGTCGTAGAGCACTTGTCCGCTGGTGGGCTCGAAGAGGCCAACAAGATTTTTCATTAGCACAGTCTTACCACTGCCGCTTTGACCGATGATCAGGTTGGTCTTGCCATCCTCGAACACGGTATTGATGCCTTTGAGCACCTCTTTGTCACCAAATGATTTATATAGGTCTTTTACTTCAATCATGAGTCCTCTAGCTTAGGGGTTAAGAAAGTAGCTGTGTTAGGAATATGTCGCTAAACAGAATCAGCATGCTCGATGACACGACGGCATCGGTTGAGGCCTTACCCACATTCACGGAACCGCCCTCTACTGTGTAGCCAAAGAAGGCTGGCACGCTGCTGATGATGAAGGCGAAGAACTGACTCTTAATGATACTCATCCACAGGAACCAAGGAATGAAATCGTGCTGCAGACCAAGGGTGAGGTCATCGGGCGGCATGATATGTCCGATATAGGCTGTGCCGTAAGCCCCCACAATACCCATGCCACTTGAGAAAATGACGAGGATGGGCATGATGGTGAGCAAGCCCAGAATCTTTGGCAGTATGAGATAACTGGCGGAGTTGACACCCATAATCTCCAGGGCGTCAATCTGCTGTGTGACACGCATGGTGCCTATCTCTGATGCGATGTTGGAGCCTACCTTACCTGCCAGTATCAAACACATGATGCTGCTCGAGAATTCCAGCAACATGATTTCGCGGGTGGTGTAGCCCGCTACCCAGCGCGGCATCCACGGACTCTCAATGTTTACCTTCATCTGGATGCAGATAACAGCTCCAATAAAGAATGATATAAGCAGTACAATACCGATAGAGTCGATGCCTAATTGCGACATTTCCTTGACATATTGCTTGCGGAACATTCGCATGCGCTCGGGCATGGAGAATGTGCGTCCCATCAGCATAATGTATTGTCCGAATGTAGTTAGTTTCTTCTGAATAAACATGTTCTTCTGTCGTTTTGAACGGCTGCAAAATTACAAAAAAAAATAGAAAAGCATCATGATTTCATAAAAAAATCGTACCTTTGTCCCCGATTATGGAAGAAGAGAGTATTGTATTGAGGACTGAAGGCCTCGTTAAGCGATATGGTAAGCGTACGGTGGTGAGCGATGTGAGCTTCCACGTGCGTCAAGGTGAGATTGTGGGATTGCTGGGGCCTAACGGTGCCGGTAAAACCACCTCCTTTTACATGACCACAGGATTGGTGCTGCCTAATGGCGGTCATATCTACCTGGGTGACCACGAGGTGACTGACTATCCCGTGTATAAGCGTGCAAGGGCTGGTATCGGCTATTTGGCTCAGGAGCCAAGTGTCTTCCGTAAGATGTCGGTTGAGGATAATATCCTCTCTGTGCTGGAAATGACGGGTAAGCCCCGTGATTACCAAATGGAGAAACTGGAAAGTCTGATAAGTGAGTTCCGCCTGCAGAAGGTGCGTAAGAACAAAGGCGATCAGTTGTCGGGTGGTGAGCGTCGTCGTTGCGAGATAGCCCGTTGCTTGGCTATCGAACCGAAGTTTATCATGCTTGATGAACCTTTCGCTGGTGTGGACCCGATTGCTGTAGAGGATATCCAGTTTATTGTGTGGAAACTCAAAGACAGAAACATCGGTATTCTGATTACCGACCATAACGTGGAGGATACGCTGTGTATCACGGACCGTGCCTACCTGTTGTTTGAAGGACGTATCCTGTTTCATGGCACCCCGGAGGAACTGGCTGCTAATCAGATTGTGCGTAAGAACTACCTTACCGATTCGTTCGTACTGCGTCAGAAAGACTTCCAAAAGTTGGAAGAGGAGCGCATGAAGGAACGTGAAGAGTAGGCAATTCGTTCTTTATAACTGCGTTAAAAAATCGTAATTGTGCTATTTTTACGGCAATTATGAGTAATTTTGCACGCTCAAAACGGAATAATAATATAAATAAGGTATAAAAAGAGATGAACATTAAGTTTGAAAGTGCCGATAAAATCAATGGTCTGATGACTATCAGCATTGAGCAGGCAGACTATCAGGAGGCTGTTGACAAGAAGTTGAAAGAGTATCGCAAGAAGGCTCAGGTACCTGGATTCCGTCCAGGTATGGTTCCCATGGGCTTGATCAAGAAGCAGTATGGCACAGCCGTGAAGGTTGACGAGGTAAACCGCATTCTTGGCGAGAAGCTCTACGAATATGTTCGTGAGAACAAGATTCAGATGCTGGGCGAGCCTCTTCCCAACGAGGAGAAGCAGCAGCCCCAGGATTTGGCTGGCGACGGTCCCTTCGAGTTCGTGTTCGACATTGCTGTCGCTCCCGAGTTCAAGGCTGAGCTGACCAACAAGGACAAGGTGAATTTCTACAACATCAAGGTTGACGATAAGCTGATTGACGAGCAGGTTCAGATGTATGCTTCTCAGGCTGGTGAGTTCGTTGAGGCTCAGGAGTGGAGTGGCAACGACACCCTGAAGGGTGACATCCGTCAGTTAGATAAGAAGGGCAATACCCTCGAGGGTGGTATCACCGTTGAAGGTGGTATGATTATGCCTTCATATGTTAAGGGTGAGGATGAGAAGAAGAAGTTCGACGGTGCTAAGCTGGGCGACATCATTACCTTCAATCCTAAGAAGGCTTATCCCGATAACGACGCGGAGGTTGCTGCCCTGTTGAAGACCGACAAGGAGGCTGTGAAGGACCTGGATGCAGACTTCAGCTTCCAGATTACTGAGATTCGTCACTTCCAGCCCGCTGCCGTTGACGCTAAGCTCTTCGAGAAAGTGTTTGGTGAGGGTGTGAAGGATGAGGCTGACTTCCGTCAGCGCATCGCCGACAGCCTGAAGGGTCAGCTGGTACTGAACAGCGACTTCAAGTTCCTGCGTGACGTTCGCGCGTACGTAGAGAAGAAGGTAGGCGATCTGCAGTTCCCAGAGGCTCTGCTGAAGCGTGTGATGCTGAACAATAACAAGGATAAGGGCGAGGAGTTCGTTGAGAAGAACTTCAAGGCTTCTATCGACGAGCTGAAGTGGCACCTCATCAAGGAGCAGCTTGTTGCTGCTACCGAGATCAAGGTTGAGGATGCAGACCTTAAGGCTGTGGCCAAGGACGCTATTCGTGCACAGTTCGCTCAGTATGGTATGACCAACATCCCCGAGGATGTGCTGGACAACTATGCAGACGAGCAGTTGAAGAAGCGCGAGAATGTTGAGAACTTCGTAGAGCGTGCCATCGACGTGAAACTCACACAGGCCCTGAAGGGTATTGTGAAGTTGACTGAGAAGGAGGTAACTCTCGATGAGTTCAACAAGATGATGCAGGAAGCATAAAAGAAGAGTTTTTTAATTCTTTAACCAAAAAATAAAGTCGGGATGTTTTGCATCTCGACTTTTTTTTGTAATTTTGTATTTAGAAAACACGAACGATAGGTATAGATATGAACGATTTTAGAAAATATGCAACTCAGCATCTAGGCATGAATGGCTTAGTGCTCGATGACGTGATGAAGGCTCAGGCACAGTATATGAACCCATATATTCTGGAGGAGCGCCAGTTGAACGTGACCCAGATGGATGTCTTCTCACGCTTGATGATGGACCGCGTGATTTTCCTCGGTACAGAGGTGAATGACTATACAGCTAATGTGCTGCAGGCACAGTTACTTTATCTGGATGCTAATGATCCCGGTAAGGATATCAATCTTTATATCAACTCACCTGGTGGCAGTGTGTATGCCGGACTGGGTATCTATGACACCATGCAGTTTATCTCATGTGATGTGGCTACTATCTGTACGGGTATGGCTGCTTCAATGGCTGCCGTGCTGCTCGTAGCCGGTCAAGAGGGTAAGCGTTCGGCTCTGCCTCATAGTCGTGTGATGATTCATCAGCCTCTGGGTGGTGTGCAGGGCCAGGCTTCTGATATCGAGATTGAGGCTCGTGAGATTCAGAAGTTGAAGAAGGAACTCTACACAATCATTGCCGATCACTCACATACCGATTATGAGAAAGTGTGGAATGACTCTGATCGTAACTATTGGATGACGGCTGAGGAGGCACGTGAATATGGCATGATTGACCAGGTGCTGACGAGGAAGTGATGAGTGGAAAGAGGAAAGAGGAGAGTGAAAAGTGAAGAAAGTATGTAATTTTTGCGGCCGTAATGAACGTGAGGTGCGTTTGCTTATCACGGGTATTAACGGTTATATATGTGAGGACTGCTCACGCCAAGCCTATCAGATTGTAAAAGAGTCTGGTTTGCTGGATGGCAACCAGGCGGAGAATGCTGAAGGCGAGAGTAAAAAGGCTGCCAAGGACAAGAAGATTCCAAAGCCTCGTGAGATCAAGGATTATCTGGATCAGTATGTGATTGGTCAGGATGATGCTAAGCGCTTCCTGTCTGTGGCCGTGTACAACCACTATAAGCGTCTGCAACAGAAAAAGGACGATAAAGATGGCGTAGAGATCGAGAAATCGAACATCATCATGGTGGGCTCTACCGGTACTGGTAAAACCCTTCTGGCCCGCACCATTGCCAAATTGCTCGACGTGCCCTTTACCATCGTAGATGCTACGGTATTTACGGAGGCTGGTTATGTAGGCGAGGATGTGGAGAGTATCCTTTCTCGTCTGCTTCAGGTGGCCGATTATAAGGTGGATGCAGCCCAGCGTGGTATCGTGTTTATTGATGAAATCGATAAGATAGCCCGTAAGGCCGACAATCCTTCTATTACGCGTGATGTGAGTGGTGAGGGTGTTCAGCAGGGCCTCTTGAAACTGCTGGAGGGAACCATGGTGAACGTGCCACCTCAGGGAGGTAGAAAGCATCCTGACCAGGAGTATATCCATGTGGATACAAGGAACATCCTGTTTATCTGCGGTGGTGCCTTCGATGGTATCGAACGTAAGATTGCGCAGCGTCTGAACACTCATACCGTGGGTTATAACTCTGTGCAGAACGTGCGTAAGATTGACAAGGATGATCTGATGAAATATGTGCAGCCTCAGGACTTGAAGTCCTTTGGACTGATTCCTGAGATTATCGGTCGTCTGCCTGTGCTCACATATCTGAATCCTTTGGATCGCGCAGCCTTGGAGCGTATCCTGACGGAGCCAAAGAACTCTATCGTGAAACAGTATGTCAAATTGTTCAAGATGGATGGTGTTGACTTGATTTTCACGCCAGAGGCTCTGCGTTTTATCGTGGATAAGGCGGTGGAGTATAAACTTGGTGCCCGCGGTCTGCGTTCAATCGTAGAGAGCGTGATGATGGATGCCATGTTTGAGGTGCCATCAAAGAAAGTGAAAAAGTTTGAAGTGACTGAAGACTATGCCCGTGAGCAACTTGACAAGAGTGCCTCGCTGGCTGTCATGAACTAAATCCTGACAAAACAGCCTATGACATACGATAAAGGTGAACTGTTAGACGCGCTGAAGCGTTATTTTGGCTTCGACTCCTTTAAGGGAGATCAAGGAGCCATTATACAAAATCTTCTCGAAGGTCATGATACTTTTGTGCTGATGCCTACTGGTGGCGGTAAGTCGCTCTGCTATCAGTTGCCATCATTGCTTATGGATGGTGTGGCCATCGTGATATCACCACTGATAGCGCTGATGAAGAACCAGGTGGACTTCATCTCTAACCTCAGTGAGCATGAGGGAACGGCACATTTCTTGAACTCGTCGCTGAATAAGACGGCTATTGATCAGGTGAAGAAGGATATCCGCGAGGGAAGGACGAAATTGCTCTATGTGGCTCCTGAGTCGCTGACGAAGGAGGATAATGTGGAGTTTCTGAAAACGGTGAAGATCTCTTTCTATGCGATTGACGAGGCCCACTGTATCTCTGAATGGGGACACGACTTCCGTCCGGAATATCGTCGTATCCGCCCAATCATCAATGAGATTGGTGTGGCACCTGTTATCGCGCTTACAGCTACGGCTACGGATAAGGTGCGTACGGATATCAAGAAAAGCCTGGGTATCGTAGATGCAACAGAGTTTAAGAGTTCGTTCAACCGTCCAAACCTGTACTACGAGGTACGTCCAAAGACAAAGGATATTGATAAGGATATTGTACGATTCATTAAGCAGCATCCGGGTAAAAGCGGTATCATCTATTGTCTTTCCAGAAAGAAGGTGGAGGATTTGGCAGACGTGTTGTGTGCCAATGATATCAAAGCTGCAGCTTATCATGCAGGACTGGATAGCGGTACACGTTCACAGACACAGGATGACTTCCTGATGGAACGTATTGATGTTATCGTGGCTACGATAGCCTTTGGCATGGGTATTGACAAACCGGATGTACGCTTTGTAATCCATTATGATATCCCCAAGTCACTGGAGGGCTATTATCAGGAAACTGGTCGTGCCGGACGTGATGGCGGTGAGGGTATCTGTTTGGCGTTCTATAGCTATAAGGACCTGCAGAAACTGGAGAAATTCATGGAGGGTAAGCCTGTGGCTGAACAGGATATCGGTCGTCAGCTTCTGCAGGAAACGGCAGCCTATGCCGAGACGTCAGTATGCCGTAGAAAGATGTTGCTCCATTATTTTGGTGAGCAATATGATAAGGACAACTGCGGCAATTGTGATAACTGTCTGCATCCGGGTAAGAAGATTGACGCCAAGAATCAGTTGGTGATTGCGCTAAAAGCAATCCTGGCTATCAAGGAGAATTTCCGTACCGACTATGTCATTGACTTTATCACGGGTCGTGATACAAACGAGATTGTGGCTCATAAGCATCAAAATCTGGAGGAATTCGGTTCTGGTGAGGATGAGGATGAGAAAATATGGAATCCTGTTATCCGTCAGGCACTGATTGCAGGTTATCTGTTTAAGGAGGTAGAGAACTACGGTCTGCTGAAGGTGACTGCGGCTGGCAAGAAGTTTATCAAGAATCCCACAACCTTTATGGTGGTTGAGGATCATGAGTTTAGTGAGGATGAGGAGCCGGCAATACCCGAGGGTGGTGCAAGTGCACTGGATCCTACGCTCTCGGCCATGCTGCATGACCTGCGTAAGAAATGGTCACGTAAGTTGGAACGTCCGCCTTATGTCATCTTCCAGGACGTGTCGCTGGAACAGATGGCTACAGAATATCCCGTGAGCCTTGAGGAACTGAAGAATATCCAGGGTGTGGGTGATGGTAAGACGCGCCAGCCTTATGCGAAGGAGTTCGTGGATCTGATTAAGCGCTACTGCGAGGAGAATGAGATAGAGCGTCAGTCGGACCTGCGTATCCGCACGAAGGCTAAGGACTCTATGCGTAAGCTGAAGATATTGCAGAATATCGACCGCCGTATCGCCCTTGATGACATTGCCAATGCGCTTGGTATTGACTTTGAGGAGTTGCTGGACGAACTGGAGGGTATCGTGCTCTATAGCGGAAACAAGATTAATATTGACTATTTCCTGGATGATATCATGGATCCGGATGATGTTCGCGATATATGTGACTATTTTGCTGAACAGGAGACGGATGACTTGGAGGCTGCCTTTGAGGAGTTTGGCTCTGATTTCTCGGAAGATGAGATACGACTGGTGCGCATCAAGTTTATCTCTGATATGGCGAACTGATTCCCTTTTTTGGATACTACAGTATAAGATACGAGCTCTCGGAAATAATTTTTCGAGAGCTCATTTTTTTTCTGTTTTTTTTTGTGTTATATTAAAAATAATGTATCTTTGCATTCAGTAAACCTAAAAGAAATGAATAGATACTTACCTTTAACTATATGGGGGGCTGCGCTTCTCGTGATAGCATGCGTGTTGCTATGGCTGGAGAATGACTTCTTGTGGAAGTTGCAGGAGCAGAACCTCTTCTTGGATACCTCTTTGTTCTTTAAGGAAAGGATGGTGGTGCCTGGTGGGCTGCTGTCGTGGTTGGGTACGTATCTGACGCAGTATTTCTATTACCCATGGATGGGGGTAACGATATTGTGCTTGCTATGGTTGTTGCTGATGTGGTTGATAACACGCACATTCCAGTTGTCTGCTCAGTGGCGCGGATTGGCACTGGTGCCTGTGGGACTGTTGCTGATTACCATCGTGGATATGGGCTACTGGGTGTATATGTTGAAACTGCAGGGGCATGTGTTTGTGGCAACATTAGGAACCATTGCTGTGACACTGATGCTATGGTGTTTCAGACAGCTGCCTTGGCATTTTAGCTTACGTGCATTGATGATGGTGCTGATGGGGGCTCTGGGATATCCGTTCTTTGGTATCTACGGATTGGCGGCAGTGCTGTTGATGGGTAGCTGGTCGTGGCGGTTGGAACAGTGGTCGCTACGGAGAAGGGTAGGGTATAACATCATTGCGTTACTGATTGTTATCGTGGTGCCTCTGATGTGCTATAGACAACTCTATCATCAAATTAATCTGGCGAATATCTATTACGCAGGACTTCCTTTGTATGTTGTCTCGGAAGAACATCATGCTTACTATATACCTTATTATTTATTGGCGCTATTCTTCGTCGTGATGACATTGGTGCCTCTGAAGCAGGTGAAGATGCTGAAGAGTGTATCCGTTCAGATCGTCGTTCTGGTGGCTTTGGTGGTTGGCGTGTCGATGTCCTGGTTTAGGGATGAGAACTACCATCATGAGTTGAAGATGCAGCATTGTATAGAGCAGAATGATTGGAATGGGGTGCTGAAAGAGGCTGTCCGGCAGAAAGACGAACCGACACGTGCTATCGTGATGATGAGAAACCTGGCTTTGAGTCGGTTGGGACGTCAGGGTGAGGATATGTACACCTATGAAAATGGCTCGAAAGCTTATGCTGCTCCTTTCGGAATGCGATTGATGTTGGTTGTAGGTCCGTTGATATATTATCAATATGGTATGCTGAACTATAGTTCACGCCTGAGTACAGAGATGGGAGTGGAGTTCGGCTGGAGGGCGGAAAACCTGAAGTTATTGGCGAAATGCGCGTTGCTGCGTCATGAACAGCAACAGGCGCGGAAATACTTGAGACTGCTGAAACATACCACTTTCTATGGAGAGTGGGCAGATAAGGCACAGACATTGCCCGAATTTCAGTCGGTCAAACGGATGATGCATTATGATAATGTGTTGAGTGGTGACAATGGAAATATTGAGAGTTTCCTGATGAATCGATTGGATGAATGTACAGATACAACGGATCTTTATTTCCAAGAACAGACGCTGCTTGCCTCATTGTGGACGAAGAATATCCATAACTTTTGGTATCACTTCAGTGATTATGTGAGATTGCATCCCAAAGCCAGGATACCGCGATATTATCAGGAGGCTGCTTATCTGTATTGTATGATAGAAGGACGGGAGGATGTAAACCGTATGCCTTTTGATGAGAGTGTCAAACAGTCGTTTAATAGTTTTGCGATGGCTGCCGAACGCTATGATAATGCGGATGTGGATGTGGCACGTGGTGCGTTGCAGGCCTATCGGCAGACGTATTTCTATGATTACTACCTGATGAGGCAGCTGCCGGAATATTGAGGTTTGAGGTTTGAGATTTGAGGTTTGAGATTTGAGGTTTGAGAGTTATGAAGAGACATTTTTTACCTTTTTGTTTTTTCACGTTTTTGCTTTTTGCATGTGGACCCAGTGTGCCTGAGGTCTTCACGGAGAGTGATGAGTTGCCCAAGATATATCCTGATTACGTAGGTGTGACAGTACCTGCGAATATTGCTCCGCTGACATTTGAACTGGATTGCGATGATGCCGACGGCATGATTGCCCGTTATCAAGCGGGAAATGTGGAGGTGGTGTGCGAGGATAAAATGCAACCTTCAATTGGGGCGTGGCGTGAACTGATGGAGCAGGGTGGTGATATCAGTGTGGATGTGTATGTGAAGCACGGTGAACAGTGGACACATCATAAGCCGTTTGAAATCCATGTGTCAGGTGATAGCATAGACCCGTATCTGAGCTACCGACTGATTCCTGCCTCGTTTGTAAGTTATGAGGCTCTGACCATCAATCAGCGTTGCTTGGAAAACTATGACGAGAGTGTGATATATGACAATATGTTGTGCAGTTTTGAGGTGGAGGGACAGTGTATCAACTGTCATCACTATCAGCAATACAACCCGGAGAGGATGCAATTCCATGCTCGTCAGAAAAATGGTGGTACGATCATTGCCTATGATGGGAAAATCAAAAAGGTGGATATGAAGAATGACTCCATCCTTTCGGCTGGTGTCTATCCAGCTTGGCATCCCTGGCTAAAGTTGATCGTATATTCTACAGACAAGACGCATCAGAGTTTTCATACCACCGACCCGAATAAGATCGAAGTGTATGATTTGGAAAGTGATATCATTGCTTACGACATCGATAAGGGTGAGGTGACGAATCTGGAGAATGATACTACAGAGTTTGAGGTGTTCCCGGCATGGGCACCTGATGGTAAGACGCTCTATTATTGTAGTGCTCATTATGAACGAAAGAATTATAATTTGCCGAGCGCAACGGAACTGGTAAATCGTTCCGAGGAACTGAAATACAATATCTACAAGAAGAGCTTTGATCCGGAAACGAAACAGTTTGGCCCAAGGGAACTGGTGCTTGCTGCCGACTCTCTGGGTATGAGCGCGGTGTTGCCCCGTATCTCACCTGATGGCCGATGGCTGGTCTTCACCATGTCGGAATATGGCTACTTCCATATCTGGCATCATGATGCTGACTTGTGGATCATGGATCTAAGTGAGCAGGGTAAAGGGAATGGTGAAAAAACTGTTGCTGCTCACCCGATGGAGGTGATTAACAGCGATGACACGGAGAGTTACCATTCATGGTCGAGCAACGGACGGTGGCTGGTATTTAGCAGTCGTAGGGATGACGGTACCTTTACACGGCCTTTTATTGCACACATGGGTAAGGATGGTAAGATGGGCAAACCTTTTGAGTTGCCTCAGAAGGATCCTGACTACCACAGGCAGTTGCTGCGCAGTTATAATATCCCGGAGTTTATGTCTGGTCCAGTAAATATTGACCCCCACACCTTTGCGGATATCCTAAAGGGGGAGGGAGAACCTGTGAAATACGTGCAACGGCTGCGATAGTTGGTTGACTGTGACTCCCATACTTGGGAATCTCCTGTCATTCCTCTGTTAAAATGAAACTTGCGAAAGTTAAATTATGCAAGAAAAAGGTCGAAAGATACCCGCTATGTCGGAAAAAATGAGTATCTTTGCACGCAATAAAAATTTAAGGTACCAAAATTATGTCATCATTTATTGCAGATAAGATTGTGATGGACGGCCTCACTTTCGACGACGTCCTGTTGATTCCCGCTTATTCAGAAGTATTGCCAAAAACGGTAGAGTTGCAGACACGCTTCTCTCGTAACATTGTGCTGAATGTTCCCTTTGTGACGGCTGCTATGGACACTGTGACAGAGAGCCAGATGGCAATTGCAATTGCTCGTGAAGGCGGTATCGGTGTGATTCATAAGAATATGTCGATAGAGAATCAGGCACGTGAAGTGGCTATTGTAAAGCGTGCAGAGAACGGTATGATCTATGACCCCGTGACGATTCGTCGTGGTTCTACCGTCGGACAAGCTCTGGATATCATGGCAGAGTATCATATTGGTGGTATTCCCGTGGTTGATGAGGATAATCACTTGGTAGGTATTGTAACCAACCGTGACCTGCGTTTCGAGCGTCGCTTGGATCGCCCCGTTGATGACGTGATGTCAAAGGAGAATCTGGTGACAACACATCAGCAGACAGACTTGGCTGCTGCCGCACAGATTCTGCAGGAGAATAAAATTGAGAAATTGCCTGTCGTGGACAAGGATAATCACCTTGTTGGTCTGATTACATATAAGGATATCACTAAGGCAAAGGATAAGCCCATGGCTTGTAAGGATGAGAAGGGACGTCTGCGTGTAGCTGCCGGTGTCGGCGTTACGGTTGATACTCTGGATCGTATGCAGGCTTTGGTGAACGCAGGTGCTGATGCGATTGTCATCGATACGGCTCACGGTCACTCAAAGGGCGTGATTGACAAGTTGAAGGAGGCTAAGAATGCTTTTAAGGATATTGATATCGTTGTCGGCAATATCGCTACAGGAGCTGCCGCCCGTATGCTCGTGGAGAATGGCGCTGATGCAGTGAAGGTGGGTATCGGTCCGGGCTCAATCTGTACGACACGTGTTGTGGCTGGTGTCGGTGTGCCTCAGTTGAGTGCTGTATATGATGTGTACTCTGCCCTGAAGGGTACTGGCGTGCCCCTTATCGCTGATGGTGGCTTACGTTACTCTGGCGATATCGTCAAGGCATTGGCAGCTGGTGGATCATGTGTGATGATCGGT
>Ga0310696_10006548_pt1 | contig 13798 bp, 9 predicted proteins | sample AusTroGonzalo_MG_4_FD_203885 | JGI IMG/M metagenome (GOLD analysis project Ga0310696, IMG submission 203885) | Bovine rumen microbial communities from tropical cattle in Woodstock, Queensland, Australia - Gonzalo_02 (v2) (version 2) | ecosystem: Host-associated > Mammals > Digestive system >... | reverse complement strand
CGTACAACTTCAAATGGCTGGGCAACTTCTTCTGCCTGGACGCCCGGTACATCTCCTATCAGTCGTTGCTGGGCGGAGACATTTCCCTGCGCGCCGTGGGTTATCCGAACACCTCGCTCACCGGATTCCGGTCTTCCATTGAAGTGGACCGGCGCTCCATCGCCACCATTTCCACGGCCGTGGTCAACGGCATCTACGCCTTCAACCGCAAGCGTTTCGCCTACCGCGCCGCCTACAACGGCCGCGTGGTCCAGCGCCGCAGCGCCGGCTCGTTCCTCGTCGCCGCGAAATACATGTACGGCAATTTCCAGCTGGACGCCTCGGATATGGTCCTGGTTTCCCTGGTCTACGGACTGGCCCGATTCGAGACCAGCCAGTTCTCGCTGGGAGCGGGCTATTCCTTCAACTGGGTGCCGTACCACCGCGATGCCGTCAGCCCGCACGACCTGCGCGGACTGCGCAACCTGACCTTCAACCTGACGGCCGTTCCGATGCTGACCCTGTTCAACGCCATCACTTCGCACCAGTACGCTTTCAAGATAGAGACCCCGGAATATGTGATGGACGATGCGCAGAAGTATCGGACCTACAGCCGCATCCAGCCGAATTTCACCGCCCGCGCCGCCGTCTGCTACAACACCGGCCGCTTCTACGTCAACCTCTGGGCCGACTACACGCGTTTTGTCTTCCAGAACCGGAACCGCACGTTCCCCGTTTCCACCGGCAGCATGGACCTGGCCCAGCACGGAGATTTCTCCTCCTGGATGGTCAACTTGCAGCTAAATTACAGATTTTAAAATTATTGCTATCTTTGCAGCACAGATGAGACGCAATACTACAAAATGGCTGGGAGCCCTGATAGTGCTGGTCGTCCTCGCGGCGGGCTGTGGCGCGTTGCGCCAGAGCGCCGCTGAGCGCAAGGCCGAAGGGTCCCGCGTCGCGGCGCTCGTCCAGCAGAAGCTGGACGCCCGCAAGTACACGATCAAGGTCGATTTTATGAACCCCACCCGCGGTGCAAGCCGCAACGTCGGCGGGGAAGGCTACTCGCTGACCGTCGACGGCGACAAGGTCAACTCGCACCTGCCCTACGCGGGCGTCTCCACCTCCGTCCCTTACGGTGGCGGCAAGGTACTTACGTTCGTGGACGATATCGATGAATACAAGGAGCTGCAGGCCAAATCCGACCGCCGCGTCTTCGTGTTCACGACCGACAACGACGAGGATGTCGTCACCTTCGAGGTGACCGTTTTCGACAATGGCCAGGCGGATATTTCGGTCCGCAGTCAGAACCGGGAACAGATTTCGTTCCGCGGCCAGCTCGAGACAGAGGAATAATCCTTATTCAGCGGATTTGCTCGACACGATGGCTGTCATGCCGGGCATGAGGTGCGGATGCGGCTTGAGCGTCGCCTCCAGATGCACCATGCCGTTCTTCTCCACCACGGGACTGATGGCCGACACCCGGGCTTCGTGCACCTCGGCCGGGTAGGCGATGGAAATCACCTGGATGTCCGTCCCCGGCTGGAACTTGTGGAGTTCGTTTTCCAACACGTCGAAACATACTTTCAGATGCTCGGTGTCCACGATGTAGAACAGGGGCACGCCGGGCGTGGCTGCGCTGTACAGCGTCGTCTCCACACGGCTCACGGCGCCCGTGAGGGGGGCGGTGATGGTGCAGTAGGTGAGTTCGTGTTCCAGCTGCTGCAGGGAGGCCTTGGCGGTATTGTAGCCGCTGTTGATGCGGGCCTGCCGCTTGATCTCCTCGGGCGCCTGCTCCAGTTCGTTGCGCTTGTAGCCCTGTCCCATCAGGATAGCCTGGTACTGGAATTCGGCCCGTTCCAGCTCCGCCCGGTTGCTGGCGATCCTGTCGTTCAGCGCGTCCGGGCTCAGCCGGACCACCACCTGCCCTTTGCGTACGCGCTGTCCCAGTTCGATGTCAAAGCTCACGATCTGTTCGCTGATGCGGCTGTACACCGGCACCTCCGTGACCGCCTGGATGGTTCCCTTGCTGGAGAATCCTTCCGCTTCGATGGTGCGCTGGAGGTTGGCGCCCTGCGCTTGAGGCGCGGCGGATTGCTCCGGAGCGGTGTCGGACGGGCCTTCCTGGACGGATGCCGACGGGCGGGATTGGCAGGCCGAAAGGACGGCGAGCAGGCAGAGGAGAAGCGGAAGCCTATTCATACTGGGTGAGGGTTAGCAGGTGGTAATAGGTGGTCCAGTACCCGGCCAGGGCCGTGAGGTGCTGGTTGTAGGCGTTGTCCCGCCGGTTCTGGGCGAGGGAGTAGGTGTTGATGTCGCAGAGGCCGTTGGCGTAGTTCTCGGCCGTGAGCTCGAAGACCTCGTCGGCCAGGGCCACCGCCTCGGCGGTGTGGGTGAGCATCTGCTCGTGGGAGCGGAGATTGTCCAACGTGGTCCGCACATCTTCTTCGAGCGCGCGTTCCGCTTCCCGGAGGGCCTGTTCTTCGCGGGCGACCCAGGCGGCCGCTGCGGCATTTCCGCGTTTGGCGGCGCCGTGGTCCATCAGCGGAATCCGCAGGGACACGGATCCCAGCATGAAGAACTGCGGGTGCTGGTAGGCGCCCAGGAAGGTGTTGCTGAGCTGCTGCATGCCCATGCTCAGGTCTACGCCCAGTTTCATGCCCTGCTCCCGGCGGGTCTTTTGCTGCTGCTGGAGCGCTTCGCTGAGTTCCGTCTGCTGCTGCAGGACGGCCGGGTTGTGGGTGCGGGCCATGTCGAGGGCGTCTTCCTCGGAGAGATAGACCATTCGGGTGTGCTCGGGCACCGGGAGCCGTCCGTCCAGGTAGTGATCGTCGGTGCGTAGGTAGGAGGCCAGGGATTCCCGGGCCAGCTGTTCCTCATTGCGGGCGTTCAGGAGCGCGTTGGCGGCATTGAGCCGCTGCAGCTCCAGCGAGCGGAGTTCGGCCAGGGAGACCATGGCGATGCTGGCCTTCTCCTTGGCGATGGCGTACAGCGTGTCGGCCGTCTGCTTGTTGCGCAGGCACATGTCCAGCGTGCCCTGGGCGCAGGCCAGGCGGAAATAGCGGGCCGTGGCCTCTTCCGCGATGCGGCGAAGGTCGTAGTCGAGCTGCTTGCGGGCCGCTTCCAGCCGCTGGCTTTCGACCGTCTTCTCCCAACGGTAGGGATTGTAGCCCAGCAGGGGCTGCTGGTATCCGACGGCGAAGGGCAGCGCGACGATGTCCCGCGGCCGGTCGGCAGCGTCGCGGCCGAAATACTCGCTCCAGATGGCCTGGCTCTCCACATAGGCGTCACCGCCCCAGTTCAGAACTTTCTGGCTCAGCTTGAGCTGCGCGGCGGCGGAGAAGCGGTCGTAGTTGCGCAGGTACACGTAGTTGCGCGTCGGATCGCTGATCATGCGCTGGTAGTTGGGCGTGACGGTGAGCTCCAGCTGCGGCTTGCGGAGCGCCTCGAACTGGGCGTAGCGCTGCAGGTGGTATTCGAACTGGTAACGGCTCTGGAAGGCCGTCAGGGTGCTGTCCTGGGCCAGGCGGATCACCTCTTCCAGGCTCTGGGCCTGGCAGAGGAAAGGAGCGCTCATAAGGAGCAGGATGCCGAATAACCACTTTCTCATACCGTCTGCCGTTTGATGATGTCGGTGAAGAATCCGCCCTTGGCCAGCAGCTCCTCGTAGCTGCCGTCCTCGGCCACCTTGCCGTCCGCGAGGACGATGATGCGGTTGCACTGGCGGATGGTGCTCATGCGGTGCGCGATGGTGATGCGGGTGCACTTCATCTTGGCCAGGTTCTCCGTGATGACGTGCTGGCTGATGTTGTCCAGGGCCGAAGTAGCTTCGTCCAGGAAGACGATCTTGGGCTTGCGGATGAGGGCGCGGGCGATGAGGATGCGCTGGCGCTGGCCGCCGGACACGCCCTGGCCGTCGGCCGAGATGCGGGTGTCCAGCCCCATCGGCATGCCCTGGAGATCCTTTTCCAGGGCCGCATTCCGGGCGGCTTCCCAGACGTCGTTGTCGTCGTGGCCGTCGTTGCCGAAGAGGATGTTGTCCCGGATGGTCCCCTCGATCAACTGCCCGTCCTGCAGGCAGATGCTCATGCAGTAGCGGCGCAGGCTGGGCTTGTTGATATCGGACAGGTTGTGCTCGTCGTAGAAGATGGAGCCGTTCTCGGGCGTTTCGAATCCCAGCATCAGGCGCACCAGGGTGGACTTACCGCAACCCGAAGGGCCCACCAGCGCCACATAGTCTCCGGCGTCGATGTGCAGGTTCAGGTTGTTGAAGAGGTAGGGCATTTCCTCGTCATAGCGGAACTTCAGTCCGCGGATGTCGATGTTGCCGCTCACGTCCTTGAGGAACACGGAACCGTCCTCCGATTCCGATTCGGCTTCCAGGAGGGGGCTGCACAGCCGGATTTCCGGCGCCAGCTGCGCCAGGACCTTGGTGATGCGCTGGAACTGCTGGATGGCTTCGGTGGCAATGGTGAGCACGCTGCAATAGGCGATGTAGTCCGACAGGCCCAGCCCGTAGTGCCAGGCGGCCAGCATGGTCACGATCAGCGGCACCATACGGAAATTGTAGCTGATGGAGTTGCTGTAGTTGAACAGCGCCGGATAGCGGCTGCCGTCGGGGTCGGACGGTTCGTAGGCTTCCGCCCAATGCCGGAAGGCCCGGATCTCGGCCCCGTTGGTGCGGATCTTCTGGCCACCGGTCGTCAGGTTGTACAGCAGACCGGTCAATTTGGAGGCGTACCCGTTGGCCTGGTCCTGCACCTTCTTGCGGCAGGAGTACTGGACGTAGATGGTCAGCATGTAGCAGGCCATCACCAGGATGCCCGTCCAGAGCAGCGGTCCGCCGTAGGTGAAGAACTGGATGAACATCACCGCCGTGAACAGCAGGGTGAGGATGGTGGACAGCATGTCCTCCGTGAGCTGGGTGGAGAAGCGCACCACCGCGAGGGCGCGGTTGGAAAGCTCTCCGGGGGAAAACTTCTTGAAGAATCCGGTGGGCAGCGACAGCAGACGGGTCATGAGCGAAGACTGCATGGCATACTCGGTCTTGTCTTTCATTCTGACCACCAGGAAGTTGCGGGACATCTGGACCATGACCAGCCCGGCCGCCGCGCTGAACAGGAGCACGGCGATGGGAGTAATCTGGGAGGCGTCGCCCGACGGGATGACCTCGTTGAAGAGCAGCTTGCACGCGTACGGCGTGAACATCGTGAGCAGCACCACGCCCAGGCAGGCCAGCAGGGCATAGATGCCGTCGTAAACGCTCAACTGGCGCAGGGAATGGCCCAGGAAGGAGCGTATGGTAAGCTTCTCCTTGGGCAGCGGGTAGCACAGGGTGAAGGCCTCCGGCTTGAGGAGGTCCATGTGCGTGCGGGCGTTGCAGCGATGCCCCGTCCGGGGATGGATAAAGGTATAGTCGGCGAAGCCGGGAGTGAGAATGACCGGCGTGTCGTCATCGGCAGAGAAAGCCAGCAGCTTGCCCGTGCAGCGCGTCCACCATTTGCCTTCCAGCTTGACCTGCCGGTAGAACAGCTCTTCCAGCTGGTCGATGCTCTCCGGGATTTCCCGTTTCAGGGTGAGTTTTCTCCACACCCGGCGGTCGATCATGCCCCGGAAGAGCTCGGCAGCCTGGTTCATTGCCTTGCGGTCGCCTTCAATACGCTGGACCAATTGTTCGAAGAAGAGATTGTTCATGGGTCAAGCGTATTTCATGAGTTCGTGGTAGAGGCCTTCCTGCTGCATCAGTTCCTCGTGGGTGCCTTGCTGCAGGATCTGCCCCTTCTCCATCACAAAGATGCAGTCGCAGTCGCGGATGGTGCTCAGGCGATGGGCGATGAGTACCATGGAGATGCCCAGGTTGCTGATATGCCGCATCACCAGCTCTTCGGTCTTGGGGTCCAGGGCGGAGGTCCCTTCGTCCATGATGAGGATGGAGGGATCCTTCGCCAGGGCGGTGGCGATTTCGATGCGCTGGCGCTGCCCGCCGCTGAAGTTCTTGCCGTTCTCGGTCAGCACGGACTGGTAGGCGCCGGGGCGTTCGGCGATCTCGTCGTGGATCTGGGCGTCGTGGGCGGCCATCACCATGGAGAAATCCTCGATGGACTCGTCCCACATCTTGATGTTGTCCGCGATGGTGCCTTCGAAGAGGGTGATGTCCTGGTTGACGACCGACAGAGAGTTGATTCGGACGGCGCGGTTCACCTGCTGCACGGGAATGCCGTCCAGCAGCACTTCTCCCTCCCAGGGCTCGTAGAGCCCGGAAATGAGTTTGGCAATGGTGCTCTTGCCGCAGCCGGAGAAGCCAACGAAGGCGACCCGCTCTCCCGCCTTGATCTTCAGGGAGAGGTTCTGGATCACCGGGGGCAGGTTGCGGTCGTAGCCGAAGGTCACGTTCCGCAGCTCGATGTCTCCCCGCAGTTTGGCATGTTCCGGAAGCTCATCCAGGCTGGACAGCTCCAGGCGGTGCCCCTGGCAGGCGTCTTCCACCTCTTCCAGGCGCTCCATGGCGGCCTGGCTGCGGTAGACGCTCTGGGTGGACTTGACCGCCGAGTTGATGGGGTAGATGATGCTGGCGGCCAGGGCCTGCGAGGCCAGTAGCATACCCGGCGTCAGTTCTCCCTGCAGGATATACCAGGCGCCCAGGATCAGGATGAGGGCATTGCTCAGCTGCAGGACCAGCAAGGGAATGGATCCGGTTCCCATCATGCTCATGGTGGAACGGACCCGCACGTTGAGGGCCTGGACGAAGGATTCTTCCCATTTGCCGTAGAAGGCGCGCTCGCCGCCCATGGACTTGATGGTTTCCATGTTCTTCATGCCCGTCATCGTCACACTCTGCAGACGGGCGTCGGTGACTTCCGTTCCCTTGGCCTTCTTCTTCATGCTTTCGGCTGTGACGCGCATCACGATGACGAGGATGGACATGGACAGCAGCACCACCAGCCCGAGTTTCCAGCTATACATCATCAGCAGCGCGGCGCTGATGATGGATTGCACGATGAAGATGAGGCCGATGGAGAACTGGTCCATCGTGCGCGTGATGCTGGTGATGCTGGAGTAGCGGGCCACCAGCTCGCCGGACGTGAAACGGTCCAGCGTCAGCAGGGGCAGTTCCAGGATGCTCAGGACAAAGCGGGAAGAGCTGAGGAGTCCCATCTTGGTGAAATGCCTTCTGCGAAGGAGGTTCATGGACATCCACACGCCCAGTTCCAGCAGGAACAGCAGGATATAGCAGGCCATCAGGGGCCCGAACCATTCCGGATTCTTCCGGGTGATGATGTTGTCGGTGTAGATCTGTTGGAAGAAGGGAGCCAGCAGGTAGGCGACGATGTCCACGAAATACAGCAGGAACGTGACCCAGTAGAAGGCCATGCATCCCCGCATGAAGTGGCGGATGAGCGCCGCCGTGGACTTGGACCCCTTCTTCCCGCTCATTCTGTACGGAGTTTGACGGCCCGGAAGCGCGTCCGGGTTTCTTCGAACAGGTATTGGAACATGCTGCGGCGCCGGGTTTCACTCAGCACCGAGCAGTAGGTGCCCACGTTCATGTTGACGTCCCGGGGCTCGCCGAAGGACCAGTCGTAGCGGGTCGGGTCCGTCGGAGAAGGGAACAGTTCGATGCTGACCTGGTACATCATTTCGCCCGAGGCCAGCAGCCGGCGCGCCATCTCTTCGCTCTTGAGCGTCTGGCTCACCTCGCTTGCGGTCACCGGATAGCGGTCCACGCGCACCACTTTCCCCTTCACATAGCCGATCTCGTCCCGTTTCTCATTCTCCGGCCACACCTGCGCCATCATCCCCTCGCGCAGATCGCGCTGGCCGGCATTGTCGATGTAGGCGATGAGCATGGCGCGCTGCGACTGTTCATTGCCGCCGACCACGCTGATGATGGGCTCGAAGGCCTCGAAAGGCTCGTTGTCGTCCTTGGTGCTGATCACCGTCCCGTCCACCGTGCTGGTCAGGATGCTGTAGCTGTCCTCCATGGAGATGAGGGCGAGCGTCTGCCCCTGCGAGACGTGGTCTCCGTTGCGCACGAACACGGTGCGGACCATGCCCCGGTTGGGCAGCGACACGTCGGCCGTGCCCTCGAGGGGGAACACCACCCCGCTGTAATAGACTTTGTCAGAAACGCTTCCGAGGAATCCCCACACGAAGAAGGCGATCATCAGCAGCAGGGCCGTGCAGGCGAGCAGGTACGTCGGCAGCGCCGTGACTTTGAGGGTGTTGCCGATCTGGTCGGGAGACTGCAGCCGTTGCTGTCGGCTCTCGGCGGAAAGGGGGTTCCGGTCAGCCATGGGATGCTGGGTTTATTTTTTCTTCTTGCTGTAGATGTAGTGCTTGTATCCCACCTGGACGGAGAGGAAGTCTACGTTGCGGGCAATCTTGAAATTGTTGATATGGGCGTTGTTGTTCGTCTTTTCCTTGTGCTGCTGGGTATGGCTGTACGTAGCGCCGACGAGCGGGACGCTGATGGTCACGGCGCTGTTGTCCCGCAGGCGGATGCACAGGCCGGCGGCCAGCTTCAGGCCGGCGGAGTAGACGTCCGACGTGCGCAGTTTGGTCTCCACATAGGCGCCATTTTCGTCAATCGGGCAGGAGATGGTGCGTCCGTAGTTGCCATACAGGCGGACTTCGCCGAAAATGGCGAAGGTACGGCTGCCGAAGAAGGAGATGTATTTGCGCAGGTCCGTCGAGATGCCCCAGGCGTTGTGCACCATGTGGCGGTTGGAGATACGGAGGTTCAGGAGATCGTCCAGTTCCTGCTTCAGTTCCGGATCGTCACCTGCCAGCTCGCCCAGGTTGACGACGTTGCGCAGGTCCAGGCGCAGGTCGGTGTTCAGCGTGTATCCGCTGTAGTCCAGCCGGATACCCAGGGCGAGGTCGTCTGCCACGAAAAAGGAGAAGCGCGGACTGACGTTATAGACGGACAGCCGTCCCTGGCCGATGTTCAGCAGGGACATGATGGCGTAGCCGTCTCCGAGCGCGTCTCCGCCGATGTCTAAGCTCCGGTATGCGCCGGAGATGCCGATGGCGCGGCCTCCTTTCTCAATAAAGGTGATTTTGCCTGTTACCGGATCGTCGAATCGGTCAAGGATGCCCTGTGCCATTGCATTGAAGGCGAAGAGGCACAACAGCGTGAGGCAGATAATTCTCTTCATAGGTTACGTGTTTTGTTTTAGAATGCGGCTATTTCAACAAAAATGGTGTTTTTTTATGAAAAAACAAAATGGCATTGTATTTTTGAAGGTTGGTTATGCGAAGACTACTTTACCCGCTTCTTGTCCGTGTGCTGCTGGTTGTTGGACTGACAGCAGCGTGGACGCCGGCCATGGCGACGTCCTATATCCGGGACGTGATGCTGGTCGGCGGAAGCGCGGGGGACATCGTAACATGGACGGCTACGCTGCATCAACAAGGTTGGACGTTTATCGGCCAGGACCTGAACAAGGGGGCCGGAGGCGATTACGTCCATCTGTTCTACAAGACGGAAAGCATCGACGACGGTTTTAACTACGGCGCCATCACGGGATTCATCATCGCCAAGAATTATTCCGACAAGATAGAATACGAAGGCCGTTCCTACTTTCCCGTTCCCTACGATGGCGGGACCAGCTTTAAAACCAGCAAGGGCAACGTCAACAACGGCACAGGCGGCACAAACATTTATCTTTATTACACCCGTGACTACTTTTCGGACAAGCGTGTCGTTACCGGCATCTCTTTCAACAGCACCCCGACGGGTGCAGTACGCGCAATCAACAGCACGACCTTCAACAACTGGGGTTATAGCCTGAATGCCGGCAACAACGGCGATCTCATCTATATGCACGTCACCACCGCCACGGCCCTGGAGCCCGTGCAGATCGGCAACGGCACGACTGGTACTTCCAACATTCCTTTCTACTTGGGCAATACTGCTTATCCCTATTCCCTGTCGCAACAGATCTATACAGCCGAAGATATCGGAACGGCCGGCAGCATCAAAGCCATTTCCTTCTTCCACCGGAGGGATGACAAGTCGTTGAGTATGAACGGAATCCAAATCTATATGAAGCATACCGACAAGGATTCCTTCACCGGAACGGCTTTAGATCCGATGAGTGGCTTCACCAAGGTGTTTGACGGGAATATTGCTGTCTCCGGCCAGCAATGGCTGACGATCCTTCTGGACACGCCTTTCGACTATGACGGCAACAGCAACCTGATGATCTGCTGCTACGTCCCTGTAGCCACCTCGCCGCAGCCTCACGGCAACACATTCTCGTATCATTATGCTGACAACAAGATGCGTCGTGCGGCTTCCGGCTCGCTCATCGTTTGGGACAACCAGCAGTTGACCGGAAGCAGCGCAACAATGCGCAACGACATCCGGATCAACATCGTTCCCAATCCATACCGCAATCCCGTCAGTCTGGCCGTGGCGGCGCTTTCGGATAATGCGGCGACCGTTAGCTGGCAGGCGCCTGCAGGCGAGCATCCCACCATTCAGAGCTATAAATGGCAGTATAAAAAGACTGCGGATGCGGCCTGGTCAGGCCTGGAATCCACGAGCGGCACGAGCGTATCCCTCAACGGGTTGTCGGCTTTCACAGAATACCAGTTCCGCGTCCAAGTCATTTATTCCGGCGGTGAAAGCAGCTATTCCCTCCTGCGTTTCACCACGGCCGTGTCACTGCCATACACCTGCGGTTTTGAAAACGGAATGCCCGGCTGGAGCCAGGCGAACCACAATCACCTCTTGAATATTGACTATACCGGCATCTTCGGGGAAGCCAGCCACGAAGGGGTTTATGGCTACAAGTTCCAGCACTATAGCGATGAAACGCCCCAATATCTGATCAGCCCCAGGCTGCCGGGAAACACCGCTGTCAGGGTGTCGTTCTATTATAGCAATAGCTCCGCCTCGGCTTCGCAGATTGGAAAATTCAAAGTGGGCTACTCCACTTCGACCAGCGATATTGACGATTTCCACTGGGAAGACGAACTGACCGCCGAGCAAGCACAATGGAGGCTGTACGACAATGATTTTCCTTCCGGTACCCGGTTCGTGGCCGTTCAATCCTATGCCCAGAATACCGATCTGTATCTGGATGACTTTCAATTTGATGCATACTCCTCCCTGGCCAGACCCACGGGCCTTTCCGTGAGCGAACTGGGCGATCAGCACGTTACGCTGAAGTGGAATGCAGCCGATGGAGCCACGGGGTATGTCTATCAATACCGGCAGGAGAATGCTGACAGCTGGTCGACCGAGGCATCGGTGAGCGGCACATCCGTAACCCTTGACGGCCTGACGGCCAACAGGACCTATGTGTTCCGCGTCAAAGCCCACTACTCCGGTGGATACAGCAATTTTGTGACCTTCCAGTTCCTGACCGAAGGTCCGATGGTGACCATCCCGCATGAGCAGAATTTCGAGAGCGGGATGGGAGGCTGGCGCCTGGAAAACGGGTCCGGCCGCTCAGGCATTACCACCCGCGAGAAACACGGAGGTTCGTATAGTTTCGAATTCGACGAAGGGAGTCCGGAAGCCCAAGACCTTCGCTCCCCCCTGCTGCAGGGGAACGGTGCAGAGATGGTGGTCTCGTTCTATTTTAAGAACCATGCTGAGAATCCTGAGCCGGGAAGCTCGTATTTCATTTCGTATGCATCCTCTTTCCAGGTGGGCTGGTCCACGAAGACGAATCAACTCTCCGACTTTGGCGGGACCAAAGAGCTGGCAGCCGAAAGCGGGGAGTGGGTACATTTCTCGCTTCAGATACCGGCAGACGCCAAGTACGTCATGATCCGGGTCAACGACCATCAGGGCTGGCTCTACGTGGATGACATCAGCATCACGACGGTTCCCCAGCCCGTGGCCACGGAAGCCAGCGTGATGGGCGATATCCAGTATGCAGCCACATTCTACGACGGGTCCCGGAGCTGGCAGTTGCCGAAAGGCGGGCTGGCCTACACGGTCCGGGAGGAAGGTGATTACGTATTTTACTGCATCGGTGACGTGATTCCGGCTGGAACGCCGGTGATCATCCTGCTGGACAAGCAGGCGGGAGACACGGGATCCACCAAGGTTATTCCGCTGAGCGTAACAAGCTATACCACTGTTCCCGTCCTGTACAATATCCTGATAGGAACGGATTCCCCGGTGGTTGTCAGCGACGGCAAGATAGGAGGGAAGACGGTATATGTACTTGGAATCAAGGATGGGAAACTGGGATTCTATCCATTTTCTGGAAGCGAGATCCCGGCAGGGAAAGCTTATATTTTGGGTCAATGATGAAAAGAGGCTTGCTAATAGGAATCGCACTGGCGTTTGTATGGACCGGTTGCATGGAAGAGGAACTGTTGCCGGAAGAGCAGACCGCCGAGCCGGCGTCCGAATGGACGTTGACCTTGCAGGCGGTGAAGCAGGATGCGTCTGAGACGAAGGGACTGGCCATCGGAGGGGGAGATTCAGAGGCAAACACCACGGTTCTGCAGTCCATCTGGAAGGCGGGCGAGCCGGTGGAAGTCTATCTGGCGGGTACGCATATCGGCACCCTGACGGCAACACCCGACGCCACGGATGCCCACCAGGCCTCCCTCTCCGGTACCGTCACCACGACCGATATCACGCCCGGGAAGACACTTACCCTGCTCACCCCCCGTCAGGAATGGGATTACACCGGGCAGGCGGGTCGGCTTCTGCTGCAGGATGATCTCAACTATTATAAGGGGGAAGACAACCGGTCCATCGAAAAGAAATACCATTACACCATGGCCGAAAACGTCCTGGTGACGGCCGCTTCCAACGGAGCCATCACCACGGACCAGGCTTCTTTTGCCAACCAGCAGAGCATCTATCGGCTCAACTTCCGTTTCCAGCACAATGGAGCGGGCCTCATTTCTGCCATTACCGCCAAGCGGATCTGGATTGCGGCCGAGGGCGGCGGACTGGTGAAGACCCGGGCATTGGACGGCACTTCCGTCACCGGCACCATCGAAGTCCTTTTGGACAACGCCACCGAGAATCCTTTTTTCGTGGCCCTTCGCAACAACAATACGACAACGGCCGAAAAGCTCGTGTTCAAGGTGATGGACAGTGAAGGCATCACCTACTTCGGCACCAAGACCGTCCCCGCGGCGTACAAGCCCAACGGGACTTTCGTGAGTATGAAAAACGCCACCCTCACCAAGCGCCTGGAACTAGCCCTCCATACCGAAACGGTAACGGAGGCTTTATAATTATTCATTCAGATTGCCGTAATTATAATCCTCCGTCGACGAACTCCCGCACACAATCCCCTCCACCTTCACCTCCACTACGGTGACCGAAGGGGCCTCATACAGTTCTTTGTTGCAGCTAATCACTTCTAACCAAAATCTGTTGCCAAATATACTGATTATCAAGGAAAACGCAAAGAGAAAGAGAAAAGCCTTGTAATCAGCGATTACAAGGCTTTCAGCGGAGAGGACGAAAGCGTCTACGGATCCTTATTCTATCTCGTTGCGGGAGTGAATGTCCCCCGTAGGAGTCTGTAATGAAGTTTTTAATAGGATTGACATTGCGCTTATCCCACGGCGTTGTTTCACGTTAGAATGTAGTCTACCTAAGGCGGTGCGTCTTTTTTCAGCCAAAAACGCACCTTCTCGGTATGTTTTTCTCACGGCTTCTTCGCTCCCATTTTGAAACTATTCAACATAGCATTCTGTCTTGTCTTATCGGTCAACGCTATGTACGGTTTCATTGTGTCATAGTCATTCCCTCGTCCAGCGCCTCAGCGGACGCCGCGCACCGTGAGGCCCGCGTGGCGGCTGACATCGTCCACACGCGGCTCTTCCG
>Ga0310696_10006547_pt1 | contig 13798 bp, 7 predicted proteins | sample AusTroGonzalo_MG_4_FD_203885 | JGI IMG/M metagenome (GOLD analysis project Ga0310696, IMG submission 203885) | Bovine rumen microbial communities from tropical cattle in Woodstock, Queensland, Australia - Gonzalo_02 (v2) (version 2) | ecosystem: Host-associated > Mammals > Digestive system >... | reverse complement strand
CCACCGTCTTCATCGACCGCATGGACTTGGCCTACACCCTTGCCGACGTGGTTATTTCGCGTGCCGGCGCCATGTCGATTTCGGAACTCGCCTTGGTGCAGAAGCCCGTCATCTTCGTGCCGCTCCCGACAGCCGCTGAAGACCACCAGACCAAGAACGCCCAACGTCTCGTCGACGCGAATGCCGCCTTGATGGTGAAAAACGCAGAGACGGAAACCAAGCTCATCCCAACTTTGCTGAAACTCGTCGGCGACACAGCGTTGCAACAAAGCATGAGCAAAAACATCGGCCAGTTCGCACGCCCGAACGCCGCAGAAGATATTGTAGACCAAATAATTAAGGTAATAGCCCCATAGGAGGCGACAGATAATTGGCAGGCACTATAAACCCCTGCCGAAAAGAAAAACGAAATCTAAAATGACCCACAGAGAAGGACATACGATTTACCTGTTAGGCATCGGCGGCATCGGCATGAGCGCCCTTGCCCGCTACTACTACAGCCAAGGCTACAACGTGGCTGGTTACGATCGTACTCCTTCCCCGCTCACTCGTCAACTGGAACATGAGGGCATGGCGATCCATTATGAAGATGACCCCAACCTATTGCCAGCCCTCATTCATTTCGTGATTTACACGCCCGCCGTCCCGAAGGACCTCAAGGAATTTGAGGCTTTACGGCAGCGCGGCGTCAAGATAATGAAACGCTCGGAGGCCTTGGGCAAGATCTCTGAGAACCACTTCACCATCGCGGTGGCCGGTACCCACGGCAAGACCACCACCACGGCCATGGTGGCACACATACTGAACAGCAGCGGCAAAGACACCACTGCCTTCATCGGAGGCATCGCCAACAACTTCAACAGCAACTTGTTACTCGGTCAAGGCACCGATAGCCTCTTGGTCGTAGAGGCCGATGAGTTCGACCGTTCGTTCCTGCACCTGCGCCCAGCCGTCAGCATCATCAACTCCATCGATGCTGACCACTTGGACGTGTACGGCGACAAACGCTATTTGGTGGCCAGCTTCAACGAATTTGCCCAACTCACCTCGAAGCAGCTCATCGTCAAAGAGGGCTTGGAGATTGAGAATGAGCAACGTATCCTATTCGGATTCGGCGAAGACTGCGCTTATCGCGCCCGCATCATCCGCACGGAGCAAGCCACCACTGAGTTCACGGTCACCCATCAGGGAACGGAGAACTTCATACATCTGCCCATGGCGGGCCGTCACAACGTGCTGAACGCCACTGCAGCCTTCGCCGCTGCCCATGAAATCGGCATCTCGCCAGATGAGATTGCCAAGGCTTTGTCTACCTTTAAGGGCGTGAAACGTCGTTTCGACATCAGGGTGAACAATGAGAAGCATTGCTACATAGACGATTACGCGCATCATCCTGAAGAAATCCGCGCCTGCCTGCAAGCCCTCAGGGAGGCCTTCCCAACGCGAAAACTCACCTTGGTCTTCCAGCCGCATCTCTTCAGCCGCACCCGCGATTTCATGAACGAATTCGCTGAAGTGCTGGCCTTGGCCGACGAAGTCATACTCTTAGACATCTATCCAGCCCGCGAACGCCCCATCGAAGGCATCACCTCGCAGGCATTACTTGACAAGTTGGAGCTGAATGACAAGAAATTGTGCAGAAAAGACCAGCTTATTGAACTGATTGACAGCGAAAAACCCGAACTCTTGGTCACAATGGGCGCTGGCGACATCGACCGTTTTGTTGAACCCTTGGAAAAACTGACTGCGACATGGTAAAGAAGATTCTGAGCATATTGGCATGGGTGGTCACTGCGGGCGCTTTGGTGGCTTTGTTCATCGTCGCACGCGAGCATTATCTTGACACGCCCGTACGTTCCGTCAGTCTTGACATCGAGCGCGACACTGACAGCGGATTCGTCAAGCAAAACGCAGTGTTGGCCGGTATCGGGAATCTCAGCACCAAAGCCAAAATAGGCACCGTAAACATGGAGGGCATCCGTAAGCAACTGACTTCCAACCCCTGGATTGAAAGCTCCTCAGCCTACATCGACCTCGACGCCAATCTGAACGTCAGCATCAAGGAATACGAGCCCGTCATGAGAATCTACAGCAACAGCGGACAGTCGGCCTACCTCACCGCCGACGGCATCCTGCTTCCCACCAGCACCGGATACACGCCTCATGTGCTCATCGCCAGCGGCAATTTCGATTTCGACCTGGAGCAGCCCAACCATAAGCTCATCGACACCCTCGAATCCGACCGCAACCTTATCAGTGCCATGAAGGTCTTTGAGGCTATCCAAAGAAACGGTGTCATGAAAAGCCGCATCGGACAGGTGTATTGCAACGGCAGAAACGAGTTTGAGTTAGTCGACAAAAGCATCGCGGCCAGAATCGTGATGGGCGACACCTGCAACATAGACGACAAGCTGCGGCGCTTGGAAATCTTCATCGAACAAAAGGCCAACAGCGCAGAAATCAGGAACTACAAGAAAATCGACTTACAATACAAAAATCAAATAGTTTGCACAAAAAGATAAAGCCATGAGTGAAGGAAAAATCATCGTCGGATTAGACATCGGCACCACCAAAGTGGCCTGCATCGTAGGCAGGAAAGCCGGCAACGGAAAAATTGAAATATTAGGTTACGGCAAGACCATATCGACAGGTGTGCGCCGTGGGGTGGTCACGAACATCTTCGAGACCGTCGATGCCATCAAGCAGGCCGTCAAGCAAGCCTCCGACCAATCGGGCGTGGAAATCAACCGCGTCAGCGTCGGCATTGCCGGTCAACACATCAAGAGCCTGCAACACCGTGGCGTGATGATGCGCGACAACCACGAGACCGAGATCACCGAAGCTGAACTGGAACAGCTTCGCGAAGACACGCGCAAAATCAACATGACCCCTGGTGAGGAGATCATCGACATCATCCGCCAAGACACCTACGTCGACGGTGAGCTGGCCAACAATCCCGTGGGCATGTTGGGCAGCAAGATTGAGGCCAATTTCCATGTCATCATCGGACAGACCCTTGCCGCGCGCAACATCATCAAGTGCATCGAGAATGCCGGATTGGAGATGGACTACATGATCCTTGAGCCCATCGCCTCGGCACAAGCCGTCCTTGACGAAGAGGAGAAAGACGCCGGCGTGGTGCTCATTGACATCGGCGGCGGCACCACCGACATCGCCGTCTTCAAGGAGAAGAAAATCCAGCACACCGCCGTGATTCCTTTTGGCGGCAATATCATCACCGAAGACATCTGCACTGGTTGCTCTATCATCCGCCATTATGCCGAAGAGGTGAAGGTGAAGTTCGGTTCGGCCTTAGCCGAGCAGAACCGCGACGACGAAGTGGTTTCCATCCCTGGCATCAAGGGCAGGCCGCCCAAGGAAATCTCCTTCAAGAACCTGGCGGGCATCATCCAGTCGCGCTTGGAGGAAATCTTCGACTTGGTGAACTACGAGATCCAGAAGGCCAAAGCCAGCAACAACCTGATTGCCGGCATCGTGCTTACCGGTGGCGGCGCCATGATGAAGCATATCCAGATGCTGGCCGAGTTCAAGACAGGCCTCGAAGTGCGCATCGGCTACCCCAATGAGCACCTCGCCGAAAACACGATGAAGGACATGTCGAGCCCGATGAACTCTACTGGTATCGGCCTCATCATCGAGACCATCGCCCGTATGGAGCACGACGAGCAATTGCAACGCTCACAGGCCGCCGAACGAGCCAAGTCTCAGATACAGATACAGCCACAAACCATAACCATTGATCCCGAAACGGTCAAGGTGGAAGATGAACTCACCGACGACGGCGAGCCCAAGCCCAAAGGCTGGACCAAAATCATCACCAGACTTTCCAACTTTCTCAAACCCGAAGAAATCGAATAAAACACAATAGCACTATGGAAGACCTATACTCAAACTATCGTCAGGGGCAAGATGAGCTGTTCAAGCCCGTCAACGCGGAAATCCCCAATTATATCAAAGTCGTCGGCGTGGGCGGCGGCGGCGGCAACGCTGTCAGCCACATGATGGAAGAAGGCATCAAAGGCGTCGATTTCATCCTCTGCAACACCGACTACCAGGCGCTGATGAAAAGCGGTGTGAAGACCAAAGTACACCTCGGCAACAAAGACCTCGGCGCAGGCAATGACCCCAACAAGGGCCGCGAAGCCGCCGAAATGAGCAAAAGCGAGATTGAGGCACTCATGGACGACAACACCAAGATGCTGTTCGTCACCGCCGGCATGGGCGGCGGCACCGGCACTGGCGCGGCACCCGTCATCGCCAAAATCGCCAAGGAAAAGGACATCCTCACCGTGGGCATCGTTACCCTGCCCATGGAACGCGAAGGCCGTCGGCGTAAGATGCAGGCCTTGGCTGGCATCGAGGAACTCAAGAAGTGCGTCGACACGCTCATCCTCATCAGCACCGACAAGCTGCGCGACCAGTATGGCGACCTGAAGCTCTCCGAAGCCTTCCGCAAGGCCGATGACGTGCTGACCACTGCCGCCAAAGGCATCGCCGAGATCATCACCGTGCCCGGTTACGTCAATGTCGACTTCGAGGACGTCACCACCGTGATGAAAGACAGCGGTAAGGCCATCATGGGTTCCGGCATCGCCGAGGGAGAAGGTCGCGCCGAAAAGGCTATCAAGGCGGCCATTCACTCACCCTTGCTCAACGACTCCAACATCGAGGGTGCCAAGAACATCCTGCTTTACATCACTTCTGGCACCGATGAAGTCTCATTGGACGAGGTCGACGAAATCCTCGAAATCGCACAATCCGCCTGCGGCAACAACTCCGACGTCATCTGGGGCAACGGCACCGACGAGAACCTCGGAGCCGCCCTTTGCGTGACCCTCATCGCCACTGGCTTCAACCACGAGCAAAAACCCATTCCGTCCACCGAACGCTTCCCCGTCAGCAAGGACGAAAAGAAACAAGACGGCGAAAAGAAGGTGTACGACATTGAAGGCAACGTCATCACGACCTCGGCTGTTGAGACTCCCGTCAAGGAAAACGTCCTCAAGGAGACGCCGACACCCATCGTGCCTCCCGTCATGCCCGTCGCCGAAACACCTAAGGCTGAAGCTGTTACGGAGCCAGTCATAGAGGCAAAGAAAGAGCCTGAGATCGAGCCGCAGCCCGAAACGGTTGAGAAATACATCACGCATACCTTGTGGGACTTGGACGAAGACAACAGCCCTGCGGAAGCTCCAGTCATCCCGCAACCTACGGCTACGGTGCCTGAAACTGCGCCCGTTGCGCCCATGCCCGACCCGCAACCCACGGTGAAAATCTTCCAGAACCCCTTCCGTCAGGACAACGACGAAGAAGGCTTTGAAATCACCTCACGCATCGTGACGCACGAGGAGCTGAGCGAAAAGACCGCCAAGGAAATCGCCACTCTCGAAGCTAAAAAAGCCAAGGAAATCGACCCCAAGGAAGAGTTGAAGAAGCAACGTCTCAGAGCCTTGAGCATCAATTTTAGGACGCAAAGAGGGTTGGAAGAGCTTGAAAACCAGCCCGCTTATCTGCGCCGCAACGTTGAGCTGAGCCACCACGACCCGGACAACGACATGTCGCACTACTCGGCCTCAAGCAAGGGCATCAGCGGCGAAAACACCTTTTTACACGACAATGTAGATTAATAATTTAGGCTTTATCTTGATGATTTGATTTTGAAGAAAGAGGGTGTGTCTGTTTTTGGCGCACCCTTTTTCCGTTCAGCAATGGCAGGATTTTTTTGTTTTCCTGGGCTGAGAGCAATTTTTTTCGTACTTTTGCCGCCTCAAAAAATGGTGTGCCAATGTCCTCAAAACCAAACACATTTCCGACCGAAAAACCGCAGAAAACCCCAATAAAATTTGGAGGTTTCAGAAATTTGTTTAAACACACACACACACACACACACATTCAATTAATTTATCGCTTACGCGCGGCAAAGTATACGGCTTTTCTTGCCATTACGCAAGGAAGGCCAGTTTTGTTTTGGCGCGAAGCTATGATAAGCAACTACAGAAATCTTGAAATACAACAATCAAACAAACCAAAAATGAGAAAAAAAGCAGCATTGTTTTTGGCCATTGTCCTCGCAACGGGGACGGCCTGCTTCGCCCAGTATGGCGGCGGACTTTTCCAGCGCGGAGAAGTCTCTGAAGACACCTATTTCAGCTACTATTACGGCTACAACGACACCCGTACCGAAAACGGCCTCATCAACCTGCCCGGCAGCCACGGCGGTACTGACGATGCCCAGGCACCCTTGGGCAGCGGCATCCTGCTCCTCACTGGCATGGGCGCGGCTTATTTGGTTTCCAAAAAGAAAAAAGATTAAGCCGTGAAGAAACATTTTTATCTTTTCCTTGCCCTCATGGCCGTCACAGCCACGGCTTGGGCACAAGAACAATGGACCGACGTCAGCGACGCAAGCGGGCTGACGAGCAACATCACCAACGGCGCACAAATCCGCCTGACGAGTAACATCACCCTCTCGGAGCACCTCAAAATCGGGCAGAACGACAATACACAGGTCGTCACCATTGACCTCAACGGCCACACGCTGAGCCGTGACCTCAACGCAATTATCACTGACGGCCATGTCATTGAAGTCTATGGCGCAGGCACGCTGACCCTTCAGAATGGCACCATTTCTGGGGGTCGAGCCACCAACGGCGGCGGCATCTGCAACTATGGCACGGTGACGCTCAACAATGTCACCATCACCGACTGCAAGGCTGAAAATGGCGGCGGCATCATCAATAACGGTGGCAAATCATTGACCATCAACGGCGGCAGCATCACCAATTGCCGAACCGATGCGGGCGGTGGCGCCATCGTGAACCACGGCACGGCCAACATCAGCGGATGCACCATGAGCAACAACATAGCCACCACTCGCGGCGGCGCCATCTGGAGCGACGGCACAGTCACCGTAGATGGAAGTACCTTCAACGGCAACCACGCCCTCGCCAATGGAGGTGACGACCAAAACGAAGGTAACGGCGGAGCCATACACGTCAAAGCTGGCACGACTACGCTCACCAGCGTAACCATCACCAACAACGAATCTAAAGACGCAGGCGCTATCTATGTCTTTTCAGGCGCAACACTTAACATCAACGGCACTAGCACCATCAGCGGCAACACTTCCAGCAAGCACGGTGGTGGCGGTATCGTCAACCAAGGCACCGTGAACCTCAGCGGTTCGGTCAGCATCACGGGCAACACCTGCCACACCAAAGGCTCAGGCATCTGGAGCAACGGCACCCTCACCATGGAAGGCAATATTCAGGTGAAAAACAACACTGGCGACGATGTCTTCCTGAAAAAAGACAAGGTCATTACCACTGGCACGCTCACCGGCGGCCAAAACAGCATCGGCATCAATATGGAAACACCGGGCGTGTTCACTTCAGGCTACCAAGCCCACAATGCAGGCAACACTCTTCACTTCTTCCCCAGCGGCAATGGCAACACCATGGGGTTGGTCGATGGCGAAGGGAAGATGTTCTATAGTTATTATGAAGCCACATGGAATAGCTCGACAAACGAAGTTGAGTACACCCAATGCACGGTGCCTGACAACGTCTCAGTTGACAATATCTGTTCATCGAAATATGCCAGCGGTGGCGGTCTTGACGGTAATTCATACTGGTTTGTTGTGGATGGTACTGGCTCAACAGCAAATGGTCTGACATGTTATGATAACACTACCGTCAACCTAATTCTTTGCAATAATGCTCAAATCACACTCACCGAAGGACTTTTCGTAAAATCGGGTTCAACATTGAACATTTATTGCCAGTCGTATGGCGATAATATGGGAAAACTCATCACGCAAAACCCGCATGAATATTTTTCAGGCATCGGAGCCAGAGGTGGTGACGACGGTGCTGGCAATGCAGGCACTATCAACATTCATGGCGGTGACATCACGGCCCGTGGCGGTACGAATGCTGCTGGTATTGGTGGCGGTTATAAATACGAGCAGACATACAGCTGCGGTACCATCACCATCTATGGCGGTAAAATTAGTGCCACTGGAGGTACTGACGGTGCAGGCATCGGATGCGGCTGTCGAGGACAAGGCGGTAGCATCACCATCTACGGAGGTGACATCACAGCTACTGGAGGAAAAGAAGGCGCAGGTATTGGTGGGGCATCGTATTCAGCAAACACTACCATCACGATAAATGGTGGTACTATCAGTGCTACGGGAGGCGGTAACGATAGTTATGCGGGTGCTGCTGGCATCGGTGGTGGCTATAGTGGCACAACTGGTGCTATCACCATCAACGGTGGTGACATCACAGCCCTCGGCAAAGACGGTGGCGCAGGCATTGGATCAGGTGGCGTAAGCACCAATTCCGCAACGATAACAATTACAGGCGGTACCGTCAATGCTACTGGCGGCAACCAATATAATCGATATGGAGCTGGTGCAGGCATCGGATGCGGTGGTTATTGGGATTATGTGTATATTATTTCAGGCGGCACCATCAACATCAGTGGTGGCAATATCACAGCCCAAGGTGGAACGGGCGGAGCATATTATGATAGTAATAATTCTTATACCCCTGGTGGTGGCGCAGGCATAGGCTCAGGCGGCATGGCAACATCAGGAGGTACAATCACCATCTCCGGCGGCACTATAGTGGCAACAGGTGGAGGTTATAATGGAAGTCCTTGGTGGGACGGCGCAGGCATTGGCGGCGGATATCAGTCCTCAGGTGCCACTGTGGTCATCAGCGGTGGCAAAGTGACAGCATCATCAGGCGGCACTGGTTACACTGGCAGCATGGGTGCCAAAGACATAGGCCGCGGCCATGACAACGATAACGACGGCACGCTCACCATCAAGAACGGTGCCCAAGTCATCCTCACTCACGATGGCGTGACAGCTACGGTGGAGAAAGAGATCGAGCACTACTCGGGAGCCACAGGCTTAGGCAACACCGACGGCTGGTATTTCATCGCCTCGCCAATAAGCACCGGCGTGGAACCCTCAAACGTCACCAACATGCTTACGGAGACCTACGACCTTTACCGCTTGAACAACACCACTTGGGAGAACTTCAAGGCCCTCACCGATGACCCAGAACCACAACCGCTCCATCCCGACTTCACCACACTCAACAACGGCGCAGGCTACCTCTACGCCAACAGCAACAATGTCACGCTCAAGTTTACTGGAAACATCAAGACTTACGACGCTGCATACGAAGTGCCCGTGTACGCCGGCTTCAACCTTGTGGGCAACCCCTACACTTTCGACACATATGTGAACCGGCCCTATTATAAGATGAACGATGCTCGTAAGGGCGTGGAACTCGTGAGCGACAACGCCGCCATCAAGCCTTGCGATGGTGTGGTGATTAACGCTAACTCTAACAGCAACGTTATCTTCACCCAAACCCCGCAGCAAAGCCAAGCCACGGGCGGCAACTTGCTCGTCACCCTTGCCCAGGCCAATAACACCCGCGACAACAGCCAGATTGACAACGCCATCGTGAGTTTCAACGAAGGCTCCACACTGCCCAAGTTCCGCTTTGGCGAAAATGCGGAAATCTACATCCCGCAAGGCAACGAAGACTACGCCATCGCTTTCAGCGACAAACAAGGCGAGTTGCCCCTGAACTTCAAGGCCACGGAGGACGGCACCTACACCATCAGCGTGAACCCCGAAGGCGTGGAGATGGCCTACCTGCACCTGATTGACAACCTCACCGGTGCAGACATTGATCTGCTCAAGGACTTCCCCCCGTCATTGCGAGCGGAGCGCGGCAATCAAGGGGGCCAGTGGGATTACACCTTCACTGCCAAGACCACCGATTACGCCAGCCGCTTCCGCCTGGTGTTCAGCGTCAACGGCGTGAGCGAGAACGACGATTCGACAAGCTCAGCAACCTTTGCCTTCATCAGCAACGGCAACATCGTCGTCAACGGCGAAGGCACCTTGCAGGTGATGGACGTTACGGGGCGCGTGATTCGCGTTAGTACAGACGTTGCGCGCAACGTCTCTACAAACGGGATGGCCCCTGGCGTGTATGTATTGCGCCTCATCAATGGCGAGAGAGTTAGCACACAAAAGATTGTAATTGATTGATTAACAAATAATAGATAAAACGTAATGAAAAAATTATCCCTTTTCCTCCTCGCCCTCTTAGCCTTCGGGCCAATGGCTTGGGCACAAACAAAAGACCCCGTCAGCTACATTAAGCGCGGCTGGGACGACGTGAACAAGGTCGTCACCGAGACCACGCAAACTTGCACCGAATACACCGAATTGAGTGGCAGCCACTATGGAACCAAGCCCATTGAGGCCGGCCAATGGTATGTTGTGCGTTCCAGTTTTACGTGTTCCCATATTATCGTTTGCTCTGGCGCAGCCGCCAACCTCATCCTTTGCGATGGCGCAGCACTCTATGCTCAGATAACCATCAACGATGGTTGCGCCCTCAATGTCTTTGGGCAGTCAAGTGGTACTGGAAAAATCGTTGCGGAATCGAAAGAACTTGTTGGTAGTAATGTAATACCTCCCATTGGGGCGAATAACAACACCGGCGAATATGTAGCCGGCTCCGTAAACATGGGTACCCTGACCATCCATGGCGGAACCATCCAAGCAACTTCCATACATGGTCATGCCGCTGCCATCGGCGGTTTCGGTATTGCGGATGGTGGCAATGTAAATGCCAACGGCGGTACGGTCATTATCTATGACGGCACGATTACTGCTGATGCCACAAATCTCGTGTTTGGGTATGGTGCCGGCATCGGTGGTGGCCATGGAGCCGAAGGCGGCACTGTCACCATTTATGGTGGCAATGTTACCGCCAAAGGCGGCAGTCAAGGCGCCGGCATCGGTGGAGGTGAAAACGGTAACGGTGGCACGGTCACCATCTATGGTGGCACAGTGAATGCCACGGGCGGCAAGGACGCGGCAGGCATCGGCAGCGGCGAACAAACGTCTGGTGTCAAGAACGGCGGCACGGTCACCATCCATGGCGGCACGGTCACAGCCCGGGGCGGCAGCCACGGCGCAGGCATCGGTGGCGGACAAGATGCCAGTGGCGCCACGGTCGTTATCGACGGAGGAACCGTCAATGCTTACGGCGGCACCGACGCGGCAGGCATTGGCAGCGGAGAGGAATTCTCCCCTGGAAGCGGTATTAATATCAACGGCGGCTCGCTCACCGTCACCGGCGGCAACGTGTTTGCTGACGGCACTGGCTGGGGCGCAGGCATCGGCGGCGGCGAGGATGCCGATGGCGCCACAGTAGAAATCCTCGGCGGTACCGTGACGGCCTGGGCTGGCTCCGATGCCGGCAAAAAGAACGGCTGCGCCATCGGCAGCGAAGACGGCGACAACCACCGAGGCACGCTCTACATCGACGACCTCCTGATGGTACATGCTGGACAGAATCCGTCAGATGCCAACGGGCATCTCTTCCCCAAGGAGACACGCGTCCCCGCTTGCTTCTTTCGCCCTTACGCCAAGATAGAGCCTTGCGACCACCAAGGCTCGTCTTACTCCGTAAGCGGAACAGGCCTCAACGACACCCATACCCTGCACTGCGGACACTGCAAGACAAACGCCACCCATCAACACACTTTTAATGCCCAACACGTTTGCACCGTTTGTGGTGTCAACGCCGACACCTATATCGTCAACATTTATCTGCCCGTCATCAACGGGGACGGCTCCTACACCGACGGCAATTACGGCGCGCCCATTACCTCCATTATGGTCAAAGACACTAAGATTGTACTTCCCGCCGCTCCCCTCGCCAACGAGCCGCGCGGCATGAAGTTCGCCGGTTGGTTGGATGAAGATGTCGAAAGCGGCGAAGATCCCATTATTCCTGGTACCTTCATCACAAACAGCCAAGAGTCTCTCACACCAGATGGAGTGGAATATACCATCGACGAAGATACCTACCTCATCGCCCGCTACAACAAGGTCAGTCTTTTCAACACCTCCGGCAATTGGAACAACAGCAACAACTGGTACTGGCATCAAGTTCCCACCGAAAACGACAAAGTCGTCATCGCCGCCAATGCCATCATCCCTAACGGATACACCGCCAAAGTGGGCAGCGACATCACCATCGACCTCAGCGGCACCATCACCATCAAGGACGGTGGCCAGTTCATCAACGACGTGGGTGTTTGGGCCACCGTGGAGAAGAGCATCGCAGGCCACGACGGTAGCGCTGAAAACGGCTGGCACTTCATAGCCCAGCCCACGATGGACTTCTTTAAACCTTCGCTGAACAACGGTTTCCTCACCGAAGATTCCACCAAGTACGACCTCTATTATTTCCACGAGCCGACGCATCACTGGAGAAACTATAAGCAGGGCGCAAGCAGCCAGGATCCGCACTTCTATATCGAGCCGGACAAAGGTTACCTCTACGCCAACAAAGCAGGCTCCACCCTCAGCATGACGGGAACTATTCGGCCGAGCAACGATGACGATGGCTTCACCATCACTGGTCTGAGCCACAGTGCAGAAGAACTGACGGGCTTCAACCTGGTGGGCAACCCCTTCGCCTGCAACGCCACCATCGACCGCCCGGCCTACGTGATCAGCGGCAGGGAAGTGGTGGCCTACACGGGTGGAACAAAAGTCATCGCCCCCTGCGAAGGCGTGATGGTGCAGGCCGACGCGGAGCATACCAGCGTCACCTTCACCATGACAACGGAATCGCTGTCATCACAACCCGGCAACAGCAGTCTGCAAGTCGTGTTAAGCCAGCAGAATGCCAACACCCGTGGCATGGAACAGATTGACAATGTCATTGTCAGCTTCAAGGAAGGCGAGCGTTTGGGCAAGTTCTACTTCGGCAAGCAGAACGCCAACATCTACATCCCGCAAGGTGGCGAGGACTACGCCATCGCCTTCAGCGAAGGCCAAGGCGAGATGCCCCTGAACTTCAAGGCCACGCAGAACGGCGAATACACGATTACCGTCAATCCTGAGAACATGGAGATGGGTTATTTGCACCTGATTGATAACCTGACCGGAACGGATGTGGATTTGTTGGCTTCGCCTTCCTACACCTTCCAAGCCAAGACGACTGACTATGCCAGCCGCTTCCGCTTGGTGTTTTCCGCCAACGGAAACGCTGACGGCGACGAGGCCTTTGCCTTTGTCAATAATGGCAACATCATCGTCAACGGCGAAGGTATGTTGCAGATAATTGACATGACGGGGCGTGTGATTCGCGTTAGTAGAGACGCGGCGCGCCACGTCTCTACCACGGGAATGACCCCTGGCGTGTATGTGTTGCGCCTCATCAACGGCGATGACGTGAAAACACAAAAAATTGTCATTGAATAAAACGGATTCGTGAGGGCGGATCCATGTGTCCGCCCTCACAACACGATAAAATAACAAGCAAATGAACAAACGAATCATCTTTGTTTTCGCCGTCCTTCTGTGTTGGACGGCAACCGAAGCCAAAGCCCAGTGGGCGATTGGCATCAAGGGCGGCTGGACCTGCACCTCCCCCGACCGTTCCATTGCAGGGCGTATCGACGAGACCTGCTCGCGCTTAAGCGGCTTCGACGCTGGTATTCAAGCCCGTTGCGAGTTCAACGATTGGCTTGCCCTCCGTGCCGACCTGAGCTACATGAAACGCTCCCACCGCATGGACCGCAACCTTAACTATTTAGACCCCGTCTTCACCGAGTATCGCAACGACTACCTCATGCTCCCCGTGATGGCCGACTTCTCGTTTGGTGGCAAGGCATTGCGCGGGCACCTGCTCTGCGGCGGTTTTGCGGGCTATTG
>Ga0310696_10006546_pt1 | contig 13799 bp, 12 predicted proteins | sample AusTroGonzalo_MG_4_FD_203885 | JGI IMG/M metagenome (GOLD analysis project Ga0310696, IMG submission 203885) | Bovine rumen microbial communities from tropical cattle in Woodstock, Queensland, Australia - Gonzalo_02 (v2) (version 2) | ecosystem: Host-associated > Mammals > Digestive system >... | reverse complement strand
GACGTGGTTTCCGATGAGGGTGACGTATCAGCGGGAGATGAAGGTGAAGGCGGAGCTGGACCGGCTGGGAATCGAGAACTTTGTGCCGATGAGGTATAAGGTGGTGGAATCGCAGAATGGCGGGGATTCGGAACTTCAGAGGGTGTTGGTGCCTGCTATCAGTAACCTGATTTTCGTGCGTTCGACGCAGGAGCGGATGAGCGAGCTGAAGAGGAGGAACGAGGTGCTGGAGCCGCTGAGGTATATGATGGACTATACGGCCTCCCAGGAACACGCCATTATGACGGTGGCGGACGGAGAGATGGAGAATTATATGCGGGTGGCTTCGCGGACTGACGACAGCGTGATATTTCTGGACAACGAGACGGTTGTGGGGAAGGAAGGCAAGTGCGTGGAGATTATGGGCGGCGCGTTTGAGGGCGTGAAGGGCGTGATCAGGCGCGTGAAGAGGTGTAAGAGGGTTGTGGTGGAGATAGAAGGTGTGGCGAGCGTGGCGATAGCGTGGGTGCCGGCAGGGATGCTGAAGGAGATTGGTTAGATGGTTATGGGTTATAGACGTGGAAATGGCTAAAATGAACGAAATATTTGTTGGCGTAAAAGAAATTGGTTATATTGAGACACAAATATCGAAATTGTGTGAAAAGTATAACAGCCGGAATGGTGTTGACTATATCCAGCAAAGAGCCCTGTTCAGAAATTATTGTCATGACACAATCAACGTTTTCGAAGACTGTTTTGAAACGTCAATGTTGGGCATGCAACGTTGTGTGAATAAGGTAAAAGCATATCAAACCAAAGATGATTTGGATATAAGAATTGCAACGCTTGATATCGTAGATATGCTTTGTGAGCTAAAGGATATCGCAAGAACAATGGTACCTGTCAAAAATTTGCCATCATGTAAGAAACTGACAGAATTGTCGGCTGAAGACATCGTATCTAAAGCCAAAGACTTAGTGAAGAACGATTTTGTTAAGGCTGCTGTTGGAGTGTATCTTCTTGGTTCTAAGGTAAATGATGTGGTTACGATTGGAGATGTGAAAGGCTACTATAGTGAACGTTTGGCTCAATTGAATAGTGAGATACGAACAAAGGGCAGGTCGATAAGCCCTATAGAACAGTTCTTACTGGATAAGTTCAATGCAGAGATTGGCTATTGTAATATTGCCTTGTTTAAAGCAGGAATAGGTGCTGCAGAAGAATTGAAAGGGCTGGTAGAGATTGGGAAGAAGCATATTGAAAAGTATGAGAAGGAATATCGGAGTACAGCTTGCTCTGAGCGGGTGTGCTTGTAGATAATGTGGGGTATGTTTAGGGTTTTGTGCCGAGGTGGGGACGAAGCCGCTGAGCGGAGGAGCAGAATAATGGATTTATGGAGATGAAGGGATAGGAGATTGTTGAAGGGGTATGGCTGATGAGGCTGTGCCTCTTTGTGGTTATGAAGGCCGCGATGGTGTCGCAGCATACGAGGACAAAGGAGAGGATCCTACGCTAACGCGGAGGGAACGGTGACGGAGAGATGAGTTATAAAATACGATTATTAAAAGCTGAGCATGGGGATGCAATTATTGTAGATATCCCCGAAGGCGATGGTATGCACCATATTGTCATTGATGGCGGTCCATCATCAAAGTTTTGTGTTGATGAGATTGTCAATGACATAGAAGCTCTTGGCGCAATAGATCTGATGGTATTGACTCATTTTGATGATGACCATATAGGAGGACTACTAGAGTATTTTGAAAAGCATAAGGACGGAACCCTTCCGATAAAAAACTGCTGGGTAAACTGTGCATCGCAAGCAAGAATTAACGCAGGAACGTTGATTAGTTATGACCAAGCTCACTCTTTGGAGAATCTGCTAGATAAGTTCTCACGACAACAGACATTGGAGTGGAAAGACTCTATAGTAAACACCATGGAGCCAATCGATATGGGATTTTGTAAGATTCAGGTGTTATCGCCATCGCCAGATGCACTTCGCATTAATATGGAGGAATATGCAAAGAAAGATAGCGAAGCAATTGTTTCGGCTACCAGTACTCGAGCTAAAATAGATGAGGGTATTGCATTACCTGAATTAGCAAAGCGTCCAGATGTTAAACATTCGACCAAAGAGGACATTATTAACAAATCTTCGATAGCATTCATCTTGGAGGAAGGAAATACCAAGGTGCTTTTTATGGGAGATGCCGACCCATGGATTGTTATGGAGAAACTAAAGAGTATAGGGTATACCAAAGATATCCCACTGTATCTTAATTATTGGAAATTATCTCATCATGGTAGTAGAAATAATCTGTGCAATGAATTGCTTAGTATCATAAGATGCTCAAACTTTATTGTCTCTACAAATGGTGGTAGTGGAAGGTCGTATCATCCAGATCGAGAAACTCTTGCCAAGATACTATGTCATCCAGACAGGATAAAGAATGATACTATCCGATTCTATTTCAACTACCCTCTTGAGGAAATTCAAGAAAGAACAGGACTCCTGCTTACAGAGGAAGAAAAGAATCAATACCAATGTGAAATGCATAGCGAAAATGAATTAGTTGTTTCATAAAACAATAGATGCCTATGTCGTTTAATAAGAAACTAACTGTAAAGATTGAACTGAAGGACAATAGTGATGAGCTGCGGGAGACGGGCAGTGGAATCATTGTTGTCCATCATGGTTTATATTATGTGTTAACATCATATCATTGTTTGAATCCTAAGGACGAGAATGATGAAGTGACTCCAAGACGTGATGATTGGATAATAAAGCTATGGACAGAAAATGGTAATGAAATAGGGATAAAGAACATTAAAGAGTGTAAACTGGATGATACGGCCATTATAGAGATAGAATGTCCAGATATCGATATTGTAGAAAATAAAGTTCAACTATTCACAAGTGTAGTTAAAAACGAAAAATATTTGTTTAGAGGATTTCCTGCCTATTTGAATTATGAACCTCATACTTTCAGAGTATCTTATATTGATGATGATTATTGGAGCTTTGTAGACAAAACAATAGACAGTGGCAGAAAAACTGGAACAGAGCTAATGGAAGGAGTGTCGGGGTCTGGTATTGTATTTTGTCGGCGAGAAAAGTACTTTGTCGTAGGAATTGTTCGTGCGTTGCATGACAAATATGGAACGTTTAACGAATTTAGGATAATACCGATAGAAAAGTATAAACGCTACTTGCCTGAAGATGCATTTTCACGGTTTAGTGCAGATTTGGTGGATGATTGGCGGAAAAGTTTAGATAAAGATAATACGGCCAAACAAATAGAAGAATTGAAACAAAAGGAAATAACATGGCTAAATAACATTGTCAGAAAATTGAAAGTTATGTATCCAGAGCAACATGAGGAACTCCTGGATTATTTCCTTGGTTGTTATATTGAAGGAAGGGAATTCTTTGTCAAGGAGGGAAAGGTGAATCCAACTTTTTGGAATGAACTGAAAGAAAAAACGAAAAAGTTCTTTAGTACACATCAACCTACAAGGGAAATAATAGTTGATTCAGCAGGCGAAGCAAAAGGAAGCTATGAAAGTCTTGAAAAGAAACTAATAGCAGCGTTAGAAGACTTGATACCTGAAGACGGCAGCGATAAGGAAATAGGAACATCATTTGCCAAATATAAGCTGACGGAGAGACTACTGGTATGCACCTTGGATTACATAAATAGAAATAATAAAGATGGAGCAACAGAACTATAGTAATTGGGATATACCACTTTACATATCGAACCCGCTGTATCAGATGGTGTCAATACTTCTGATACTGAAGATCTGTGTAAATTCGAGGAGCAAGTCCGCTAGTATAGGGAGAATACAACTTTATTTGTGGGGACTAGCATCAAATGATAATACTGAGAGACTAAAGAAAGTAAAACAAGGAATACCCATAGAGGATATACCTGTATATGTGGATTCTCAAATATGCGAGATTGTAAGGCAATGTGTAAAAGACGGTTATATAGTTGTAAAAACAGATTCAAAAACAACGCTTTACTATTTGGCAAAACGAGGAACGCAATTACTTGATACACTGAGCAGAACTGACTTGTATAAGGATATATACGACAACTTAAAAGAGATTGATTATATACCACAGACAACGATAGATAACCTAAACATAGATTGGTATGCTACAATTTGAACGATTCAAACTGACTGTCAAGGCACATAACCCATCGACCAATGAGACAAAAGCCTTTGGTAGAGATATCGTGTTGGGAGATGGACTTAATTTCATTGTTGGAGAGAATACATCAGGTAAAACGACAATAGCCAAATGTTTTTATTATGTTCTTGGAATGGAAGAACTAATAGAAGCTAAACGTGGCATTGATTCGCTTGATAAATCAGTGAAAGACCAATTTACAGCCACAAGGGATGGCATGGAAGAATTGTGGTATGTACGCACAGCATACGTTGAGGCTAAAATGTGTAACGAGAATGATGAACATATTATCATAAAACGTTATATAAAACAGAATGGTTCCACCTCCACTAATACAATATATGTGAGGAGAAAAATAGGAGAAGTTGAAGATGCGAAAGAATATTTCCTGCATAATGCTGGAGACCATACTCCACCTAATGGATTCTATCATATGCTGGCTGAATTTTCAGGTCTTGATTTGTTGAAATACCAGGGATTAGGAGACGAAGACGTATTAATGTATATGCAGACCGTGTTTGCTCTTAGTTTTGTAGAGCAAACCAGAGGCTGGTCGGATTTCTTCGCAACTATCAGAGGCATGAACATGTATCGCCCCAAACAGCGGCTTATTGAATATGCTTTGAATGTTGAGACTAATAATGAACTAATAAATAGAAGAAAGTTACAAGAGAAGATAAAAGAACTGGATTCTGAATGGCAGAAGATATTGAACGAGGCAAAGAATGTTGCGATGATGAATGATCTTATCTTTGTAGATTTAGGGAATTTGAAAGAGCAAAAAAGCCAGCCGGAGCAGCTATCGTTTGGAAATAGAGACGGGAATGAGTCTGTTGAGCGATATGTTAATAAACTGCGTAGTGAAATACAAAGCATAAATTCAGAAAGCCAAACAACGAATGAATCAGAAAAGGTGGCACTTTATAAAAAACTAAAGCAGGAGTTTGATGAGCTATGGGAAAAATATAGGGACTTTATTGAGAATTATAATTCTGACAAGAACAAGCTGGCTTCAGTGCTGATTCAGTTAGACAGGCTTGATGATGAGATAAAGAAGAACCAAAACCTGATGCAGGCATCGAATCTTATTACCTCCAACCAGATAGATTATTGCCCTGTATGTCATCAGGAAATGCCCGTTCAGACAGAAAGTGTGAATATTGAAGCACAAAAGGAAGACTTGAAAAGAAATGTGAAGCAACTTACGATGCAGAAAGGGTTCTTGGAAAGCATGAGGACAAGGCTTCAGAATTCGTTGGAAGAAAAAGGAATATACAGTCAATACTATGAGCAATTAGTAGATGATAAAAAACTTGAACTAAATATGGCATTTGAAGGAATGGGCGATGACGCCAGCATTCCGTCTCGACATAGTATGTATAAACAGGCCGAGGCCCAATTAAAATATTCTCGATTAGTAAAAGTTCTGAAAAAGAAAAGTGAATGGGAAGAATCATTGAAGTTGCTTTATGAAGCCTACCTTAAAAATCAGAATCAGCTCAATGAATTGACGGGCAATAAAAAAGATACTTTGAATCAAAAACTGCTCAAGATGGAAACGGAATTTTCAAAGCTTGCAAGTAAGTATGGCTATTCGAGTAATGGCAGGCATCTGTTAGGATTGTTGATGGAAGAAAAATCCGGTTACTGTTATTTTCCGATTGTGCTATATGGTAATGACGAGATGATTCCAGTGCGCTCAATGTCGTCAGCATCAGATTTCGTTAGATGCATTTGGGCATATTATACAGCATTATTATTGGCTGCAGAAAGACATCCAGGATTCTTGCTGTTAGATGAACCTTGTCAGCAATCTATGAGCGAGGATAGCCTAAAAGCTTTATTTAAGAATTGCTCACAGATAAAGCAAAAACAGGTGTTGTTATTCTGTTCTTCATCCCCCCAAACAGAGGAAAGCGAAAAGTACAATCGTCAGAAGTCCATCGATGACATGCTAAGAGAAGCGAATCTGAAAGAAGGGGAGGATTTTGCCATACATCATATCTCGGGCCATTCGGTAGATGAACTGAGCGCAATGTGATAGATGATGAAGTTAATTTACGGATGAAGGGCTGCGACAGAGAAGCTGCATAGGGGACAAGATTATCAACAAAGGAATCAAAATTATAAGACTTATTACTGACTATATGTTTAAAATACTAGGTATTAAAATATTGGAGGGATGTTATGAGAGTGTTCATAAGATTCTAAAAGTGGGTGAAACATACCTTCTCTTTGACTATTATCAAGAAGATAAGGGCAATGAGAATACACTGAAATGTGTAAAAACAGATCTTGGCGTAGAAAACGGACTGTATAACGTGACATGCGATAATGGAAGAGAAATCGCGGTTACTGTTACGGGCGTGGTGGGCCAAAATGGAGATGGAAAAAGCACATTCGTAGAGGTGGCATTACGATTGTTGAATAACTTTGCATATGCATTTGGCTTCCTTACAGACCAAGAGTCGCTGCACTATAACGTTGGTGTGGCTGGAATATTGTATTATGAAGTGGAAGGGCATATCTATGCGATTAGATGTGAAGGAGGAGAAAAAGCTTTTGATACAAACGGGATCCCGAATATATCGTGCTATAAAGACGGTGAGAAGATAGAGGATATAGATCTGGGAGATAATGATGTCAGAAAGAAAGAGAAACTGAAGGAGATGCACTTGGAGGAACTGTTTTATACCATGGTGATAAACTATTCGCTCTATGCCTATAATTCGCTCACGATGATGAATGAAACGAAAGACGGCGGCAGTTGGATAGAGGAACTGTTCCATAAGAATGATTCATATCAAACACCAGTGGTACTGAACCCCATGCGTACTGACGGTAATATAGATGTGAATAGGGAGGATCATTTGTCGTACCAACGGCTGTTGAGTTTGTATACCGTGGGGGGTGAAAACAACATTGAAAGGAAAATAAAGGAGCACGAAGAGGCCATTGGATATGCTTTTTATCAGGAGAAAGAATCGAAGTTCGTAGATAAAACGATTGAGGCTTACTTTATAGAATACCATAGGGAGGATTTTGAGTGGCAGAATGTAGATGTGTACTTTGTACCATTAATTCATGCAGAGGATAAATATAGCGAAGAAAAGAATAACCTCAGCAAGCACTTCCTGGAATTCTGGAAGGAGTTTGATGAGTTGTATAAGCAGTATAATAAGCTGTGGGATCTAGCTGGAAACGTTCTTTCTAGTGAGAGGATGGGCAGAAGCGGTGAGTCTGATTTCAATAAATATGTGACGAAGTTGTTTGGCTACATGGAACAGCACCATGCCGATGCAATAAAGCCTTACAAGGATAGTAAAGAAAAGTTTTTGCAAAGCGAACCATTCAGAAACATGAACTATGCCGAATTTTATAGGCTAGTAAGGGTGATTGAGTTATGGGAAATGCTGCGCGAAGAATACAAAGAGATAGATTGTAACCTAAATGATGCTATAGAAAAGAGAAAACAGCCACTATATGCGGCCAAGTTGTATGTGCTGTATAAGGTGATGGAAATTATGAATACCTATACCCCCTATAGGGATCATAGCTACATTGAAGATAGAACTTTCGAGATGTTGGTTAACCCCATTTCAAAGAATATTGGCTTTAAGAGAATGAGAAGTGACTTGCATGAAATTCTGGAAAAAGACGACTATACGACATTAAAGTTGAGACAGTCACTGAATTACATCAAGAACTATAAAGACAATATCAAGTACTACGGAGCAAAGCCTATAAAAGAAGTCCTGCCAGATTATAAAGAAAAGGTGGATGATACATACTATGTAACTTTTAGCGGATTAAAGAAGTTGCTGACAGGCATTGTAGGATATAAAGGCATTAATAATATCATCGGATTGTTGCCACCGCCAATCTTTATCGGGGATATTATTATTAAATATCAGGATGAAGAAGCAGTGAAATATCATGAAATGGCGTCGATGAGTTCTGGCGAAAGACAACGGCTGAACTCCGTCGGGTCGTTTAGTTATCATCTGCGCAACCTAGATGCCAATCAGACGGACAATAGCAAGATACAATATAAAAATGTGTTTGTGGTATTTGAGGAGGTGGAACTATATTTCCACCCAGAATATCAGAAGGGTTATATTAACAGGTTGTTGCATCAGATTAAACAGTCGAACTTGGAGAATGTGAAAAGCATTTTCCTTCTGTTTGTGACCCATTCGCCATTTATACTTAGTGATGTGATAAAGAACAATGTTCTGTATTTAAAAGATGGAAAAGATGCAAGAGCGGAAATGAAAGTGCAGACGTTTGCATCGAATATCAATGAGTTACTTGCAGAGAGCTTTTTTCTGAAAGGAGGGTTTGCTGGGGAGTTTGCCAGTGAGGTGATTAATGATTTGGTTCAATATCTCTTAGACAAACAAAGCAAACGCCAGTGGAACATGAAATCGGCAGACCAGCTGATAGAACTGGTAGGTGATGATGTCGTGAAAATGCAATTACGCAGATTGTTCGTACAAAAATACGGAAAGGATAGTTTGGGCTATAAGGCTTGGCTGAAGAAAGAATATGAAAGGTTGGGACTGGATCAAGAGAACTGATGAGGAGAATACTGATTGATAAAAGAATAAAAGACTTTGTTGCCGACTACGTTAAAGAGATACCACTCGTAGTGGGAGATGTAGAGGCTTGTTTGCGAGGACTTGCAAACGAGTTGGAGCAGCCATCGACGATGATTCTTGTTCGCAAAGCAGTTGAAGGGAAAAAAGCCAAAACCAAGCAAAGCGGAAGAAAGATAATTAAGCCAGAATCTGTGGAAGTCGCTAATGCTGAACAATCAATCAAGGACAGGCAAGAGAGCTACAAGTTTGTACATCATAAAGGTGACGAATATAAAAGAGTATCGGAATATATAGAAGCGATAGCTGATAGATATGCTGTAATAAATAATCTGCTGCCATCAAAGTATAATGACCTTATAGATGCGATGGAAAAAATACTTGGTGACATAACGGCTGAAGATGTTTGGGTACAGCTAAAGGGAAAAGACAAACAACCTTTGTATGAACTCATTGTAGAGACGATGGGATATGGCGACGTGAGAGCTAAGTTAATGCCTAAATATGTGAAGAAACTCGAGATTAAAACATGCGTTTATTGCAATTCTCAGTTTGCTTTGACTACGCTCATTGAAGATGTGCATGAAAAGATAAAGACTGGAAAGCGGGGCAGGCCTAAAGAGGCGAGAGTAATCCCTTTAATGGGAGGGTACTATGAACTTGACCATAATAAACCCAAGTCGAAATATCCCTATCTATGTACAAATTTCTATAATCTACAACCATGCTGCAGTTCGTGCAATAAGCGTAAATCGGCGCAAGATTTACCATTCTCTATCTATTATGAGGAGGGTGATCCAGATCCTGCACCGCTACGTTTTGCCATCAGTGAGCAAGATGTGATAAACTTCCATACTGCGGGTAAATGTAAGGGAGTAAAGCCTTACCTCTGTGACGAGACAAATCCAACCAAACGTGTAGTGGCTAGAAAAGACGGAACATTGGCAGAACAGTTCAATTACATCTTTGATATAGACAAAATATATGCAGAGCATGAGGATGAGGTGGAGGAACTGCTTTGGCGAAACAGAATTTATACACATGGAATAGTAAGTGCTACCAGTAGCCAATTTAAGGATTTGCAGATAGAGGACTTTGACTTTGGAAGGTATATTCTTGGTACATATCCAAACAGGGAAGATGCTTTAAAGCGCCCTCTTACGGCGATGAAACAAGATATTTGGGAACAGGTAATAAAGGATGAGTAAATACCGTAGAACTATAGTGACACTTGATGACACGCAGACGAAAAAAGACTATATGTTGTTTTGTGTGTTTGAGAAGTTGTGGCCAGATATGGTTACACCATCACCGCTGCATATGCATCCCAAAGGAAAAGACTTTAACAACGATGGCAGGTTTGATATTTGTGTGCATGTTGATGAGGTAGATATAACTGCAAACGTAGAGGACGACCCATTGCCACACGTGGTGTTGCAAGGCAAAGTGGAAATGCTATGGGGAGATATGCGGAGAGATCCTGATCCTGGCAATCATGGATTCATGCTGAAAAAAGGAAGCTTTGACATAGATTCAGTGACCGACATGCTGCCAGAGTCGCAATCTGTGCAACAAACATGGGCTTGGTTTGATTTGCAGCGACTGATGTACAATTTCTTGGGAACGCACAATATCAATCTTAACAAGGTAGGAGCTTTTACGAAGAAGCATCTTGGTATCAACCTTGCTGACAATCCTCTACATATAGGTTGCATTTATGTGGTACATTATAGCCCTATTAAAGCTGTGCATGTAGAGACGGTGCCAATGATGCCTGCAGTGAGGTGTGAAATAGACTGGCGGGTAGAGGCGACTAAAGAAGATGTGTATGTGAAAGTGACGGAAAATGTGACTGATAAGCAAAGTACCCCCAATGTTTTTATCCAGCAAGTGACAAAAGGACAGACGTTTGCCTTAGTCCAAATGGGGAGCAGGCCAAGAAGGATAGACCTTGATGTGGAAAACGGAGCAGGTGAGCTATACTTCTTCCTGAGGAGTATAGTGTTCTTTGGTTCTACTATGTCGTTTTATTCAAACCAACGCCAAAAGAAACTGCCATCGTCGGTACCAGTCAAGACCGTGGGATTGGAACACTATCTGAGAGCGGCAATACTAGAAAAAGAGGCAAAGATAAAACGGTCGAGGATGGAGTTCGTGTATTTTGACGGAGATCCAACCAAGAAGGCTGAAAACAAGAATGAAGCCAAAGACTGTGTGGAAAAGATGCTGGGAAGGGCAAACACACACCTGTTGATAGCAGACCCATACTTTGCAATAGACCAGTTTAATGAATATATCATGCCATTGGCAAAGGAAAAAGGCCTTGAAATAACTATTGTGAACTGTAAAGAACAATTGGAGGTTGTTGCTCATGGCCTGCAAAAACAGTTTCATGATATAGAGAATGAACTGAAGACTTTAGTAGCAAGTTTTAACGCAAATGTGAACGGGAATAATGTTGCTATTTATTGCATTACAGGACAAGGGCGCCTGCATGACAGATTTGTACTGACGGAAGAAGAAGGATGGCAGATAGGTTCCTCGTTAAGTGAGTTCGGTACGAGAGCTTGTTGCATCATCAAACTCTTTGATAGTGCCCATATGGAATTAGCGAATTTACTACGTGGGTGGTGTAACGACGGAAGTGTTTCATACAAAATTGAATAAACGGAATGGAAAGGAAAGAATTGTTTATAAATAATGACCTCTCCATGATGTTGTCGAGAGAACTGGCTTCTGCACAAGAAAAAGATGTAGAATGGGAAAAAGAGCAGGAGAGGATACGTAAAGAGGCGGAGGAAGTGGCTGTAAATCCTGCTGCAACTATCGATGCCAAAGCGATAATGACCAAAGGCATTAGCTATGCAGGGACAGATGAACACTATTTAAAGCTATTTACGGAGGGGAGTGACGAGGAACAGTTGGCGGAGTTGAGAAGTTTAGAATATGTTGCATCGCTGACACTACTGCCTGCTGCTATTCTTGTAGCTGGCCATATTCTGATAGAGAAAGAAGACTATGCTAAATGGACGGAGATATTGTTTAACCTTCGTTACGTGCCTTTGCAGAAGGCTTTTTGTTATTGCTTAAAAAGCCATCGTGATATTTGTAATGTATTGAAGACGATAGACGTTAGACGACTGGATTATCCGCAGACGTTTCTGCTGTCGCTTTTGGATCATTGGTTTGAATGGTTTACGAGAGCATGCGGACATCTAATAAGTTATGACGATGAGTGTGGAAATTATGATAAGAATCCAAAGGCACAGGAACTGAAAAAAGAAGGCCAAGCAGTAAGAGAAGAATGGGAGAAAGCGATGCCTGTGATGATTCATGAAATCATGGGTTGCTTTGCGCTACATTTGCAATCTGAAAGGATTCTAGCATGGGCAACCAATGAGCCGCTAAGAGATGACACCTTAAGTAATCCGTATAGTGCAAGTTATAATCGCTGCATATATCAGATATGGGATGACTTGTCGAAAGTTGTTCAGTTAAACTCAATTCCAGAAAAGGATTTGAATCTGAATATGCTACTGCTGATGGCCAATAAGGCCGTGGAAGATCATGATGAGGCTTATGGAAAAGAAGTATATGAGAAACTGACTGGATGCCTTATAAGAGAGAACTTTTCCAATATGGAAAAGAAATCAAAAGTTGAAGAGAAACGACAGCGAACAATTGCGAAACTGATGGTTTTAATTAAGCCAGATTTGGATTTTGGTGGATTTGTAAATGGTGTTGCGACGCGGTTTCAGGGATGGAATTTGGACTACCAGCAGGTTTACGCAGAAGCAAGACGGGAAGCGTATTTAATTTGTTGCCTATTTAGGGTGTTTGAAATTCAGACAGTTGAGGATAGTAGCTTATTCCCGTTATGGAAAAACTTGGTGGATGTCTATTTGCATGAGTATCGGCGCTGCGATAACGAATATATACTAAGAGATGATTTTACTGTGCCGTTTAGAGTGGCTGTAGAGGTGGCTGCGAAGCTAAAGGATGATGGTTGTCGGGACTATCTGCATGAGGTGATGCTGGAGAATATACTGAGCATTGTGGCATTGTTGACGGTATTTTCGGAATGTAGTATGACGCTGGCTGATAATATTGTAAAATGGTTACTGCAGAGGATAGAAATAGAGTGGCCATCGGCAAAGATGCTGATGGAAGTAAAAGGACAGCGGATGTTGGAGGAGAGAATAGAGAATCTGATTGGGCAGTTGAAGAAGGGAGGAGAGAAATAATTATGAAAAAATGTTTGGATTACTATTTAGAACAGCGAATGAACTCTACTGATGGCGATAAGATAAAAGAAACTTTAGAAGCAATCAGTTTAGAGGAGAAAAATTGTCTTGAACTGTTCAAAATACAGATAAGGCATTGCCAGCAACAATTAGCATTGATTGGTGAGAGAATTGCTGCTGGGTGGCATACTCATGAACTTATGACCCAAAAACGTGCTTTTGAGGAACAAGAGTTCGTACTAAATGTTGCAGCGCAAATCCAGCAGTGTTCGTATGAGACTAAAGGAATTCAGAAGTTGCTGTATTTTGAAAAGAATGAAAGTAGTAGGGAAAGGATTGCTGTTGATGCTTCTGTGATGATGTATGAATGGTGTGAAGATTTGAATGAACTTACAAGAAAGAAGTATCAAGATATAGCCCAAAGGTTGTTGTCGGAGGCTGCGTTGGCCAAGACCAGAATTGCTAGGAAGAAACTAGCTGATTTCTTTAAACAGGAGAAACCTGTGCTTTCTGAGATACGGCATAACGCAGGGGCACATCGAGAACATGATTTCATGAAGCAAATGGAAGTGTTGGAAGGAGTTGGCTGGTCAGACACGATTGAACGACTGCATAGATTTGAGGAGGTGACATTGGAATTAGGAAAGACGATGAAACCTCTGATGGAAGCTGGGCTGAAGAAAATTGGGGAGGCTTTTGGGAAATAATATTATGCATTTGAATAAAACAAAGGTTAAATACGTTAATTATGCCTCCTTATTTCTGACATTGTCCAAC
>Ga0310696_10006545_pt1 | contig 13800 bp, 11 predicted proteins | sample AusTroGonzalo_MG_4_FD_203885 | JGI IMG/M metagenome (GOLD analysis project Ga0310696, IMG submission 203885) | Bovine rumen microbial communities from tropical cattle in Woodstock, Queensland, Australia - Gonzalo_02 (v2) (version 2) | ecosystem: Host-associated > Mammals > Digestive system >... | reverse complement strand
CTTCTGGTAGTCACCCGAAGTGACGTTGTCCATCCACTCCTGATTGTCGAGATACCAACGGACGGTCTTCTCGATGCCTTCCTCAAACTGGAGAGAGGGTTCCCAACCGAGTTCCTTTTGCAGCTTAGTGGAATCGATGGCATAACGCATATCGTGACCCGCACGGTCAGTGACGTAGGTGATCAAGTCCATGTCAGCACCTTCGGGACGACCCAAGATGCGGTCAACCGTGTTGATGACCACCTTTATGATGTCGATGTTTTTCCACTCGTTAAAGCCACCGATGTTGTAAGTCTCAGCAATCTTGCCCTCATGGAAGATGAGGTCGATGGCGCGAGCGTGGTCCTCCACATAGAGCCAGTCGCGCACGTTCTCGCCCTTACCATAAACGGGCAGCGGCTTGCGGTGACGGATATTGTTGATAAAGAGCGGTATCAGCTTCTCGGGGAACTGGTAGGGGCCGTAATTGTTCGAGCAATTCGTCACAATGGTAGGCATTCCGAAGGTGTCGTGGAAGGCTCTTACAAAATGGTCTGAGCTTGCCTTTGCAGCGCTATAAGGGCTGTGGGGCTGGTATTTCAGGTCCTCGGTGAAGAACTTCTCGCCATAGGCCAAGTGGTGCTTGCCTGAGGAGGCCTTTGTGGTGAAAGGCGGTTCGATGCCTTCGGGGTGGGTCATCTCAAGGGCTCCGTACACCTCATCGGTCGAGATGTGGTAGAATCGCTTGCCTTCCCACTTCTCCGGCAAGCTCTCCCAGTAGGCTTTGGCGGCTTGCAGCATCGAGAGGGTTCCCATCACGTTGGTCTGTGCGAAGGTGAAGGGGTCTTTGATGGAGCGGTCCACATGGCTCTCGGCAGCGAGGTGGATGATGCCGTCAACGTGTTCGTCCTGCATCAGTTTGTAAATCGTCTCAAAGTCGCAGATGTCGGCCTTGACGAATTTGTAGTTCGGCTTGTCCTCGATGTCCTTCAGGTTGGCAAGATTGCCAGCATAGGTCAGCTTGTCAAGGTTGATGATTTTGTAGTCAGGATATTTGTTGACGAACAGACGGACGACATGGTTGCCGATAAAGCCTGCACCGCCAGTGATGATGATTGATCTTTTAAAACACATGATTATTTCTTTTTTTGAACACGGATAACACGGATTATCACGGATTAATTTTATTTAGAATGCTCTTCTTTCTATCTGTAATTCATCATACTTTCCAAAGTTAATCAGAAAACCCAATTTAAATCCTGTTACTTTTAAATTGTTGTATAACTGGCTTCTATGTGAATCATCTAATTCTTTGACAGCTTTCAATTCCAATATAATTTTGTCATAACACACAAAATCTGCAATGTATTTTTTACCTAGTTTTATGCCATCGTAATATATTTCCAATTCTTTTTCTTTTTCATAAGGAATGTTACGCCTATCGAGCTCTAACTCCAATGCCTCTTGGTAAACTGCTTCAAGAAAACCACTTCCAAGAACATTGTAAACCCTCATAGCAGCACCTCTGATGGCATAGCTTTCATTAGGATAAATTAAAGACATATTATTATGATGACAGATGGTTTAGCATCGAACACAGATTGAAAGAATTAACACGGACTTTTGCGACACGTCGCAAAAAAATCCGATAAATCCGCGCTATCCGTGTTCTAAATAATTTGTGTTCTCTAATGCAGTTTTCTTAGTGTTTCGGAATTGACTTCCTCTTTCATCTCGTCGATGACACGAAGCAAATACTGACCGTATTCATTCTTAATCATAGGTTGAGCCAGTTGCCGCATTTTCTCCTCGGTAATCCATCCACGGCGGTAGGCAATGCCTTCCAGACAAGCGACCTTCAGTCCAGTGCGCTTCTCGATGACTTCCACGAAAGTAGAGGCTTCGCTCAGCGAATCGTGGGTGCCTGTATCTAACCATGCAAAACCGCGACCAAGCGTCTGAACCTTCAGTTCATCATCCTTTAAGAACTCTTGGTTTACAGTGGTGATTTCCAATTCACCACGAGCCGAAGGCTTGATGCTTTTGGCCACATGGACTACCTTGTTGGGATAGAAATACAAGCCCACCACGGCATAATTGCTCTTGGGTTGCTTGGGTTTCTCCTCAATGCTGATGCAGTTGCCCTGTCTGTCGAACTCGGCCACACCGTAACGCTCAGGGTCAGCGACCCAATAGCCGAATACGGTGGCTTTTTGTTCTTCTTCTGCAGTACGCACAGCCTCAGTGAGCATCTTTGTGAAGCCGTTGCCGTAGAAGATGTTGTCACCCAATACGAGGCAGGCGCAGTCATCACCAATGAATTTCTCACCGATAATGAAGGCCTGGGCCAGACCATCGGGTGAGGGCTGTTCGGCATATTCGAAGTGGACACCATAGTCGGAGCCGTCGCCAAGCAGGCGCTTGAAACCAGGGAGGTCGTAGGGCGTGCTAATGATGAGAATGTCTCTTATGCCTGCAAGCATCAGTGCCGAGATGGGGTAATAAACCATCGGCTTGTCGTAGATGGGGAGCAACTGCTTGCTCACACCCTTGGTGATGGGGTATAACCTTGTGCCGGAACCTCCGGCTAAAACTATTCCTTTCATTGTTTTACATTTTCTTGTTTAAACTATCATATTTTAGAACTTAATTCCCTTATTACTAACATATTTTAGAACTTAATTCCCTTATTACTAAAGACGAATGGGAAGTCGTCATTGCGGGCTTGACCCGCAATCTCCTGCACCCTTGGACACTCCTCTATCAGAAGCGATATCTTCATAAAACTCTTTTACCGATTGCATATAATCTTTATCCAATCCAATATCTTCTGCTAAATCTTTCCATTCAGGATTAAAATCATTTATCAAAGCTTCTTTCCATTCCCTATGCCATTTTTTCAACTGCTTTTCCCGATGAATAGCAGTTGTCATGTCGTTGCAAATTTCAAAATAGACAAGATTTTCAACATTGTATCTATCCGTAAAACCTTTGTTTATATGAAGTTTGTGTTCAGCAACCCTTCGTTTCAAGTCATTGGTAACACCTGTGTACAAGGTAGTATTGTGTTTATTGGTCAAAATATACACAAATCCTTGTTTTGACATGGCTTTAGTGTGTCGTTTCGTTCAGGGGATTGCGGGTCTTACGCCCGCAATGACACTCTGAGAGTTAATGTGCCGTAAAAGTTCTATCTTAGCCTTAAGTTAATACCCTTCTGGGTTATTCTTTTGCCAATTCCAACTGTCACGTACCATTTCTTCTAGACCATACTTTGCCTCCCAGCCCAACTCCGCTTTTGCCTTAGCCGGATTGCAATAGCAAGTAGCAATATCACCAGCCCTGCGAGGTTTAATACTGTAAGGAACATCAACCCCATTCACACGGATAAACGCCTTAACCATATCCATTACACTATACCCGTGACCCGTACCAATATTATAGATTCCAATGCCACAACGACGAGCAATTGCTTTTAGCGCACAAACGTGTGCCTCAGCGAGGTCGCACACATGAATGTAGTCACGAACTCCAGTACCGTCTGGTGTAGGATAGTCATTGCCAAAAACTCCCAACTCCTTGCGCTTTCCTATAGCTACCTGAGTAATATATGGCATCAAATTATTCGGGATACCATTGGGGTTCTCCCCGATGCGGCCACTCGGGTGGGCACCGATGGGGTTGAAATAGCGCAATAGCACGATATTCCATTCCTTGTCGGCCTTCTGCATGTCCATCATGATTTCCTCCAACATGCTTTTGGTCTGGCCGTAAGGGTTGGTGCAATGGCCTTTAGGGCACTCTTCGGTGATAGGGATGATGGCAGGGTCTCCGTAAACCGTGGCCGACGATGAGAAGATGATATTTTTGCAACCGTGCTTGCGCATCACATCAAGGAGCGTCAAAGTGCCGCCAATGTTGTTTTCGTAGTATTCCCAAGGCTTTTCCACGCTTTCACCCACGGCTTTCAGTCCGGCGAAATGGATGCAAGCATCGAAATGATGGGCTTCCATCACACGGTTGAGGCCTTCGCGGTCGCGGATGTCGACTTCGTAAAAAGGGATTTCCTTGCCTGTCAGCTCCGCCACGCGTTCCAACGACTTGCGGTTGGAGTTGCTGAGGTTGTCGATGACCACGGTCTCGTGACCTGCAGCACTGAGTTCCACTAAAGTATGTGAGCCGATGAAGCCGGCACCGCCAGTTACCAGTATTTTCATGTTCAAATTGTTGTTTTATGCTTATTCAGGACTTTTGAAGGCATGTCATCCCTGCGGCTGGCAATGCGATGACATGGGATCTATGGCTTCAAAAGTCGTCATATTAGGTTTTGCTTCTTTTAAACCGCCTCCAATAGATTCCCTCTCCCGCACAAACCCTCGTTGGAATGACATAGGAGGCTTGCTTTTACGATATTATTTCAATCTCTTCTGCATCAAGTTGATACAATGAATTAATCAGACTATCAATCTCCTTGGGAGCCTCTTTATCGCCACGCAGGGCTTGATCAACAAGGGCTGTAAATTGTTTGTCCTGCTCTGGCGTTATTTTCGGGAAAGGCAGAGCCGAAAGGTTGCCTTTCAATATTTTGAGGTCATTGAACCGCTTGACATACAAAAAGTTAAACAACTCCGAATTGAGGAAGGCCAACACTGTCTTGATGCTCATGCCTTCAACATCGGGAATCAAAATGTTAGCGCTGTTGAGGAATAAACGTTGTTGGTCGTCGTAGGTAAAGCAAAGATGACCCGAGACAAACTTATACACCAACTTTTCCTTCGCTCTATAGAACTCGTCTTTGGCGCATTGCTGAAAGTCAGTGCGGTGGAATTTGATGTAACGGCTGGCTTCTCTCAAGCTGTACTTGCTGATGTCCTTGCCAGTGTAAATCTTCTCCAAGCCTTTGCCAGGCCTGTCTTTCAACACTTTGGCGTTGTTGCCTGTAATGATGCCCAAAGCCCAAAGGCTGTGCGACAGGTCATCGTTGCGCAAACGCTCGGCCTTGTTGAGGATGGCTTCGGTGCGGTCGTTGAGCATGGGGACGGCATAGAAACTATCGTCAACAGGTTGCCATTCCTTTCTGACGACTTCATGCTTGGCGGTTTCAACGAGATAGTTTTGCTTACCTCGAACCTCTTTCTTTCTGACTTTCAAGCTGATGAAGTCCGTGAACACCCCTTTGAAACGCTCGTGATGGAGTTTGATAGCATCAAGACAGGTTTCCTCAGCAATGAACCTGCGAAAGTCAGCGTGGACTTTGATTTTCATTACGGAAGTGGGCAGCAAGAAATGCTGTATTCCATTAGTGTTGAGGAACTTAAAGGATTCCGTGAAGAACAGCGTCGATTGCTCGTTGGATTGGATGATGTCCGATTGGTGTCTTCTCCGTTTCTCGCTACCCCATGGCGGATTGGTGACGATGTAGTCGAACTTCAGACCGTTCAAGGCCGAGGCGGCATGAAGCAGGAAATCCATCTGATACACCTGAGGATAAACTGATGATTGTCCGAATTTTACCATCAGATTCGCCTTGGCAATCATCACGGCAATCGGGTCGTTGTCGATGCCGAAAAGTTGCTCAGGTTGGGCTCCCTTCACCTTGAGCAGGAAGATGCCGCTGCCGCAACATGGGTCGAGGAAACGTTGGTTGTGGGTCAGCTCGATACCTTGAAGCATCTCTTCAACGATGACAGGTTTGGTGTAATACAGTCCTGTCAAAATGCGACTTCCTTCCGTGGTCAATGACTGGTAGACAAAGCCAATCCAGTCGTCCTGTCGGTTTTTGATAATTTGTCTTGGCACTTCGATGGACAACCGATGGAAACGCGGATATTCCTCGAAAAACCGTTTTTTGTTGCTCTCGTTGACCTTGTTGTGCTCTATATATGAAGCGCAAAGGCTGAAAATCAAATCTTTAATGAGATAGTGCTGTTGCCCTAGCTCCTCGACAAATCGAGGCAGACTTCCTGCCGAAACATAGCCTTCAGGGATGATGATTTTCTGCGAACGGCTCTTGTTGGCCCTCCGCATCAAACGGTCATTCTCATCTGCTTTCAGCTTGTCCCAATTCCTTTTGGTGGCTTCCGAAATCAAAATTGAGGTTTCTGACATTACACAGCTCCGCCCTTTGAGTCCCATTAAGATAACTTAATACGCTCTGTTACAACAAGATAAAAAATCGCCATTTTTGGCATATTAATCTTGCAAAAATACTGATTTCTCCTTAATCTACAACTAATATTTCAAAATATAGCAAGATTCGTCCAAAATGCAGTTTTGATACTCTAAAAAACGCTATTTTTGCCACAATAAATTTACTGTGATGATACTTTGTTTGGAAACGGCGACACCAGTTTGTTCGGTCGCACTTAACTCGGCTTGCTGCACCTTGGCTTTGCGCGAAACAGAAGGACAAAATGCACATTCTGAGAAGATTACCAATTTCATCCAATCGGTGATGAACGAGGCAGGCATTGACTATTCGAAGTTGGATGCTGTTGCGGTTAGTAAAGGTCCGGGGTCGTACACAGGCCTGCGCATCGGCGTGAGCACCGCCAAAGGGATTTGTTATGCCGCCGACCTCCCGATGATGGCTATCGATACGTTGGAAGCCATGGCGCACGGCATGAAAGACAAGTTAGGCAACCAGATTGGGCCCAACGACCTGCTCATTCCCATGATTGATGCCCGTCGCATGGAGGTGTATGCCGCTGTTTTCGATGCCAACTTGCAGAAAATCAACGATACGGCTGCTTTGGTTATTGATGAAAACTCGTTTGAGGAGCTGCGAAAAGACCATCATCTTTGGCTTTTCGGCGATGGTGCGCCAAAACTGAACAAAGTGTTTGAAAACCAACCGAATATCAGCATTATTGAGGGTTTCAAGCCTTCGGCGGGTTATATGCGCTTTTTGGCGGAACAGGCCTTGCAAAAACAGGATTTTGTTGATGTGGCTTATTTTGAGCCGTTTTATTTGAAGGATTTTATTGCGGGAAAACCGCATGTAAAAGGATTGTAAAATGAAAAAATTGTTATTTCTCTCTTTTATTCTGCTTTTTGGCTTCGGTGCGTTTGCCCAAGCCCCCCATATTTTTGAGCACGATTACCCTGTTGTCACGGAAGAGAATCCGCAAATCCGCGCCTTGATGGATTCAGTATCGATAGACAGTATCAAGGCCAATATTGAACGCCTTAGCTCATTTCATACACGACGTTACGACAGCCGTTTTATCTGGGATGTACAAGACTGGTTAATAGCGCGTTATCAAGAAATGGATGGCATTGATACCGTGATGTTGCACGACTTTCCTGTTCCCAATTTTGAGGCAGGAACAGCGGACAATATCCTCGCCGTGCAATGGGGTGCAAAGACACCTCAGGAGTTCGTCATCTGCGGGGCGCATTACGACTCGTGGAACGCCGATGGTGATGACCCCGACACCATCCGTTCCCCAGGTGCCGACGATAACGCCTCGGGCGTGGCGGGCATCTTGGAAACGGCGCGTCTGCTCAGCAAATGCACCTTCGACCGAACCATCATCTATGCCAACTGGTGCGCCGAGGAAATCGGGTTGGTGGGCAGTGCCGCCTACGCTGCGGATTGTGCCGCACAAAACATGGACATCGTGGCCTATTTCAACCTCGACATGACTGGTTATCTCGAAGAAGGCTCCGACATCCATGTGCATCTGATGTACACCACGCAAGACTCGCTGTTGGGCAAGTATGCCGTCAACCTCAGTCATGCGTATTTTCCCGATATGCCTATCCGACAAAATTGGTTAGCTTGGGGCGACAGCGACTATTCCTCCTTTAATCGAAACGGCTATGCAGCCATCCATCCTTTCGAGGATGTTCATGCCAGCTCGCCTTTCATCCATACGAGAAACGATATCTTAGGTCTGAGTGTCAACAACTTGGAGCAATCGAAACGCTTCACCGAACTCAATTTGGGCATGGTGGCGACCATGGCGGGCATCAGCGGGTATTCGGTCGCGGAACAGGAGAAAATCAGGGCGACAATGTATCCCAATCCAGCCAAGGAATCGGTCAGCATTTTGGCCGAGGATGGTATGCAAAATGTTACCGTTTGCAACCTTATGGGGCAGCAAATTATGGCTCGAAAACTGAATGGTGAAAACGGCTGCACGCTCAACACAAGTGATTTGGTTTCAGGAATTTATGTGGTCAAAATCTTGACAGAAAAAGGCATGGTTGCCAAACGTCTGGTGATTTATTGAGCTTATTCCATGTCCTCGTAAGTGAACACGTGCATCTCGTAGCGTGAGGGCTTTGCGAAGGACTTCATCAAACTACTGTCAATCATGGTCACGGAAATCTGTTCCGGCGACAGGTCTTTGATGTTAAACAAGTAATCGGAAAGCAGCTTGTTCCAGCGGTCCATCACTCGGGGCAAAAACTTCTTCGATGGGTCATGATACAACCTGTAGGCCACTATTTCCAAGTCCTTCTTGGAATGCAGCTTTTTCTTGCCAGCTTTTTGCGCGGCAAAATCCCATAATCCTTTGTCGGTCAACTTGATGGAGCGGATGGCTTCGTTGGTCAGGAAGTCAATGTCCGTGGGCTTTTTTTCAGGATGGGTCGAGAGGTAATAATCGCGTTGCAGTTGCATGATGCACAGCTCCTGGATGACCTCGTCGTACTGCACCTGTTCTTCCAAAACGATGGCCAAGTCGGAGCGGCTTTGGAGCGTGGTGACCACGTTGTCAATCATCGTGTATTGCTCGGGTGAGAAATCGAACTGCAAGGGATTGAAAGGGATGTATTTCAAGTTGTTATCCGTGTCGGTCATCAGGCGGAAGGGCGATGTTGCCGCTTTGGTCAAGAGGTTGGAAAACACGGTTCCAAGGGCTTTGCCATACGAAAAAGCGGGGTCGTTCAGATTGCCTTTGACAGGCAGGTCGAGGCTGATGTTGTTGCGCTTGTCGGCCAGCAAATAAAACCCCAACCTCAGCGGCATTTTCTCGTATTGCGGATGGAAATGCTTTCGTTTGTCGCCAAATTTCGGCGCGGCAATTTGCAGCTTGTTGATTCCGTTTATGTTGCCGTCAGAAATAATGTTTTGGCTGCGGAAGGAAAGCGTTCCATTTTCTATCGGGAAACCGAACAGCTGCACGGTGTAAGGCGAAAAATCAGCTACTTTTACGTTGCTGAGCATCAGCGTGAGGTTATGGTTGTCGCGTCCATGGAAACTGCCTTGCCAATTGAGGTGAAGCTTGCCGGCTTTGTTGAGCACAGCTTGCATCTGAATGGCATTGTTTCCATCGCGCGAGAAGTCTTTGGAAGTCAGGCTGATATCCGAAATCACGTATTGAAAAGCATCAGGAAGCGAAAGATCTTCATACTTCACTTCCGCTTGGTCCAATTTCAGGTCGTCGATGTTGATTTTCCACGATTTTTCCTCTTCGTTTTCAACCCTAATTGTGTCGAAATCAAGAGTCAATTCGGTCGAATCGCTTTGGAAATAACTGTCCAACACCAAATCGAAATTGGAACTGCTGTCCGCCTTGATGAGATATGCCGTTTTCAGGCCCGAAAGGTAGAGCTGGTCAAAGTCTATTATCTTGTCATTGAGACGCAAACGGCGGATCTCAGCAAAAACCGAGTCGACCGTTCCCAAAGGGTTGCCTGTCGTGTCCTGAAAGACCACCTTGTTGAGCACGAGGTTACCCGTCATGTCGAAATCGAGGATGTGGTCGGTGGCTCCCTCTGCTTCTAAATCCAAATTGACCAAGCCTTCCAACAAGTCGACAGGGTAATACTGTTGCAGATAAGGCTCAATGATTTCAACATCTATATTGTTCATTTTCAGATTGATGAAATACTTTTTTGCGTTATCGGAAAGGCGGATGTCGGTGTGCAAAGTGGCGTTTTCGGAGAGCGAGAAATCGAGGCCGACATCGGTTTTCACGTCCGAAAAGTCGAGGCTCGGAATCCGCAACGAAATGTCGCGCAAAAGGAACTCGTTGCCCAAGGCCAAATCGGCATAGCGGATGTCGCTCTTGTCAAGAAGTATATTGTTGAGAATCAAGCCAAAGCTGGAGTAATCAGACTTCGTGCTATCGGAAGCAAACCGCTCCATCAAACTGTTGAAATTGAACCAATCGTGGTCTTGTTCCACGTTGACGTTCAGTCCCGAAAGCGTGGCTTGTTTGATCTGCAAACGGCGGTTGAACAAGTCGCGCCATTTTATCCTCGTTTCAAAGCGTTCAAAACTCACAAAAGGAGTGGTGTCGTTTTCTTCAAACAACGTCAAATCCTTAATTCTCAAATCGCCTGTAAACAGGTTTACATCGAGATCCCCAATGTTCAACTCGCGCCCAATTATTTCCTTGTCGTGCTTTTCCAAATACTTTTTCGTTATCGGTGCAGCCAAAAAATTGGCCGCAAGGAGCAGGATAATCACGACTCCCAGAATGATGAGCAGGATTTTGAACGTTTTTTTCACTTTATCCTAAGGCTTTCACACCCGCATCGATACGCTTGAGGGTCTCTTCCTTGCCCAAAAGTTCAAGAATCTCGCCAATGTGCGGACCCTTACCGGCACCTACCACCATCAAACGTAAGCCGTTCATTACGAGGCCCATATTCAGCTCGTTGGTAGTAATCCAGTTGTTTAAGGTCTCGTCGATATTGGCCAAATTGAAAGGCTCGATGCCTTTGATGACTTCCTTCACCTTCAGCATGGTCTCGGCGGAGTTTTCTTTCCAGCGCTTTTTCACCGTCACAGGGTCGTATTCCGTCGGGGCCTCGAAGAAGAAGAAACTTTGGTCCCAAATCTCTTTCACGAAATTGACTCTATCTTTCACCAAACCAGCCACTTTCACGGCGAAATCGAGTGGAGTGTCAATGCCTTTTTCTGCCATTAACCATGCTTGATAATCTTTGCCGACTTCCTCGTTCGACTTGCGCATCAGCCACTCGTGATTAAACCATTTAGTCTTTTCCACGTTGAACTTTGCACCACTCTTGCTGCAACGCTCTAATGAGAAAGCTTGAATCAGTTCGTCCATGGTGAAGATTTCCTGCTCGGTGCCAGGGTTCCAACCCAATAAAGCCAACATATTAATGAACGCCTCGGGATAGTAGCCTGACTGCTTGTAACCCATAGCCGTGTCGCCAGTCTTCGGGTCGACCCAATACATAGGGAAGACAGGGAAACCGAGACGGTCGCCGTCACGCTTGCTGAGTTTGCCGTTACCATCTGGTTTGAGTAACAAAGGCAGATGGGCAAACTGTGGTGCTTCCCAACCAAAGGCCTCATAGAGCATAACATGAAGCGGCATCGAAGGCAGCCACTCCTCGCCACGGATGACATGACTAATCTGCATCAGGTGGTCGTCGACGATGTTGGCCAGGTGATAGGTAGGCATTCCGTCCGACTTGAACAAAACCTTGTCGTCCAAGGTGTTGGTTTGCACTTTCACTTCGCCACGAATCAGGTCGTGCATCACGATTTCGCGGTCTTCGGGAATCATAAAACGCACCGTGTAAGGCGTGCCGTCAGCGATGAGTTTGTCGACTTCTTCCTTGCTCATGGTCAAGCTGTTGCGTAGGTGTTTGCGGCTCTGGCAGTTGTAGATGAAGGTCTGCTTGTTGGCTTCGGCTTCCTTGCGGTATTGGTCGAGTTTCTCGGCGGTGTCGAAGGCGATGTAGGCACAGCCTTTGGCCAGCAACTCGTCGCTGTATTGTTTATAAAGGTGCTTACGGTTGCTCTGTTTGTAGGGGCCAAATGCGCCACCCACGTAATCGCTCTCGTCGAACTTGATGCCGCACCAGTCCAAAGATTCTACGATATACTGCTCAGCACCTGGCACAAAACGTGTCTGGTCGGTGTCCTCGATACGGAGAATCATCTTGCCACCGTTCTTTTTGGCAAACAGATAGTTATATAATGCGGTACGCACGCCCCCGATGTGCAAAGGACCCGTCGGGCTGGGGGCAAATCTTACTCTGACTTCTTTCATTTTGTTGAATTTTTAGGCTGCAAAAATACATTTTTTTCGCAAAATGTTTTGACATTCCAAAATTGTCGTATTTTTGTTGCGGTTCTTTAGCGGACTTTATGCCGCCGACATCAAGAAACACGAAGCGTTATGCTTGCATAACAGTGCCACGCTTCTTTTGTAGAAAAACATCCTTTTGAGGTGCTGGAAAGGAAACAATTAAAAGTTGCTCCCGTCACAAATAAAGGGATAGAAAGATGAAAAAAACTATACTGTATTTCGTAGTATGCATCATGATTTTAATGACGGCATGTTCCCAAAACAACACTATCACTTATTCCGTTGATGGTGACACTCCGCAAGAGAAGTATAGTGTGAAACTCGAACAAAGAAACGACCCTTCTGTTCAACTGCACTTTTACCGAGATGAGACCGTGAAGGCTTTTAAGCATAGATCCAACTCTCGACCTATGATTGCAGAAGAATTTCTCATTGCGATTATGTACACAAACGGTATTGCTTGTGGAGAAGCCATGTACAATTTCGTACCAAAGAAAGAGGTGTACACTTATTCTGTTGAATTTAAGGAGGAGATAATTCCTGACTATCATGTGTTACTCCGTGACCTTGTGCTTTATGGCGGGCTTTCTTGCGACACCACTTATGCTCAAGAAACCTATCGCCTTATTGTGTATGACTCAACAACTTTAGATAATACGATTTGTAAACAATCTGTACAACACATTGGTAACTCTCCAAAATATGATGACAAAGGCAATTGGAGATATGTTGACCATACAGAAACATTGGACGGTAGCCAGCCTCAAATGTTGGCTTCAATAGTTAGTGCTTTACGTTATTATTGGCATATACCTGTTTTCTTTGATTCTGGTTTAAACGATAGAATTTTCCTAAATGTTGATCAATCCGATTTTTCAAATCCAGATTTGAGTTTTGATGAGATAAACACCCTCCTTCAGACAAAATTTGGCTTAACCATGATTCCAGCAGACACTCCAATGCCTATCTTGACCTTCAGTGTTAAGTAACTGAATGCATTGTTTATATCAATAAGATACATTAAACCCGCAGGAAAACCCTCTTGCGGGTTTGTTTTATGCTTGGTTTTCAAGCACCCACTTCCAAAGCGGTATCACTTGAATGGTCTTGCTATCCTTTTCTAAAACGCCCTCTTCGTCTTTGGTGATAATCATCAAATCATTGACATTCAAATGTTTTGAAACTTTGAGCAAAGCCTCGGTTTCGCGTTCTTGGGTTTCGTTGTCTTGCAAAGCGTATGAGGCTTGAATGAGTTTCCCCTGTTCGGGAAGATAAAAATCGACCTCCACGCCGTTGTGATAGAAATAAACCTCATCACCAAACTTTTTTATCAAATGGATGGCCACCATGTTTTCCAAAAGGCTGGTTTCGGGGTTGGGCAAAAACAGGTTGAGGATGCCGTTGTCAATGAAATAATATTTGCGTTGGGTGCTACGCTCGGTCAGTTTGCCAATGATGTTCTCCAACGGCAGCAGCAGCCACGACTCGCACATGTAATTCACATAATCGATGACAGTGTCGGTGCTGGTCTTTTTCCCGGTCGAACTCACCACATTAGCCAAACGGTTGTAGGACGAAGGCTGTTTCACGCTCTCCGCCAACTTTTTGGCTAAAATGCGCAGGCCGAAGTCGTTACGGATGTCGTAACGTGCAATCAAGTCACCAAAGAAAATCTTGTTGAATAGACCACTGAGCCACGAGCGTTTGTCCTGCACATTCATCACCTCGGGCAAACCGCCAAAGTGGAAATAGGTCTCGAAATGTCTTAAAATCTCCTTTTTATAAAGATGTATGGCGT
>Ga0310696_10006544_pt1 | contig 13801 bp, 9 predicted proteins | sample AusTroGonzalo_MG_4_FD_203885 | JGI IMG/M metagenome (GOLD analysis project Ga0310696, IMG submission 203885) | Bovine rumen microbial communities from tropical cattle in Woodstock, Queensland, Australia - Gonzalo_02 (v2) (version 2) | ecosystem: Host-associated > Mammals > Digestive system >... | reverse complement strand
CTTCTTAGTCGGTTTCATGGCCAGCGGCAAGACCACCCTTGGCCGCGCCTTGGCCGAAGACCTTGGCATCAGCTTCATCGATACGGACAACTACCTCGAGCGACGCTATCGTCAGACCATCCCCCAGCTCTTTGCAACCCGCGGTGAAGAGGCGTTCCGCCAGCTCGAGCGTACCATTCTCCACGAGGTAGCCGACTTCGAGGACGTCGTCATCGCTACAGGAGGCGGCACACCCTGCCACTTCGACAACATGGACTACATGAACGCCAACGGCACCACCGTCCACCTCCTCTGTTCCCCCGATGTTATCCTGACCCGTCTTCGCATCAGCCGCACGCCGCGACCGCTCGTGGCAGGCAAGACCGACGATGAGCTCCGCACTTATATTGCCGACACCCTTGCCGCCCGCGACCCCTTCTACACCCGTGCCCACTACACCTTCCCGTCCCATCAGCTCGAAGACCGTGCCCAGATAGCCGCTTCCGTAGCCCGTTTCCGCCACGAAATACTTCAGCTTTCCGAGGTCTAAAAGGTCGAAAAGCCGAAAAGGTCTAAAAGCGCTTGTTGACTCGTAGACTCGTTGACCCCTTTTTTAGGTAGGCTGCGGCACTACCTTTAACGGGTTTTCACCCGTTTTAGATAGGGTTCACCTCGGGCAAAACAAAAAAAACACGTTTTTTTCTTGTTTTTCCGCTCGGTTCACCCTATCTTTGCAGCCGAAACGATGCTCGAATGGTGGAATCGGTAGACACGAGGGACTTAAAATCCCTTGCCCAGTGATGGGCGTGTGGGTTCAAGTCCCACTTCGAGTACCTTTTCAGTCATCATTCCAAGTGTTTTTACGAAAAAGCGAGGGCGTTTACCCTCGCTTTCTTCATGGTCCTTACCCGCCACTCCTGTTTCCGTCGTCTCGTAGACTCGTAGGCTCCTTTTCGGGTATTTTTCCCGAAAAACGTAAAAATAGGGAGCGGCTTGGGCCACTCCCTATACTTTTCTTTTAATGATTTCGGCTACTCTGTCCGGATGACTTTGCGGCCGCGGTAAATGTAGATGACACCGGGTACCATGTCGGCAGGTGAGGCTACGGGACGGCCCATGAGGTCGTAGATGGCGGCCTCGCCTGTCGTTCCCTTTCCTTCAGGGAGGGGATAGGGATCCGGGGTGAGCTGGGGTGAGGCTATGCCGGTCTCGATGTAGTTGGGGTCGCCGAGGTAGGAGAGGTGGAAGGCGTCGCACTTGTACCAGGTGTCGCCTGCGGCAATGCCGATGGTGAGCTCGCCGTTGTCCACCCAGACGCTGTCGATGACGGCCTCGGTGAGGTAGTATTTGCCCAGCTCGGAGGCGGGGACGGCAAGGGTGTCGGTGCCGGCGAAGAGGTTGACGACGCCGCCTTCATCGGTGCCTGTCATGGCGGAGAGGCGGTACCAGCCGGTGAGCAGGCCGGTGACGGTCTGCGAGATGCCTGTCGAATGGCCCTGGTTGTTGTTATGGAGGAAGAAGCTGCCTTCGCTGCGGGCGATGAAGGTGGAGGTGTTGGAGACGGGGCGTACGAGGGAGTGGGTGTCGCTCTTCCAGCCGCTCTTGTTGTTGGACTCGAACGAGGGGTTGGTGATGAACGACGTGAAGTCGACGGGCCGCGTGACGACGCCTACCATCAGAGGATAGGTGGCGCAGAAGGCGTCCATATCTTTGATGAGACGGGTGATGTCGGCCGACTCGGTCTCCATGGCTCTCCAGGTGGCGCGGGCATTGGCGAGCATCGTGCGCATCTGCCGGTTGGTGCTGTCGCGGATGCCGGCGTGGTGGGCGTCGTAGAGAGCCTGGGCTTCGTCGATGGCAGCGGCCAGTTTGCGGTAGGCTTTCTCGAAGGTCTCGTTGACCGTGGCGCGTACCTTCTTCGATGTGGAGGCAAGGATGAAGGTGAACGGGGGTGCCAGGTAGGTGGTGTCGGACTGGGCGTTGAAGTACTGAGTGGCGGCTGTGGGGTCGGTGTCGAGGACGAGCTGGTGGGTGGCCTTATCGGGCAGCATCGTGTAGGGACAGAAGGCGGCGAAGGTGCCGATGAAGGGCATGGTGACCGTCGTGTCGGGAGCGGTGCAGACGGTGACGTCGGTGGCCGTGAAGGGCCTGGGGTTGGCGGTGCAGGTCTGAACCATATAGGGCTTGGCGGCCTCGAGACGGCTGACGGTAGTTCCCTCGTTGAAGTAGGACTTGCCGACGTCGGTGATATAGCGGCAGAGGTAGTCGCTCGGGCTGGAGCAGGCGAAGGGCAGGATGAGGGTGTGGAGCACGCCGGAGGGGAAGTCGGGCGTGTACTGTGCCTTCGTGGCCTGGAACGGTTCGAGGGGACGGAAGTCATAGCCTGCGGTGAGCCGCAGGTCGTCACAGCGGCCGTTGACGATGATGTTCGTGCCGTTGACGGGCGCATTGACGTAGAAGAGGGCGTTGGGGTTGGCTGCGCTGAGGCTGCCGTTGACACCCGTGACGGCGCGCAGGTCGTAGGCGGTGATGGAGGCGTCCTTGGCCAGCGTGGCGAAGGCCAGGGGATCCCAGGCGCCGGAGAGGACGGCCGTGCCTTCGGCCTGGGTGTCGATGGTCAGCGAGGGTTCGCCGACGACGAAGTAGAGCAGGCTGTCGGCGGTGGCAACGGTCATGTCCTCGGCTTCGACGCGGAGTGCGAGGTAATAGCCCTTGTTGAGGCGGGTGAACTCGTGCTCGACGGTCTTGCGCTCGCCGGAGGCAAAGGCGACGGTGTTGACACTCTTGGTCTTATAGGTCTTCACTTCGCCGGTCTCGGGATCCCACTGGTCGAGGTAGAACTTCACGGTGGGCTGGCCCGGGGTGGCGTCGGCACCGTTGCTGATGTCGGCATAGACGGTGACGTTGGAGTTGTTGAGCTTGCGGAATATCTTGTCGCCCACGACGGCGGTGTCGGCCGAGGCGCTGGCCTCGACGCCGTGGAGGGTGAACGCGGGTGCCACGTCGACGACGTTGACGGGGGCGTGGGTGATGGACTGGCGGTTGGCGTCGGTGATGTAAATATAATAGGAACGTGCGAGGGAGGGACGGAACTCAAAGGGTACGGAGACCGTCTCGCCGGGGGCGACGGAGGTGGTGGTGTTGGTGGTGATGGGAGTGCTGGTGTTTGACGGGGCACGCTCGGACGTCTGGAGGTAGAGGTTGAAGCCGGTGACGGGCACGGTGCCGTTGTTGGTGATATCGACGTTAACGACGGAGTTCACGCGCCGGTAGAGGGTGCTGTCGGAGTAGATGATGCCTTCGACGTTGGGATGGGTGGGTGTGATGTTATAGACGATTTCCTGCCAGATGCAGAAGCCGTTGACGCCGTCCTTGAGGTCGAGGGTGTACCATCCGTCGCCTCCGCCGCCCCAGCCGAAGTTGAAGTGCCAGAGACCGTTGCGGGCATTGTAGCCGTCGATGTTAATGGCATGGCCGCTCTTGCCGTCGGTGGTGAAGCCGGAGTAGAGGAGGGGCTTATGCTGGGCAAGGCTCGAGTAGATGAAAGTCTCCCAGTTCTCGATGTCCATCTCGTTGCGGCTGAGGCTGGTGCCGCCCAAACCGAAGAAGTTCTTCATAGCCTTGTTGGCTTCGCTGATGTAGCCGCCGGTGGAGTGCCAGTAGCCCAGGCGGGCGGCAGCACCGAGGGTGAAGCAGAGAGTGGCAACGGGGAGCTTGAGCTCCTGCGGCTCGTTGTTGTTGTAGCTGTCGAACATCAGGTCGTACTCGATGGGTGTGCCCTTCGGGTAGCTGACGGTGACGTCGCACTGCTCTTCGCCGCCCTTGTAGGTAGGCGTGGTGGAAAGCAGCTGGTGGGGCAGGTCCTTGCGGAAGTAATAGACCACCTGTGACGCGGCGGTAGCCACGCACCCTACGACGGCATGCTCGCCGTTGTCGGAACAGATGGGGCAGAGGATGTTCCACGGTGCGCCCTGGTTCCAGTGGCTTTTCATGAGTGGGGTGATGGTCTCGCGAGTGGCTCCTGCACGGCGCGGTGCGTAGGCGGGGAGTCCGGCCTCACGACCCAGGGTCACCACTTCGGTGACGCACTCCAGCATGTCGCGCAGTGCGGGCGGGAGGTTCGATTCGTCGAAGTCGCCGCTGTCGGTATAGCCCAGCACGGCAGGCTGGCAGTCGTCGCCACTGACAAGGATGAAGCCCTTGTCGTCGCCACGGGAAATCACATAGTACGGTGCAGCCTCTTCCGGCTCGGCAGGTGATGTACGGCGCATGGCACGGACACGCTGCGGGGCAAGCGATTCGCCCAGGAACTCCTCAGCAATGCGGATGGCCTGCGCGGGGGTGACAACTTCGGCCTGCAGGGTGGTGAAGCCCGCAAGGATGGCTGTAAATAGGGAAATAACGTGTTTTTTCATATTGATGAATAATGGTTGAGCCTGCAAAGGTAATCAACACCTGCTTAAAAAAATGTTAATGTCCGAATTATTTTCAGAAAATCATTGCAAATGGCAAAAAAAGCAGTACTTTTGCGGCCCAATTTGAAAAATACGAACAAATAATAACAGGAAAACTATGTATTGGACACTTGAATTAGCATCAAAACTGGAGGATGCTCCCTGGCCTGCAACGAAGGATGAACTGATTGATTATGCCGTTCGTTCAGGCTCGCCGTTGGAGGTGATTGAGAACCTGCAGGAGATCGAGGACGAAGGTGAAATCTACGAAAGCATCGAGGATATCTGGCCCGACTATCCCAGCAAAGAGGACTTTTTCTTCAACGAGGACGAGTATTAAGCGCCAATGAAGCGAAGAGAATTCTTGAAGAGCAGTGCGCTGTTGGCTGTGGCGGCAGCGACAGGAACAGGAACGGTGCAAGCCTCACCCACATCCTCTCCCCTCCTTCAGGAGAGGCAGGGGGGAAGTTCTCCAGAGGGTGAGGAGCAGGAGGAGCAGAAACCTCTCCTCGCCTCGGCGCCTATGCTGCAGAACTATGCCGAGACATCCATCGGTGTGGCGTTTGCCGTCAGCGACTGGGTGAACGGCTATGTCATCATTGGCGAGCGACCCGACCTCAGCGACGGCCGTAAGGTGATGTGCGGCGGCTATCGCCTCACCGACATCAGCAACTCGGTCATCCAGGTGCGCGTCACCGGCCTGCGCCCAGCTACCACCTATTACTACCGCATCGGTGCCGACCGTATTGCCTACAAGGGCGGCTACGACATGAAGATTCTTGGCAACGAGGAGGATAACCACATCTACTACTTCACCACCGCCGGAGCGGCTGCCAAGTCGCATTTCTGCGTGATTAACGACACCCATGCATCGTGGGAGCCTTTCGGCCGCGCCGTCGAGAAGATTGCCGAGCTCGCGCCCTCGTGTGTCGTCTGGAACGGTGATGCCAGCAATGTCGAGGAGACCGTCGCGGCACAGACACGCATCTTCCTCACGCCGCACATCGAGCGCAAGAACTATGCTGCCGCGATGCCCTATCTCTTCTGTCCGGGCAACCACGACCTGCGCGGAATGGCCAATCGCCATCTGGAGCGCGTGTGGATGTACCGCCAGCCGGAGGAGCGCCTGCCCCGTGACTGGGACCTCGGCCGTAACTTCGCCGTCCGCATGGGCGACATTGCTCTCGTCGGACTCGACACGGGCGAGGACAAGATGGACACGAACCCCCTCTTCGCCGGACTGTTCAAAAGCGCGGACTACCGTCGTGCACAGACAGACTGGCTGCGCGATGCCCTCGCGAAGAAGGAAATCCGCACCGCACCTTATCTAGTGGCCATTTGTCACATCCCTCTCTTCGACGACAATCCCAAGCACAACCCGGGCGACATCGCTCCGGCGGACAAGGACCCGCAGTACTCGACGGACTTCGCCATGTGGCAGCGTACATGCGCCCAGCTGTGGACGCCGTTGCTCGAGCAGGCGGGTTGTCAGCTGGTCATCACGGCCCATCAGCACCGCTGTCGTTATCATGCTCCCGAGGCCGGACGTCCGTGGGCACAGATAATCGGCGGCGGACCCGAACATGCTGCCGATGAGTCTGACGAGGCTCCCTCGGAATACCCCACCGTCATCGAGGGCGAGGTTCGCGACGGTGCCCTCACCGTCACCATCCATAACCTCCGCCGCCAGCGCGTGCAGGAGACCCTCACCTTCCGTCCCCGTAAAAAGCGCCGGTGAGGAGTTAAGAATTAAGCGTTAAGAGTCAAGAAAAAATCTGATATGAAAATCTACACCAAGACCGGCGACCGCGGCCAGACCTCCCTTGTGGGTGGCCAGCGTGTCAGTAAGTGCTGCGAGCGACTGGAGAGCTACGGCACCATCGATGAACTGAACAGTCATGTCGGCGAGCTCATCGCCCGCTGTTCTAATCACGATTCACTGGTTACTGATCACTCTGGTGACTGCGCCTTCCTCACCGATGTGCAGGGCATCCTGTTCGTCGTGGGCGGCTATCTGGCCACAGATACCAGCGAGCACCCTGTCCGTGAGGGAAACATCGTGACGGACGCTATGGTTGAGGCTGTGGAGAAGGAGATTGACCGTCTGCAGGCTACCTTACCTCCGCTGAAGCTGTTCATCCTCCCGGGCGGCTGTCCCGCTGCCTGCCAGGCTCACATCTGCCGCACCGTCTGCCGTCGTGCCGAGCGCGACATCCTCCGCCTCGCCGCCACTGGCGCAGAAGTCGCCGACACCGTGCTGGCCTACATCAACCGCCTCAGCGACTACTTCTTCGTTCTCGCCCGCGAGCTCAACGCCGACGCCAACGTCCCCGACATCGTCTGGAAACGCAAATAATCTTTCGGCTCGATGAACGAATCTTTTTTTGAACTCCGCGACCTTACGACGGGCTATGGCGACAAGCATGGCACGAAGGTTATCTCGCCTCACCTGAACGCGCAGCTGCGGCAGGGGAGGCTGACGTGTATGCTGGGGCCGAACGGTGCCGGCAAATCGACGCTGCTCCGCACGATGGCGGCCTTCCAGCCGGCACTGGACGGACAGATTGTCCTGAACGGAAGAGAACTGTCGGCTTATTCCATGCCGGAGCTGGCCCGTCAGATCAGCATCGTGCTCACCGATAACCCGAAGAACATGAACATGACCGTTGAAGAGGTGGTGGCTCTCGGGCGCAGTCCTTACACGGGCTTCTGGGGCCGGCTGCACGAGGCCGACCGAAAGGCTATCGACGAGAGCCTCCGGCTGATCGGGATAGAGGAGTTCCGCCAGCGGAAGATAACATCACTCTCTGACGGCGAGCGCCAGAAGGTGATGATTGCCAAGTCTATCGCACAGGAGACGCCCCTTATCTTCCTCGACGAGCCTACGGCTTTTCTCGACTATCCCAGCAAGGTGAGAACGATGCTGTTGTTGCACAGGCTGACGCGCGTCCTCGGAAAGACGGTCTTCCTCTCGACCCACGACATGGAGCACGCACTCTGGATTGCTGACGAGGTGTGGCTGCTTGACCGCGAGCGAGGGCTCACAACAGGCTCGCCGGAGGATCTGAGTGCCTCCGGCCGCATCGGTGAATACTTCGACTGTGCGGATATGACCTATCTCCCGCAGGAGCGACGCTTCGCCGTTACTTTACCCGATTAGCCTCTTTCAGGAAGAATTCGGTCATCCGACGGAAGGTCTTCTCGTTGAACGTCACGGGGCCGTGCTGGCCACCGGGGACGCTGATGAAGTCCTCCAGCTTTCCGGCTTTATCCAGTTCCTCGGCAAAGAAGCCGCTCTGGCAGTGGGGAACGACGTTGTCGTTGTCGCCGTGGAAGACCAGGAAGCGGGGCAGGTGCTCGGCGTTCATCGCCACGTAGGTGATGGGGCTGACAAGGCTGACGAGGTCGGGCCGGTCGGCAGGTGCTGCGCCGAGGAGAGCCGCCTCGGGCGACTTCTCGTCCTTCACCTTCTCGCAGTTCTCCATGCGGGCCATATCAACAGGACCGAACCAATCGACAACAGCATCGACGGTGCTGGGATAGCCGGTGTTCCCTCCGACGGTCCCCTCGAGGTCGAGTGTGGTGTCGCCCTCCGTGCGGGTCTTCATGCCGTTCGTGACGCCGGCGAGTGCTGACAGATGACCGCCCGACGAGAAGCCCGTGATGCCGACGAACGACGTGTCGAGCTTGTACTCAGCAGCATGGGCACGAATCCAGCGCAGGGCAGCCTTGACGTCCTGTATCTGTGCAGGGTACTTCGCGTCGCCGCTCGAGCGGTGGTTGATGCAGACGACGGCAAAGCCGGCATCAATCAGCGGCTGACCGAGCGACATGAAGGCAAACATCTTTGCGTCGTTGGCAAACCAGGCGCTGCCGTAGATAGCGACGATGACCTTGTAGGCCTGCTGCTGCGTCGAGGGCAGGTAGATGTCGAGGCAATGAGCCTTGAGGTCATCGCCCGCATAGTTCAGGTCTTTCCAGTTAGGTTCAACAGGGGCGGAGAACTGTGCCGAAACGGTAATCGGGGCACACAGCATCAACGCCAGAAGGAGTCTTAATGTTTTCATTTTCTTAATATTTAATTCTTAATTCCTAATTCTATAATTATTTGAACGTCCACCAGTCGAGGCGTGTCTCACCGCTGGTGTTGCCGAAGCAAAGGTAGAGGTCGTGGACACCTGCGGCATCCTTGACGCGAGCGGAGAAGTTCTTGTACTTCTCCAATGAGCCGGTGCGCGAGAGGGCGACGGTGCCGATGACGGGGCCGTCGATGGCGTCGAGGCGGAGAGTTACGGTAGCGTTGCCTGTGGAAGCGGCGGTGAGCTGGTATTTCTTTGCGCCAGTGCCGAAGTCAACGCCGCGCAGACGGATGTACTCCCCATCGTCGAGGTCGGTGATGTACATGTTGCGCTTGCCTGTCGATTCGGGCATATCTTTCACTACGCCCGTGTTCTCAATGCCCATCTTGGCCGACTTCAGTCCGAAACCCCAGGCCATTGTCTCTGCTTCGACGCGCTGATAGGGATTGAGCCAGCGGAGCTGACGGACGGGCTGCTGGTCGAGCCAGTAAGGCTCTTCGTTGATGGTGCCGTCGGCATTGTAGGTGATCTCGGTGAGGGAGACGCTGCGGCGCTCGTGGTGAACGAACGTTTCGAGGTGCATGAGGTCGTAGTCCTGCCCGAAGATATAGCTGTGTCCGTCGAAGTCGCAGATGCCCGGGTGGTTGCCGCGGTCACGCTGGGTGGGGCGCATGATGTAGCCCTTCGACTCCCACGGGCCGGTGGGGCTGTCGCTCATGGCGTAGCCCAGTGCCTCGGGGCAGCAGGTGGTGGCATAGCCGAGGTAGTAATGTCCGCCGCGCTTGTAGAACCAAGGGCCTTCCTGATAGTGCTCAATCTTATAGTCGAGTTTCGTGATGCCGCTCTTCAGGGAAACCATATCATCGTTCAGCAAGGCGTAATAGACGTTGGGATTGCCCCAGTACATGTAGGCCTGTCCGTCATCGTCGGTGAAGACGGTGGGGTCGATGTCGTCCCAGTGCTCCCTCTGCCAGACGAGTGGCTTTCCGATGGGGTCGCGGAACGGGCCGTAGGGCGAGTCGCTGACGAGAACGCCGATGCCGTGTCCGTGTAGCGGGGCATAGAGATAGTATTTGCCGTTGCGTTCGACAGTCTGAATGGCCCAGGCACCATTGTCGCGGCTGCGCCACGAGAAGTCTTTCAGCGAGGCTACAGCCCCGTGTTCCGTCCAGTTCACCATGTCCGTCGTGGACCAGAGCAGCCAGTCGTACATAAAGAACCCTGCGGAGTGGCGTTCGTTGGCATCGGGGATGTCCTCGGGCGAGGCATCATGCGACGTATATAAGAATAAGGTATCGCCGACGACGAGCGGTGACGGGTCGGCGGTGAACTTCGTCTGGAAGAGCGGCATGTTCACCTGCTCCAGTCCGCGCATTTCCCACCAGTCGAAGTTGAAGAGCTTGGGACCCTTGCGGCCCGTGAAGGCAAAATAGAGGTCGTGGATGCCGGTGACGTAGGAGGTAAGGTCGATGGTAATCGTCTGCCACTGCTCCCAGCCGCCGGTGCCGTGTACGCTGAGGCGACCTAGTAGCTGTCCGCCGAGGCTGTCGGCGCGCACCTCGATGGCTCCGCCTCGTAGGCCGCTGGCAACGCAGGCTGTAAACGTGCGGGGGATTCCGTGTCCGAAATCAACGGCCTGAAGCTTGATGTAGTCGCCATTGTGGATGTCGGTTACATAGACGCCTACCTGATTGTTCTGCTCCGTCTTCAAGCCCTTGGAGAACGCCATCGTCTCGGCCTCCACACGACGGTAGGGGTTGAAGGTGCCGACGGGTTTCACGCCTTCGTCGGTGGGCATGATAGTCGGGAACGAGCCGTCGGCGTTGTAGGTGAACTCCTCAATGGCCACGCTACGCCCGAAACCACCACCGCGAGGCAGCTTGCCGGTGTGGTAGAAGAAGTAGCTGTGCCCCTTGTAGTCGATGACGCCGCAATGGTTCGTGAACGACTTGGTGTCGCAGAGCGGCATAATCTCACCGGCATAGGTCCAGGGACCTGTTGGTGCCGGTGCCGTGCTGTAGCTGATATGCTCGGGTACTCCGCCTGCAGCATAAAGCAGCTGATATTGCTTCTCGCTCTCCACTTTGTACCTTGAGCTGTCGACTTTCCTCAGCCAGGGGCCTTCCACATAGCTGTCCTTGTACGTCTTATCCTTGTCGCGTTCCCTCATGAGCGGCGAGCCGAAAGCCACCTCCGTCATTTCAAGCTTGCCCAGCTCGCCTTCGTAGGAGATCATGTCGCGATTCAGCTTCAGGTAATAGCATTGGGGATTGCCCCACATCAGCCACGCCTGCTCGTCATCGTCGATGAAGACGGTCGGGTCGATATGGTCCCACGAGCCGTTTTCGAACAGTGGCTTGCCGATGGCATCGTGGAACGGGCCTGTAGGACTGTCGCCGACAGCTACACCGATAGCCATTCCGCCTGAGAGACGCGAGTGGGCGCAGATGTACCAGAAGAATTTGCCGTCGCGCTCGATGCACTGACTGGCCCATGCACGGTCGTCGGCCCACGAGAAACTCTCAAGAGCCAGCGGAGAACCGTGGTCGCGCCAGTTCACCATATCGGTGGTGGAGTAAATGCGCCATTCCTGCATCCAGAAGAAGTCCGCACCGTCCTCATCGTGGCCGGTATAGACATAGAGGGTGTCGCCCGCTACCATCGGCGCGGGGTCGGTGGTAAACCACGTCTGCACAATCGGGTTCTGTGCCTGTGCAGCCGTCAGGCCGCAGAGCAGCATCAGTAGAAGAGAGATTTTTTTCCTTGTTTTCATAGGGGGTGAAGGTATTACGTTGTTCCGTTGACGGCGTTATGCCAGCGCCTGTTCGATGTCGGCGATGATGTCGTTGACATTCTCGATGCCGACGGAAAGACGGATGAGGTCGGGAGCAATGCCAGCCTGACGAAGCTGTTCGTCAGAGAGCTGACGATGGGTGTGACTGGCGGGATGGAGGACGCAACTGCGGGCGTCGGCCACGTGGGTGACGATGCAGATGAGCTTCAGACGGTCCATGAAACGGATGGCATCCTCGCGTGTGCCTTTCAGACCGAAGGCGATGACGCCGCACGAACCGTTTGGCAGATACTTTTGGCTGAGGGAGTAATAGGGACTGTCGGGCAGACCGCTATAGTTGACCCACGCCACCTTGTCGTTCCGCTGGAGCCATTCGGCAACGGTCTGGGCATTCTCGCAATGTCGTTTCATGCGTAGATGAAGCGTTTCGAGCCCGAGATTGAGGTAGTAGGCGTTTTGTGGAGCCTGGATGCTGCCAAGGTCGCGCATCAGCTGGGTGGTTGCCTTGGTGATATAGGCCGCGCGGCCGAAACGCCTGGTATATATGAGGCCGTGATAGGACTCGTCGGGCGTCGTCAGGCCGGGGAAGAGGTCGGCGTGAGCGTCCCAGTCGAAGTTACCGCTATCGACGATGACGCCGCCGACGGTCCCTGCGTGACCGTCCATATATTTGGTGGTAGAGTGGGTGACGATATCAGCTCCCCACTCGAAGGGACGGCAGCCGACTGGAGTGGCAAAGGTGTTGTCGATGATAAGGGGCACGCCGTGACGGTGAGCCAGACGGGCGAAGCGTTCGATATCCAGCACTTCGCAGCCTGGATTGCTGATGGTCTCGCCGAAGACGCAGCGGGTGTTGGGACGGAACGCCTTCTCCAGTTCCTCATCCGAGGCATCCTGGTTGACGAAGGTAACGTCGATACCCATCTTCTTCATGGTGACGGCGAAGAGGTTGAAGGTGCCGCCGTAGATGGCGCTGGTGCTAACGATATGGCTTCCGCACTCGCAGATGTTGAACGTGGCAAAGAAGTTGGCTGCCTGCCCACTGGAGGTGAGCATCGCGCCTACGCCTCCTTCGAGGTCGGCAATCTTCGACGCAACGACATCGTTGGTGGGATTCTGCAGACGGGTGTAGAAATAACCTGACTTCTCCAGGTCGAACAGCTTGGCCATTTCGTCACTGTCGTCGTATTTGAAAGTGGTGCTCTGGTAAATGGGCAGTACGCGTGGTTCGCCGTTCTTGGGTTGCCAGCCGGCCTGCACGCAAAGGGTCTCGGGATTGTACGTTTTTTTCATATTATTCGGAATTTGACCGCAAAAGTAATAATAATCTTCTTCAGAAAAGAAAAACTTCACAGAAAAGCATTACTTTTGCGCGATTTTTTATGAAAGCGATGTCAGAGAAAGCCGTTTCAGCAAAGACCCACTGGGTTTGGCACGTGGTTGCCTTGGTGACCATCATCGTGTGGGGTACGACGTTTGCCTCCACGAAAGTGCTTCTTCAGCATGGGCTCACACCGCCGGAAATCATGATGGAGCGTTTCATCATTGCCTACCTCTGTATCCTTCCTTTCTGCCACAGGAAATGGCTGGCCGATTCGCTTTGGGACGAACTGAGGATGGTGCTGCTCGGTGTGACGGGCGGATCGCTCTATTTCTGGACAGAGAATACGGCACTTTCCTATACCACTTCGTCCAACGTAGCGCTCATCGTCTGCGTGACGCCTCTGCTGGCCTCGCTTCTTACCATTATTATATTTAAAGAGGTAAAGTTGACCCGTCGTCTGGCTATTGGCTCGCTGGTGGCTCTGCTGGGAGAGGTGTTTGTGGTGCTCAACGGCAACTTCCTTGTCGAAGTGAATCCATTGGGCGATGCGCTCGCGTTCAGTGCCGCGCTCTGCTGGGCGGTCTATAGCGTGTTGCTCCGTCCGCTGAATGCCCGTTACGATACCCTCTTCCTCACCCGCAAGATTTTCTTCTATGGTTTGCTGACCATGCTGCCCGTTGTGCTGCTTCAGGGGGCAGAAGGAGTCCATCTGTCGGCTCTCTCTTCGCCTTACGTATGGGGAAACCTGATATTCCTTGGCATTATTGCCAGTTTCGGTTGCTTCTTCTCCTGGAACATGGTGCTTCGGAAGCTCGATGTCGTTATGGCGAGCAACTATATGTATTGCCAACCTCTCGTGTCACTCACCTGTTCCGTCATCATCCTTCACGAGCCCCTTACCCCCATCGCACTCGTCGGCACCGTCTTTATCCTGTTTGGCATCTGGTTTGCCGAAAATGGCCTTACTTTCCGCTGTTCGTCAAAAAAGGCGAAAAAATGATAGCACTGAAAATCAGCACTATCTGTTTTTCCTGAAAAATTTATTGAAAAAAAGTCGTTAAAATATTTGGAGGTTCGGAATAAAGGCAGTACTTTTGCACCCGCTTTTCGAAAGGGCCCCCTCGGGAGCCGCTTGAGAAGGGCAGAAAGAAGCGATCTTTGACAAGTTTTC
>Ga0310696_10006543_pt1 | contig 13802 bp, 4 predicted proteins | sample AusTroGonzalo_MG_4_FD_203885 | JGI IMG/M metagenome (GOLD analysis project Ga0310696, IMG submission 203885) | Bovine rumen microbial communities from tropical cattle in Woodstock, Queensland, Australia - Gonzalo_02 (v2) (version 2) | ecosystem: Host-associated > Mammals > Digestive system >... | reverse complement strand
CATTGAATCAAAAGATCCGCGGATGGTGCAGGTATCAAGATATCACTACGCACTCTAAAGAGTTCAAGGATATCGATAATCATGTATTCAGGATTCTAGTCAAATGGGCAAGATTCCGTCATCCGAGAAAGAACTGGACATTTATAAGGCACAGATATTGGCATACTAGAGGTGCGAATAAGTGGGTATTTTGTACGGAAGATTCCGTCCTTGTGAGGGCGGAATCCATACCGCGCAAGAATCACGTTAAGATTCGTAGCTCAACGACTGCCTACATCGACTGGAAGTATGTAGAACAACGTAGAGCCCGTCATAAGGCCGTCCCTGTGAAAAGGGATTGATTCTGGCGCGAGCGTATTACGGGGAAACTCGTACGATGCGTTCCTATAGGAGGGGGCCTCCGTAAGGAGGTCTCCTTACTAACCTGAGAGGGCAACCGGGTGATTGAACCCGGACCCTACTCGATACGATGAACTACAGATACATGCTTTACGACATCCACAGGGACTTCATGATCGAGGCACGAGGCTGTATCAGTCTGACGGGTTATTCAACACAGTCGCCTGCCGATGAAAAGCTTAACTACCTGTCAGTCTTTGCCCAGTTAACCATACTTTATAAAGTGAAGAAACAATTTTGATTGCATGGATTGTGGTGGCTATGGCGATAAGACAACCGGTTGTGAGCGTCCTCGGTCACGTGGACCATGGAAAGACAAAGCTTTTGGATAGGATTAGGGGGACCTCTGTACAGGCCCGTGAGGCAGGTGCGATCACCCAGCACATCGGTGCCACCGAAGTCCCCATCGAGCACATCTACAAGGTCTGCGACAAGCTGATCGGCAAGAAGAAGTTCGACGTCCCCGGTCTGCTGTTCATAGACACTCCTGGTCATCATTCCTTCATCACACTCCGCGCAAGGGGCGGTTCCCTTGCCGACATAGCCGTCCTGGTTATCGACATCAGGGAGGGCCTCATGCCTCAGACCATCGAGTCCATCAGGATTCTTAGGCAGTACAAGACACCCTTCGTCATCGCCCTGAACAAGGTGGATACCATAGAAGGGTGGATCTCCGAGGAGGGGAGGCCGTTCATCCTGTCAGAGAAGCAGCAGCAGGCCCACACCCTTGAGGTCTTCAACGACAAGCTGTACACTGTCATCGCCCAGCTCTCCGAGGAGGGCATCTACGCGGACAGGTACGACAGGATCGATGACTTCACCAAGAACGTCGCCCTCGTCCCCATATCCGCCAAGGAGGGGGAGGGAGTACCCGACCTCCTGCTGGTTCTCATAGGTCTGGCACAGCGTTTCCTGGAATCCCAGCTGGAGAAAGGAGAGGGTCCGGGAAAAGGGACCATCCTGGAGATCAAGGAGGAGAAGGGACTGGGGAAGACCCTGGACATGATCCTCTATTCGGGAACGATCAAGAAGGGCGACATGGTCGCCCTCGGTACCAGAGGGGCCCCTGTCGTCACGAAGGTCAAGGCCATCCTCAAGCCAAAGCCGCTCGATGAGATACGCGACCCCAGGGACAGGTTCGATTCCGTACCGGTGCTGCATGCCGCGGCCGGTGTGAAGATATCGTGCCAGAATGTCGAAGGGGTGATAGCTGGCGCTCCGATGCTGGTGGTGAAGAACGAGAAGGATCCCGCCATACGGTCCCTCCAAGAGGAGTCCACCGTCAAGATCGAGACTTCTGAGAACGGCATATCCATCAAGGCGGACGCCGTCGGATCGCTGGAGGCTCTGGCCTTCGAGGCCAAGGCCAACGACATCCCTATCAGGAAATATGGGGTCGGCGAGATCACCCGCAGGGATATAGTCGAGGCCGCTTACGGCGATAAGAAGAACTGCGTCCTGCTTGGATTCAATGTCTCCCTATCCAAGGATGCGGAGACCGAGCTGGCCAACCACCCCGAGCTGAAGGTCATAACGAACCAGATCGTCTACAAGCTCATCGAGGACTATGTGGAATGGGTGGACGAGACCAAACGTCAGGCCGAAGGCGACAAGAGGGCCGAGTTCTCATTCCCGGCCAAATTCAAGATACTTCCCAACTGCATATTCCGCGCCAGCAAGCCCGCCATAGTGGGCGTGAGGGTCCTTGCGGGAAGGATAAGGCCCGGTGAGAACCTCATCGGCCCAGACGGTCGCGATTGCGGCAGGATTAAGTCGATCCACACCGGCGAGGACACTCTGAAAGAGGCCAAGCAGGGAGAGGAGGTCGCCGTCGGTATAGAGGGCGTCACCGCGGGTAGGCAGATCAACGAGGAGGACATCATCTACGTGGATCTCATCGGATCGTCGATCAAACCGCTGCGCGAGATGGACCTCAACGAGGATGAGAAGATGGCCCTCGAAGAGACCATCGCTATAAAGCGCAAGGACGAGCCGTTCTGGGGCATGTGATGCGGGTCTACTTCGCCAGGGCCGTCAACGGCTGCGACTGGCAGGAGGTCCAGTCCGCTAGGGACGGTGTGCTGCGTCTTTTCAGCGAGCACGGTCTGGAGGTCATCAACGAATTCTCGAACGGATATGATTCGGCCGAGGACCTGGTCGAAGGCCAGATCGCCAACATCAGAAGGTGCGACATCCTCATCGCCGACCTCTCTATCCCCGATCACCCGTATCTTGGCTGCATAGGGGAGGTAATCTATGCCCATCAGTTCGGCAAACCCGTTTACGTAGTATACGGGAATTATGACCGCCTGCTCAAGAGGCCGTGGCTCACATACCATACGTCCGGCATGTTCAGGACCTACGGGGAGCTGTTCCAGTTCTTGGAACGGGGTCAGGATCCGGCGAGGGATCCGCCGTCCATCTGACGAAAGCCCCTAACAGGCCGGAATCCTTTCAATGATATTGGTCAGTAGCCGATTTCATATCAGGATAGGATGAATACTATGTTGGACTTCATATTCTCTCCCTGAAAATCCGTCGGATCGATGTTGATCTGTGATTTGTACTTGATATCTATGGAGAATTGGTATGCGCCGGTGATCACGGGTATGGCCTCAGTCCTTGTTCCCGCTATCCCTGTTGTGGTCGAGGAATCATACATAGTCCTCGCGACAGCGGTATCGGTGCAACGAAAGAGGTCGTTTTCATTGAGGCTGTACGAGCTGACGACGCTGCCGGTATTCCAGACTCTCCAGCTTCCGGTATCGGTCACGGATTCGCCGATCGAGTGAGGGGTGCGGTTCTCTACAGCGACCGAATTTCCGAGGGTATTGAAGATAGTGAGGACATTGTAGTGGTGGGCGAGTGCGAGATTACTCTTTATCAGAACTATGAATCCCTTGTAGACGTCGCCCGGATGCTCGGAAACGACGTAGTTGGTTACGGTCTCACCAACCCCCCATGCCTTCCAGGAACCGCTGACGGTCGCCGCGTTGGTAATGCTGGCTCCTGTATTGTTTATCGTGATCACAGTGGTATCGCCGAGCGTGACCGAGGTGCTCACCAGCATAGTGAAACACAACTCCCTCTGGGTGCTCAGGTTCATGGTCTCGATGAAAAGCCATGTGCCGCGTTCCTGGAAGTTGACTATGGCCGTCAAGTCCTTCGTCTGATCGTTAATGGTCCCGACCTCCAGTGTCCCGCGTACACTTTGGGTGGTGTTCGAGAGGACAAACGATTCCTTATCATCGGTTTCCGCATACACGACCGGGGTAATGGAGACCATCCCGCCATCGGAAGCGGTCGCCTCGACGTAATTTCCGAGCTTAATCGTGCCGGTGTTGTCCGTCTGGGATTGGAAGGCGAGGCCAGGTTCTATGGTGACCACAGCGATAGTCGCGATAGCGGCCACGACGATGGCCGCCACGGCGATGGCTAGATATCCTTTCCTCATACGTATCCCTCCGCTTCGTATATGGAGGAATTGCTGGGATAGACCACCAGCGAGCCGTCTATCATCTTGAGGTTGTAATCTTGCAGATAATACGGAGTCTCTGCTGTAGTGAACACGATTTTAGCCTTGACAGTCTTCTGCTCCTTACCGGTTGAACCGTCCAACACGATACGGGTCAATTCGGTCTCGGTGCTGTCGCAGAGGGTCGTGGATTCCACATCCTTGGGAACGAGTCCGATCAGGACGATATCTTCCTTCGTCACCGCGATGTTACCGCTGGAGGTGTCACTGGGTTCCAGGCCAATGGGATCCGATACAGCTATGATGTTGCCGTCACCCTTCTTCAGATATGCAGAGGGCGCGATGGCATAGGCGTCGATCTTCAGGATCTTGAGCGTAGAACTGCCGTAGAATGGACTTTCGGTAGCGGTGTTACCGTGGCTTGTGTCCCCGGAGTATTTCGGGGTCCTTATTTCCGCAGCGTAGTATACCGTGTACGAGCCGGCATGCACTCCGGATACATACGATTCTTCCGTTCCTTCGGTGGTATCGTAGATCTCATGGTCGCTGTATCTGACCTTCAGGACCGCAGTATCGCCTTTGGTGAGCACCTGCTTCTCCGATAGGGTCGAATCGAGCGATAGTTCCAAGCGCGTCTCCTCACCATCGTAGTACTTCGTTCCGTTCCCATCACACAGATAGTAAGGATAGAGGTTGATACGTTCCGGCAGGTTGGCGACATAGACGCTCTCCTCTGGAACATAGGTGTAGACACGCTTGCCGTTGCTGTCGACGAAGGAGGACCATCCCACGAACAGATAGTTCCCGAAACCGTAGTGGTCCTGGGGGATGGTGATCCTGTTGTTCTCGTCCGCCATAAGCTCGAACTTCATCGGGTCGTGCTCATTGTTGAAGTCGTGCAGGTACAGGACATAGGTACCGGAGTGTCCGTACAGGGTGATGTCCCTGGTGACGTTGTACTGGTACTTCCTGATGGAATCCATGCGGGGCGCGGTTCCGAATTCCGAGGCGTAGACCACATTGTTGGCATACGTCAGGTCCTCTCCCCAGTCCGCGACCAGTAGGATGTACTTGTACCCGTTGATGACCACCGCATCGGCGTCCTTGGGTGTATAGGAGGTCCCTCCCGCCATGGTATCGCCGGTGTTCCAGACCTTCCATCCCCGGAAGTCAGCGTTCGTTGTGGTCTTGAGCGTTATCGTCGTATTGGTGATCGTCATGTTCTCCCCAGTGAACTCGTTGTACTGGGATGCGTAGACGATCTTGTACTTGCCTGTGGGATTCGTGGATTCGTTCCACTTCGCTTCGAAGATATAGAAGAAGTTATCCGTGTCCGCCCCTAGATGCTGGCTGCCTCCGGTGAGTGTGACGCTCTGCATCTGTGTGTACGATCCTGTTCCGAATAGGGTCCACTCTTCGAAGGTATTCGAATTCGTTGGAGCGACCGGGAGGGTGACATCGACGATGTATTTGTCCGGCGATATCACATGGCCTGAATTGTGTCCAGTGTATTCGTTGGAATAATCGGGGTCGGTGTACCAAACGATACCGCGGTTGCTCGAAGGGCCGTCGAACGCGACGATCGTGTACTGGGAGATATCGGTTCCGTAGAACTCCTTGGCCACATCTATCTTCACAACGGTGTATTTGTCCGCAGCGTTGTCCGTCTTGTAGATCACTATGAATCCTCCCGCATTCGCATCAGATGCGTTCACGGTGTAAGAGGCGGTGCTGATGGTGGTGCCTTTGACCTTCCATCCGGATACGCCGGTAACGGCGCTGCCGTCGGTAAGCTCTCTGACAATGGACACGTTGTTGCCGTCCAGTTTCACCACGGTGTATTCGCCCGTAGCGTTGTCGAAGTTGCGGAGGACTATATGCCTCTGGCCGTCATCGTCCCCGGCGGTCACAGTATAATCTCCAGAGATGGTCCTAGTGCTGGCCGGGGTGAACGTATCGACCTTCCATCCGGATACGCCGATCACGGTATTGCCCACAGTCAGATCGGTCACGGCAGTGGCTCCCGAGTCCATCGATGCCACGGTCGACACGGCGTTCAGATCGTTGATGTTGACCTTCTTCCCGTTTATGATGAAGTTGATGTTGTATGACACCTCCTTCATGTAGATGGTGATGTCGATATTATCCTTGAGGAGGAACGTCCAATTGTATCCTCTGTTGTTGGGCAGCTCCGTCGGAGTGCCGAGCCAGTCGTAGTACAGGTTACCGAATCCGTCCCTGTGGTACATGATGTTGTCAATCCAGACCTCGTTGTCCGTGCTGTATTTACTATCGGTGCGGACCATCGAATAGTCGCCGTCGAACACTTGGGTCATTCCGGAGTCATAATACAGGATGCCGTTCACGGGCGTCTTGTTGGTATCGTTGTGAACGAGTCCGCCGTTCTTCTTCAGATAGTAGTCGGGGTTTTCGCCGCCACCAATGTACAGCGCTTTTACGAACTCGTTGTCGTTGATGTATTTCACAGTCAGGGTCTCAAGTTCTCCGTCATCGGGCTTCAGGTACAGGGTCGGGATCTTGAAGAGCTCGGAACTGCCGAAATGGTTGCCGATGTAGAGGCTCCCATATGAGTCCTTGAGGTAGTATTGAGCGGGAAGCTCGCTGATATTCGTTATCGCATGGGATACGAAAGCGTTGTTCGTGAAATCGAACGTCCAGACGGTCGCCGAGACAACGGCAATCTCCTTTGTGCTGTTGTTCTTGGACCAAACGGTCCCGAAGATGTCCCTGAGCTGGCTTCCGTAGATCGTGATGTCATACTGGAGGAAGCTGTCGTCAAAGCACTCGTACTCGCATCCGTAGAATCTGAGGACGTAGTGGTCGCTGCTGTCATACATGTATGTCTCCACGACATCGTTCGACTTGGAATAGGATAACTTCGCACCCGGCACGGGTGTTCCGCTACCGGCCGCCGCTTCCGCAGCGGTCGCATAATATGTGCGCTCTGTGTCATCCAGCGTCCTGGCGAAGAATCCCTGGACCGGATCGCACTGGACGTAGTTGCCGGAGTATACGTTGCTGCCAACCTTGCTCGAGAGGGTTGAAAGGTCCACTATCCTATTCGTCAGCTTCAGATCCCCGAACAGCTTTATGCTGACGACCTTACCGCTGCTGTCCTTGATCACATCGCCGTCAACCTCATACGTTCCGACATAGATCTTACTGTCGACTTTAGTCACCGCATATGCGGTCGGAGTGGTCTTGAAGAACGTTCCGTCACGGGTGGCCTTGTATGAGATGGAATCCGTCGAGAACTGGACAATGAACTGTCCGTCATGGCCTGCAACGTTGGTGACGGTGTAGGCGACCCAGTCATTGTTCTCATACCTGTACACGGTATTGACATCGGTCTTATGGAACTTGTTGCCGGTAGAGTCCTGATAGTAGTAATCAAGATCGACGTATGCACTGGCGGTCCCGTACTCTGTCGCGAAGACCGCAGTGTAATGACCGATGGTCATTCCGTCCTTTACGAACACTATAAAGCCGTCGACGGCATCGGATTCATGCACTGCATATGTTTCAGACAAGGCGGAACCCTCGTTCCAGAGCTTCCAGCTTCCACTAGGCAGGCTCTTGGTATCTCCGTCGTTGGCATATATCATAGCGGGAACAGTCTCGTTCGTGACGAACACCAGAGCGATGCTTCCTGCATGCGGAGGTTCACCGACCCAGCTGGCGACGTACACCAGGAATCCGTTCCTGGCATCATCGGTCAACTCGGTCACCTTGAAATTGGCCTTGGTGGGCGTTCCGGTATCCCAGAGCTTCCAGGATGAGAATGAATATGTGCTGCCGGTCGGGACCGCTGCTGTGGTGACATCCACATAGATGTCCGTATCCACCAGTATGTATCCCAGCTCTCCTCTGGTCCTGTCGATGTCGATCATATAACCGGAATCCGGCTTGATGGACATGTTTATCTCAGTATCAGCGACGAACCTCTTGAGCTCACCCTCCCTGATCTCCTCTGCCTCGACTGCATCCCTGATGGCAGAGATGTCGGCATGGCTTCCGTCCAATTCGTAGGAGAAAGTCTTCTTGTTAGCGTCATTGGCCGTCCATTTGGCGATGAACATCATGTCGGTGGTGATCGGTGTCGTGGAATGCAAGTCCAGCACGGTCTCCCCGCAGTAGAATCCTCCATAGTTGTACTCCCAGCTGCCGGTACTGTATGTGCCTATGAATCTGCTGACTGACTGGATCTCCTTGAGATTCTTGCTGTATTCATCCATAGATCCCCCGGCGGGGACTGCCACTGAGATCATCTGGCTGTCGTTATAGTCGAATTGACCGTAGAACGTGGAGAACGTCAGGGTGATGAAATTGCTGTTGACCAACGGGGTGAAGATGATCCTCGAATCGGTGTATACGGTTATGTCCCCATCACTGAGCTGGTACGCGGTCTCGATGGTACAGACCCGGGATTTATAGAATCTTGTAGGGACAGCATTTCCTTCGGCATCGTACACGCTGTTATCGGATTTGATCAGATACTTAGTCTTACCGTCCTGCAGCACCTTCTTCACAAAGCCCTCGGGAACAGTGTCGCTGCTGACATTGAATATGAAGTTATCCGTGGAAGCGGAATCATCCCTAGTAGAGGTGTAGGTGAACTTATTGTCCACTTTGGAGATTATCACATTGTCACCGTTGGGCAGGCCGGCCACCCATACGCTGACATCGGTCACTCCCTGGTCACTGCCGAAGGATGAGGGTAGCTCCAGTTTGTCTCCCCAGATCACGGAACCGGTCACCGGGGTTGAACCGTATGTGATCCCCGTGCGTCCGAAGGTGGTGTCGTTGAGTGCGTACCAGACCTCGTCCTTCACATATGTAGCGAGGATCTTCATGGAATTGGTGGTGTACATGGAAACCGGGATCTTCAAGTAGAACAGGTTGGAGTCCGTTATCAGGCATTCACCGCCGCCTAGGCCTGCGGAGTAGGAATCGCCTGTTTCCACGGTATAACTGGATCCGATCTCGTCGCCTTTAACATACCAGACGCCGCTAACGGGTATATCATCCCCTGCAGCTTTGTTCGGATAAGTCGCGACACCGCCTTCACTGTCGATCATTATCACATCGTACACGTCCGCGTCGTTGGCCGATTGGTACAGGACGATGTATCCGCCGACGTCCGCATCCCCAGCAGACACGATGTAAGGGGATGTAATGTCGCGCCCTTTCACAAACCAGCCGTTGACACCAGTTATCTCGTTGCCTGCGGATCTATCGGTGACGATCGAGACGGAATTGTCGCTTGTGATCTTTACGACGGTGTACTTGTCCGCTGCGTTGGCCGATTGGTACAGGACGATGTTACCGCCATTGGAGACCTCGACGGATGCAACATATCCCTCGAGGGGGTACATGGGGTTGGTCCCCGAGTAATAACCTTCTTTGGCAGTACCGAGGTCGAACTGGATCCCTTGGAATGCATAATCATATCCGCCCTGTTCGTTGGCCTGCCGGATATCGACAGTCGCATAGTGCGCCGGTTCTTTCATCGACGAGATCTGTATGATGATATCCGCCGGGCTGTCCGTCCTGACCCAATTCAGATAGAACGTCTGCGACGGTCTAGCATTGGATTCCGCATCGACCACCAGGTTGATGCTGGTCGCCAGAGCGAAAACCTTGCTGCTGTAGTTGTCTGTCCACGGGAATCCCTCGTACGCGCTGTACGATACGTTCGGGCTGTAGGTTACGACCACGGGCGGCGTGCCTCCGGTGGGGTTGTTGATGTTCAGACCGCGCGCATTCAGGATTGCCAGTTCCGAACGGAGGATACCTACGTATTTGGTGACCTTCGCCACGACTTTGCCCTGGACATCGACGATCCTGGTCGGATGTCCAGCTCCGGAGGTATCCGCGAATCTGTAACCAGATCCAAGGTCTGTGATATTTGTTGCAGGATAGGCATCCGCTGAATTGACGATATAGGGGGTCTTGATGATGCTGCCCAAAACGTACCAATCGTCTCCGACAGGTATATCGTCCCCTGCAGTTTTGTTCAGCTCAGTCGTGACATTACCTGTACTGTCGATCATTATCACATCGTACACGTTCGCGGGGTTGGTCGATTGGTACAGGACGATGTATCCGCCTGCATCGGCATCTTGAGCCTTGACCGTATAATCGCCGTTTATCCGTCTGCCTTTCAGATACCAGTCGCTGACATCAGATATCTCGTCGCCTGCGGATGTGTTGGTGACGATCGAGACGGAATTGCCGCTCGTGATCTTTACGACGGTGTACTTGTCCGCTGCGTTGGCCGACTGGTACAGGACGATGTTGCCGCCATTGGATCCCTTGATGACAGGGGTGTAGATCGTCGTGTACCCCATGGATACGTCGTATTCGGTATCCTGCATACAGGTACTGTCGGTGTAGAACTTGATCAATATCTGGTGATCCTGGGTATCGTACACCTTGTTATCTCCGTCGATATGGTATTTCGTGTCGCCGTTCTTCTTAACATCTTTCTCATATTTTTCGGGATTGGCCGAATCAGTGACCGAGTATTCGTCGCTGGTGAAGAGATAGTCGAAGATCGGGTCCACGGCCTGGGTCCTCTCGATCATACCGTACTGCGTGTCGACGTAGTTCCTGACGTCATCGATACTGTTGATGAATCCTGCGGAGATGATATCGTATACGACCGTGCTGTCTCCATGGATGGTCACATCCACCGTTCCAGTGAGGACGTATTCGTCAGGAGCATCCTGGAAAGTCGGCAGGTACTCGCAGTGTCCGGTGGGATCCGGGAGGGTCCAGCCGTACCAGATGACCACTTCGTATCCATGTCCGTAAGGCACCTTGACTATGTAGTGATCCATCTTGACCACTCCGGGGATGAATGTGGCCTCGTAGTAGTCGCCGGAGGCCGAGTCACGCATGAACACTCTGGTATATTGGCGGTCCTTCGGGTTGAGGTTATCGTCGTCGAAGGCGATCATGATATCCATCATACGTCCGGTGGATTCGTCCACGGATATGGAGCAGTCGTCCTGGATCAGAAGGACCGTATTGGAGCTGCTGGCGTTCTCTATGTAGCTCGTGTTGGTGGTGTTCCATTTGATGAAAGCTATCTTGCTGTTGTCGGGAGTGTATGATAGCCTGAGCTTGTCTCCATGGTAGAAGACCATGTTATCGATCTGCTCATCGGTCAGCAGAACGCTCGTTCCGCTTCCGTCCCTGTTCTCCATATACACCTCGATCGTTCCGTTAGGTGGTTGCGTGACATGTACGCTGTACTGTATCTGATCCCAGACCGCATCATATTTCATGGTGAATGTGTCGGACGAGTCATTGACCTTCGCCCCTTTGGAGATGTAGTCATTCTCATACTTCGACAATGCGTCGCGGACCTTCCATTGGTCATCATCGTTTTCGTAAACGAGCGGAATGCTTTCTCCCTTGATGAGGTCGTGCAATGTCTCGCTTTCCGTGCCGTCGTAGACTGTGACGGTGTATGATTTGGCCCACTGGGCCGTTAAGACGATATCATGCTGTGCATCGGCATCTTCGGCCGTTACGACGTATGTTGGAGTGGCCAGAGTCCTTGCTTTGCTGCCGGTGGAGACCGCCCATCCTGTGTTCCTATAGCCGTCGGCCAGCAAGGTATCCAGATGCACCAAGGTGCCTACCTGCACAGGGCCCTGATAGGTGGCCCTGAAGCCCCCTATCTCGCTGATGAGCACCAATCTGTAGTCGGTGTAGGTCGTATTCTCCCAGACGGCGTTGATCGTGATATTGCCATCAGTTCCAACATCCGTGGCAGAGACCACATAGGCATTATCGATCATCCCGCTGGCGGCCTTCCATCCGAAGAAGGTACCGGTGGATTCTGTCGGGTCGGGATAGGTAAGCTGCAGAATGCTGCCCACCTTGACATTCTCGTCGGTGCGGAATGTGCTGTCCCCGTTCTTCCATATCACGGTGTATTCGCTGACATCCTTCCAAACGGTGCACAGGGCTATCCTTCCAAGATCGTCGGCGTATATCTCTCTCACAGTGAAGGAGTTACCGGTCAGGGTCTCATCGAACACGATCCATCCCTGGAATCCTCTGGCCTCCTCAAGATCGTCGTTCAGGAGCACGGTGGTACCGTCCGTACGTTCGTTGAGGATGACCGTCACGGTGAACGATGACGGGCCCGACCAATTATTAGGAACGCTCTTGATGATGATGTTGCCCAGCGCATTCGCATCGCTGGAGGAAACCGTATAGCTGGTGCCGGATATCGTGGTGGTCTTTGTGACCCATTTCCTGCCACTGCCAGCTTCTTCTAGCGTTATGGTCCCGGAGGAGTACTTTCCGAGGATGGTCCTGAAGCCATCGGAATCGACAACGGTCACGGTGTATTCCGTAAAGCTAGGCGCCTTATCGGTCAGGATTATGTTTCCTTCGACGTCCGCATCTGTATTGGTGACCGTGTATTTCCATGAGGCGTCGATATGGGAGGCTCCGTCACCGTACCAGGCACCCGATCCCAGGTCATCCAGCTTGACCTTGTCGTCGACTTTCCTCATTTCAATCGTCTTTATTACCTGGCTTTTCACGGGTTTTACTACGGTGGATTTGACGACGGCGATGTTCCCTGATGCATCCGCATGATTGGGATCGACCAGATAGTTACCTACAAGCAGAGGGGTCACCAATACGTTACCGTAGGTATCCTCGGAGAGCAGTTTGGCCGATGTCACATTCCCGTCGACGTCATGCCAGAGGTGGATCGTTCTGATCTGATCCGCGCTGGGGGTGAGTGCGTTGGCGATGGAGACGTATTCGTTGTGCCATCCGTGGAGGGTGTAACCGCTCCTGGCAGCGCCGTTGAGGGTGAACTTGAACTCATGGTAGTTTCCGCTGGTGGGCTTCAGGTACATCGTGGTCTTGCTAGCTTCCAACACGGTATACTGATTGCCGTTCGGATCCTTGAGATAGAAGCTAAGGCCACCGTCGCCGATGATACGGTCGATGAAGTTCACGTAGGTCTTTCCGCCACTGGTCACGTACTCGTCCGCTACCTTGATCACAGTGTATTTGTTTGGTGCGTTGGGTGTCTGGTATAGCACGATGAATCTGCTGCTGGCGCTGTCCGCGTCTGCAGCGGCTACGGCGTAGCTTTCAGTGTCAATCTCAACGCCTTTCTTGTACCATCCTTTGATATTATCGACTGTGTCATCCACGGATAGATTCCTTATCAACATGGTGCTGCCATCACTGTAGACCTTGATCACGGTGTACTTGGATTCCGCATTGGCGGCCTGATAAAGTACGATGAATCCGTTATCCGCATCTCCGGGTGTGACGGTGTATTTGTTCTCGGTGATCTCAGTCCCCAATTTGTACCAATTTTGGACAGCGTATATTGTGCTGCCCGAATTCAAGTTCGTTGTTGCATTGACAATGCAGGGGTAGTAAATCCTTACCGTATTCGTGGACGCATAAACGGTTGTGGCACTGGAACTCACCGTGTAGGGGATGGTGCGTTTCGTATCCGTGAAGAAGGTCACAGACACCTCTTTGTCGGTTGCGGCGCTGAATACTGTGTTGTCGCTCTTGATGTAGTAGACGACGGTATTTTCTACACTGACCGACTTGTAGTACTCCTTCTCTCCGCTGTAGTTTGCTATCGTGTATTTGAATTCGTTACTCGTTCCGTCGTTCCATTCTACCAGGAACTTCTTCTCGACACCGTTCACCATAGCATAGGCCACGGTCTTCAGGTAGCCGATACCGTTGCTGTCTACGGTGTTGCCATACATATCATCATAGTTGATGGTCCTGTATTGCTGACCCTGATCGTTGTTCTTCGGGAATGATATGTATTTTATGTAGGTGGCATCGGTCAGATGGCTGGTTATCGAGTTCGCATCCTTTTCATCCAGGCAGGTCCAGC
>Ga0310696_10006542_pt1 | contig 13802 bp, 10 predicted proteins | sample AusTroGonzalo_MG_4_FD_203885 | JGI IMG/M metagenome (GOLD analysis project Ga0310696, IMG submission 203885) | Bovine rumen microbial communities from tropical cattle in Woodstock, Queensland, Australia - Gonzalo_02 (v2) (version 2) | ecosystem: Host-associated > Mammals > Digestive system >... | reverse complement strand
CCGGGCCGTGGAATAGTGGTTATCATCGTGGTAGCCGTGGGCGTTTGCGAAATGCGTGTTCTCGCAACCGTACATCTGCGCGGTGGAATTCATCAGATCCACGAAACTGTCCACAGATCCGGAGACAGTTTCCGCGATCACGTTTGCCCCGTCGTTGCCGGAAAGGAGCATCGTGCCGTAAAGCACGTCAATGAAACGGATTTCCTCCCCGGCATGAAGGTGCATGGTGGAGGAATCGGAGGGAATCATCAGCGCGGTATCGGAAACCGTGACATACTGGTACAGGTCATCCACCATCATAATGCCCAGGAGGACCGTCAGGATTTTTGTGGTGGAAGCGGGATAGCGGATCGTGTCCGGATCTTTCTCAAAGATCACTTCGCCCGTGTCTTCCGCCATCAGGATCGCGGAGAGGGCGTAAAGCTGGTCGGCTGAAAGGTCTTCCGGATGTTCCGCGTCATATTTTTCCGCATTGGGGCTGAGCGTCGGTTCGGGAATGGTATCCGGCGCGGCGGTCGGATCCGCGGCAGAGGAGGAAACCAGGAAAAAGAGCGCTGTAAAGACTGCCATGAACAGGCAGAACGTCCTTTTCATTCGGGAATCCTCCTTTCCGTTGAAATGCGGGAAACGGTCAGCCTACGGCCGTGACCTGCGTCGGGGAAAAAGCGGGCAGCAGGGAAGAGCCGGCCAGCTGAAGCACCAGATAGGCAATGCCGATGATGGCCAGGTAGATGGCGAAACGGCTGAGGGGAACGGTGCTGATGATCCGGAGCATAAAGCGCAGCGCGAAGAAGCCGACAACCGCGGCCACCAGGACGCCCACCGCTACCGGCAGGATCTCGATATGGGCAAACTCGCCGGCATCCAGCGCGTCCTTACCTTCCATGATCAGGGATCCCAGAATGGCGGGGGTGCTCATCATGAAGGAAAAACGGGCGGCGGTTTTCTTGTTCAGGCCGGTGAAGACGCCGCCGAGAATCGTGGAGCCGGAACGGGAAACGCCGGGCATCAGGCCGATGCCCTGGAAAAGGCCCATGACAATCGCCGGGAAAACGCCGATATCTTTGCCGGATTCGCCGCGGCGGGTGGAAATGATGTCGCACAGCAGCAGGAAGAAGGCGGTGATCAGGAAAGCTCCGCCCAGGAACCAGCCGCTGTCAAAAACATCAAACCCGTTGACGTCAGGGAAGAGTTTTTTCGCGCCGATATAAATCACCAGCGTCGGAACGGACGCGATGATGAGGTAAAGCAGCGTCTTATTGCGGATGGGATGGGCAATCATCGCGATCCAGTCCTTCCAGAAAATCACGATGAGGGGAATAAGTGTTCCCACATGCAGGAGGATATCCAGCATCTTGAAGGAAGACTGGACCTCGGGAGCGGCATCCTGCAGACCAAGGAAAATCCTGGCCAGGAGCAGGTGGCCGCTGGAGGAAATGGGAAGGAACTCGCCGAGCCCCTGAATCAGACCGAGAAGAGCGCTTTGGAATACATTCATACGCTGACCTCCTTCAAATTACAACATATTATTTTACCACAGGACGGGAAATTTGGAAAGCTTGACGGAGACAGAACGCTTCTATATAATGAGTTGCCGATGCTGTCGGTTTTTTTACTGCAAAAGACGGAAGGAGTACCGGAGAATGAAGCTTGGTGTTGTCGGGCTGCCCAATGTAGGGAAAAGCACGCTGTTTAACGCAATCACGAACGCAGGGGCACAGGCGGAGAACTATCCTTTCTGTACCATTGAGCCGAATACCGGCGTTGTTATGGTGCCGGACAGCCGGCTGAACGTGCTGGCGGAGATGTATCATCCCAAAAAGGTTACGCCTACAACCATCGAATTCGTGGATATCGCCGGCCTGGTGAAGGGCGCCAGCCGCGGCGAAGGCCTCGGGAACAAATTCCTGAGCCATATCCGGGAAACGGACGCCATTGTGCACGTGGTCCGGTGCTTTGAAAACGAGAACATTATCCATGTGGACGGCAGCGTGAATCCGGCCAGGGATATTGAGACGATTAACCTGGAACTGATTTTCTCCGATATGGAGACGGTGCAGCGCCGGAAGGAGAAGGCGGAGAAGAGCTTCCGCGGCGGGGATAAGAAAGCCGGCGCTGAGGCGGAACTTGCCGCGAAGGTGTACAGCCATCTGGAAAGCGGGAAACCCGTCAGGACGTACGCGGCGGACGAGGAAGAGCAGGAGATTCTGGACGGATGGTTCCTGCTGACCACCAAGCCCGTGATCTATGCGGCGAACATCTCGGAAGAAGACGTGGGGAAGGACGAGAGCGAGATTCCCTTCCTTGACACGGTGCGCAAGATCGCGCAGGAAGAAAAGGCGGAAATGATCACCATCTCCGCGGCCATTGAGGAAGAAATCGCCCAGATGGGGCCGGAGGAAAAGGCTGAATTCCTTGAGGAGCTGGGGATCGGCCAGAGCGGGCTGGACCGTCTGATTACCGCGTGCTACCGGCTGCTGGGGCTGATCTCGTTCCTGACGGTCGGCGAGGACGAATGCCGGGCGTGGACGATTAAGAACGGCACCAAGGCGCCGCAGGCGGCCGGGAAAATCCACACCGATTTTGAAAAAGGGTTTATCCGGGCGGAAGTGGTGCCCTACGACACGCTGGTGAGTACCGGAAGCATGGCTGCCTGCCGTGAAAAAGGCCTGATCCGCAGCGAAGGAAAAGAGTATGTGATGAAGGACGGAGACGTTACGCTGTTCCGTTTCAACGTCTGACACAGGAAGGATGATGGGGATGTCACGGTTAGGATATTTCTGGCACCGGCTGGTCCGGATGGACTGGAAAGCCATGTGGAAGACGACGGGAATCCTGAAAAAGAGAAGCGGGAAGGGCCGCCTGTGGCTCATGTGCGATATGCTCCGGTGCGCCATAAAATACAACGCCGGATATATGGACTATAAAATCGCCGAGATGTATAAGCTCAACGACGAGCAGCGCAGCACGGTGATTACCCGCGGGATCTCCAATGACATCGTCCGCAGGATGAACAACAAGGAATACTGGCATTACTTTGACGACAAAGCGGAATTCAATGAAACCTTCAAGGAGTGGATTCCGCGCAAGTGGATGCGGATCAACGACACCACGGATCCGGAAGAACTCTGGGCGCTGTGCCGGAACCAGAAGGAAATGATCGGCAAGCCGCTGGAAGGATCCAGCGGGCAGGGAATACGCAAATACCGGCCGGACGACTGGAAAGGCGGCGGGGAAGCGTTCCTCGCACAGCTCCGGAAAGACGGCATCGGCATCCTGGAGGAGGTTGTGATCCAGCATCCGAAGATGGCATCCCTGTGCCCCACGTCCGTGAATACCTGCCGGATCGCGACACTGCTGGGAGACAAGCAGCAGGGAATCGTCTACGCCTTCCTGCGTATCGGGAACGGGAAAGTGATGGACAATGTGGACTGCGGTGGGATGGCCGCCCGGATCGACCTGGAATCCGGAAAACTGCTGACCGTCGGAGCGGACAAACAGGGGAATACATTCATCAAGCATCCGATGACGGATACCAGCATCATCGGCTTTACCATTCCCTTCTGGAATGAAGCCAAGGAGATGTGCATGAAGGCGTCTGAAAAGTTCCCGGAGATGCGCTTCATCGCCTGGGATGTCGCCATCACGGCGGACGGCCCGACCTTTATCGAAGGCAACAGCTTCCCATCCCACGCGATTCCGCAGTTCGCGGCGCATTATCCGGACGGGATCGGTATCCTGCCGGAATTCCGCAAATTCATTGATTGCTGACCGGAAGAAAAGTGTTGCTTTTCACCGGGATATGTGGTAATATCCCAATGTTATGCGGACGGTCCTCTGGCCGGTTTACCTGTTTCCTCCGTTCGGAGGAGGCGCCGGAACACGAACGTCTATAAGGGAAGGAGGCACTTATCATGAATGAGATTATCCGTTCCATCGAAGCGAAGCAGATCCGCAGCGATCTTCCCGTATTCAACGTCGGTGACACCGTGCGTGTGTGGGTGAAGGTTGTTGAAGGCAACCGCGAACGCCTGCAGGCTTTCGAAGGCACTGTTATCGCCAAGCGTAACGGCGGCGTCCGCGAGACTTTCACGGTTCGCCGGGTTTCCTACGGCATCGGCGTGGAACGTACTTTCCCGATCAACTCCCCCCGTGTGGATCATGTCGAACTGATCCGCCACGGCAAAGTCCGCCGCGCGAAGCTGTATTATCTGCGTGAGCGCCAGGGCAAGGCGGCCAAGATCAAGGAAGTCAAGCGCGTCTGATTTGTGTCTGCGCAGGCTGCTGTGTGATTTCACACAGCGGCCTTTTTTATATCCCGGCCGCAGGATGAAGGATTTTGCCGGGGAAATGTATAATAAAATATTAGTTATCCTTATTTACAGAAGGAATAAAAGACAGGAGTTGTGACTGATGAGGAACAGAGCAGAAGCCGCCGCAAAGGCGAAGGAACTCGTTGCCCAGATGACCGTTGAGGAAAAGGCATCCCAGCTGAAATATGACGCGCCTGCGATTCCGAGGCTCGGAATTCCTGCCTATAACTGGTGGAATGAAGTGCTGCACGGAGTAGCCCGGGCCGGCACGGCTACCGTGTTCCCGCAGGCCATCGGCCTGGCCGCCATGTTTGACGAGGACATGCAGGAGGAGATCGCCGCGGCGATCTCGACGGAAGCCCGGGCCAAATACAACGGGCAGAGCAGCCACGGAGACCGGGATATCTACAAGGGGCTGACCGTATGGAGCCCGAACATCAACATTTTCCGCGATCCCCGGTGGGGACGCGGGCATGAAACCTACGGCGAGGATCCCTACCTCACCAGCCGGCTCGGCATCCGGTTCATCAAGGGCCTGCAGGGTGACGGGAAATACCTGAAGACAGCCGCGTGCAGCAAGCATTTCGCGGTGCATTCAGGCCCGGAAGCGCTCCGCCACGAGTTTGACGCGAAAGCTTCCCCGAAGGACATGGAAGAAACGTATCTGACCGCCTTCGAGGCGACGGTGAAGGAAGCGGAAGTTGAATCCGTCATGGGCGCCTATAACCGGGTGAACGGCGAGCCCGCCTGCGGCAGCGAAACCCTGCTGAAGAAGACGCTGCGCGAAAAGTGGGGATTCCAGGGGCACGTGGTCAGCGACTGCTGGGCTGTGCGCGATTTCCACACGAACCACAAGGTGACGGACACGGCGCCGGAAAGCGCCGCGCTGGCGCTGAAGAACGGATGCGACCTGAACTGCGGAAATACGTACCTCCACATGATGGAAGCGCTGCAGGAAGGGCTGGTGACGGAAGAGCAGATTACCACCGCCTGCGAACGGCTGTTCACCACCAGGTACCTGCTGGGCCTGTTTGATGAAAACTGCGAATACAACAGCATCCCCGTGACGGAAACGGACACGGACGAACATGACGCCCTGGCCCTGAAAGCGGCCGAAAAGGGTATGGTGCTGCTGGAAAACGACGGGACGCTTCCGCTGGATCCGTCCGTTGTCAGGACGATTGCCGTGATCGGCCCGAACGCGGACAGCGTTATGGCACTGGAAGGCAATTATAACGGCACCAGCAGCCGGTACGTTACTTTCCTGGCGGGCATCCGGAACTACTGCAAGGCGCACGGCATCCGGGTGCTGTACAGCCTGGGATGCCACCTGTTCAAGGACAGGACGTCCGGCCTGGCTATGGCGGATGACCGGCTTGCGGAGGCGGCCATGTATTCCGAACTGGCGGACGTGACCATCGCCTGCGTCGGCCTGGACGCGGGGCTCGAAGGCGAAGAGGGAGATACCGGTAACGAGTATTTCAGCGGGGACAAGAACGACCTGCTGATTCCCGAATCCCAGCGGAAGCTGCTGAGCGTACTGAAGAAGAGCGCCCGGAAGCTGGTGACGGTGGTTGCCGCCGGTTCCTCCCTGAATGTGGAGGAAGGAAACGCAAAGATTTTTGCCTGGTATCCCGGGCAGGCCGGCGGAACCGCGCTGGCGGAACTGCTGTTCGGTGAAAAGAACCCCAGCGGCCATCTGCCGCTGACCTTCTACCGGAACGTGGAAGATCTGCCCGCGTTTGAAGACTACAACATGAAAGGACGTACCTACCGGTACTTTACCGGCGATCCGCTGTATCCCTTCGGTTTCGGGCTGAGCTACACTTCCTGGGCCGTGAGGAGCGCGGAGATCAAAGAAGGCCGGATCATCGCCGAGGTGGAAAACACGGGCAAGATGGACGGAGACGCCGTTGTGCAGGTGTACGTTCGCTGCGACAGCCCGGACGCGCCGGCGTTCCCGAGACTGTGCGGATTCGCCAGGGCAACGGTTGCCGCGGGAGAAAAGAAGGCGGTTGACGTGAAGCTGGACAAGCTGACGGATACGGTGGTGAACGAGGCCGGTGAACGCGTAAAGGCGGGACATATGACCTTCTATGTCGGCATGAGCCAACCGGATGAAAAGAGCGTCCGGATGTGCGGCGTCCGACCCGTGGAACTGAAAATCTGACCGGAGGCGGAACATGTTTACCGGTTTTACGGAGGAAACCATCCAGTTTTTCCTGGATTTGAAGTTTCATAACAATACAACGTTTTTCCACGAACAGCACGACCGGTATGTGGAAGACGTACAGCAGGTATTCTACGCGATGATCGACGACCTTGCGCCCACCATGCTGAAGATTGACCCGGAAATGGAAGTACGGCCCCACAAGTGCCTGTCGCGCATCCACCGGGATACGCGGTTCTCCCGGGATAAGAGCCCTTACCGCGACCACCTGTGGTTCCTTTTCCGCAAGGCGGGAGAACCGCGGGAGAAGTCCCTGTTCTATTACTTTGAACTGGGACCGGACCGGCTGAGCTGGGGGATGGGATTCTGGGACGAGAACAGGGAGGCGCTGGATCTTTTCCGGAAACGGATGCGGGCCAATCCGGACGGCACCATGGCGCTGATCGACGACATGGACCTGGGCCGGCGGAAGCTGGCACTGGGCGGATCCGCCCACAAGAAGATGCCTGTGCCGCCCGAGATTCCGGAAAAGCTGAAACGGTGGTATCTGGCAAAGGATTTCTATATCGGCAAATACGCGCCGGATTACAGGATGATCTATTCAGACCGCATCCTGAAGGAAGTCAAAAAGGATTTTACAGCCCTCGCCCCACTGTACCGCCTGCTGCGCGGATACGCGGACGAGACAAGGCAATAATTCTTTCGGGAGGCTCCGGGAGGGCAGCGCTGTGCGCTGTCCTCCCTTTTGTTCGTCTTGACGAGTTTTTTTCCTTGTTATATATTAATGAAGAAACTCGTTCAGACGGGAGTGCGGAGTGCATGGAGAACAGCGCTGTACCCATTAACTGGTATCCCGGGCATATGGCCAAGGCAAGCAGGCAGCTGGCGGACCAGATCCGGAAGACGGACCTGGTGATCGAGCTGTGCGACGCGCGCCTGCCGCATTCCAGCAGAAATCCCGACATCCGTAAAATGATAAAGGACAAAAAGAGCATCGTCTTTCTGAACAAGGCGGATCTGGCGGATCCGGCGGCCACCAGCCGGTGGCTCCGGGCGATCCGCAAGGAAGGCCGGCCGGCGTATGCTGTCGAGTCCATAAGGCTGAAAAGCAAGGACATTATCGCCATGATCCAGCGGGAAACGAAGGACCTGACAGACAAGGCGCTGGAGAGAGGCATCCGGAAAACGGTGCGCGTGATGGTGCTCGGCGTGCCGAACGTGGGCAAAAGCACCATGATCAACAGCCTGCGGGGCCGGAGTATCGCGCAGACGGGAGACCGGCCCGGTGTTACAAGGAGCAGCCAATGGGTGCGCATTACGCCATACCTGGAACTGCTGGACACCCCCGGGCTGCTGTGGCCAAGGCTGGACGACCAGCAGGCCGCGAAACGGCTGTGCTATATCGGCTCCGTGAAGGATGAAGTGACGGACCTTTACATGCTGGCGGTATCCCTGCTGGAGGACCTGGAAGAATGCGCTCCGGAAGCGGTCACAGCCCGGTATCATTTCGACGATCCGACCCTGAAGGGGATCGAACTGATGGACGCGGTATGCAAGGGCCGCGGATGGCTGCTGAAGGGCAATGAATACGACTACGACCGGGCCGCGAAAGTCGTGCTGGACGAGTTCCGCGGCGGCAAACTCGGCCGGATTACCCTGGAAGAACCGGCCGCGGAAACGGAGGCGGAAGAGTGAACAGGGAAGAACATGCCCGGATGCTGATGTCCTATGACGCGCAATACCGCGGAGCCGGGATCGTAGTGGCCGGTATGGATGAAGTCGGCAGAGGGCCGCTGGCCGGGAACGTTGTGACGGCCTGCGTGGTGATGCCGGAAACGCCCCTGATCCTGTGGGTGGATGACAGCAAAAAGCTGAGCGAAAGCCGCCGGGAAAAGGTTTACGAAGAAATCATGGAAAACGCCCTGTATGTGGGAATCGGCCAGGTTTCTCCGGAAGAGATTGACGAAATCAACATTCTGCAGGCTACGAAGAAAGCCATGCGCATGGCCGCGGAAAGCGTCCCGGCGGATATTTTCCTGATTGACGCGGTGACGAACCTGGGCCTGAAGGGAAGGGAAATTCCCCTGATCAAGGGAGACGCCACGTCCTACAGCATCGCCGCTGCCAGCATCGTGGCGAAGGTGACGAGGGACCGGCAGATGGCGGAAGCGGACAGGCTGTATCCCCAGTACGGGTTCGCCCGGAACAAGGGATACGGTACGAAGGAACATACGGAAGCCCTCAGGCAGTATGGGCCATGCCCGCTGCACCGGAGGACGTTTATCGGGAATTTCGTATGAAACAAACGTATGAGACCGGGCTATGGGGCGAAGACGCCGCGGAAAAGTACCTGGCGGAAAAATACGGTATGGTATGCCTGGAACGCCGGTTTAAGACCAAAGCGGGAGAAATTGACCTGATCATGCTGGACGGGGAAACGGTCGTGTTTGTGGAGGTTAAGACACGGAAAACCGGGGAGCTCGGGAACGGACTGGCCGCCGTGAACGTTACAAAACAGAAAAGGATTGTGAACGCGGCCCTGCTGTACCTGATGAAACGGAAATGGATGAACCGGGCGGTACGGTTCGACCTGGCAGAGGTACGGGAGAACGGAATTACCTATATTCCGGACGCGTTCAGGCCGTACGGCCATTTTTACCACTGAAGGGAAGTTTTTATGCGCAGTTTCACACACGGAAGAAAAACGGCAGCCGCACTGCTTCTGCTGGCCATGCTGGCGCTGTCGGTGTTTACGTCCTGCGGGGCGCTGGCGGAAGAAAACCTGCTGACAAACGGTGATTTTGAGATCCTGGACAACAACGGGCTTCCAGAGGGTTGGTTTACAGACGCGTACAAGATGGATCCGGGGTATTCCCTGTACAGTACCGGTGAAGGCAGGGACGGCGCGGGATCCGTATCTGTGACGATCCGGAACGAGGCGAAGAACGACGCCCGGTTCGCGCAGACGGTCGCCGTCGAGCCTTACTCCCTTTACCGGCTGAGCGGCTACGTACGCGCTCAGGGCGTTACGGACGGGCACGGCGCGAACCTCAGCGTCGAGGGTGTGTACGCTTTCAGCGAGAAAGTCTACGATACCGACGGCGAGTGGCAGTATATTGAGTATTACGGAGAGACGGGACCGGACCAGCGGTCGGTGACCGTGTTTGCCCGGCTGGGCGGATACAGCGGTGAAAGCAAAGGAACGGCATCCTTCGACGGGTTGGAACTCACCAAGGTGGATATGCTCCCCTCCGGTGTGTTTGCCGATCTGTGGTACGTAGACGACGAATACTATGCCAACGACAGCGCGGATGACTGGGACAATCCTGAGTACAGCGAAACAGAAACGGCTGGGCCGGCCTGGCCGATGCTGCTGGTTGTGGGAATTCTTTACTGCGCGGCAGCATTCTTCGCGGTGTACTGGCTTCGGGACGGGAGAAAAGAGTCCCTGCTTCCGGAAGCCCGGCACAGCATCCGGGAATGGCTGCCGGTGCTCGCGCTTGCGCTTCTTACCCGGGTGGTGATCAGTTACTTCGTCAAGGGTTATGACGTGGACGTGGGCTGCTTTGTGAGCTGGGGCTATACGATGGCCCACGCGGGCCCGTCGGGCTTCTATCTGCAGACATCCTTCTGTGACTATCCGCCCCTGTACATGTATATTCTCGGGCTGAACTCATGGCTTGCGGGCCTGCTGGGCGCCGGAGAGGGCTGGACCAGAGTGATTTTCCGGTTCATTCCGTCCCTGTGCGACATTGCCGGATGCTGGGTTCTGCTTCATCTTCCGAAAAACGACTTTACGAAGGGAAAGTATTTCCGCCTGATCGTACTGCTGTTTGCCTTCAATCCCGCGACGATCGTGAACAGCGCGGCATGGGGGCAGATGGACAGTGTGCTGTGCATCCTGCTGCTTTGCGTCGCGGTTTACGCCGCGGAAGGAAAATGGATACACGCGATCGCCATCTACGCCACCGCGGTGCTGGTGAAACCGCAGGCGCTGATGCTCGGAATTCTGGGCCTGGTATTTATGGTGATCACGGCCCTGCGGGACAGGGAAGCAAGGAAAAAGATTCTGATCGGCACCGGCGTCGGCCTGGTGCTGATCGCGGCCTGGGTCATTCCTTTCGGAATCCGGCAAACACCCGGCTGGCTGATTACCCTGTACGGAAATACGCTTTCTTCCTACCCGTACGCGACGGTCAATACCGCCAACCTGTACTATATTACGGGCGGCAACTGGAGCAGCATTGAATCGGCAGCCCATTTTTCCGCTCCGCTGATCCTGGGCTGCGCCTGCGCGCTTCACGGGATACTCTGCTTCCGGCGCAACAGGAAGGAAAAGGCCGCTCTTGCGGAACCGGCCATCGCCGGGGTATTCAGCGCGTGGTTCTTCGGGTGCGCTGCTTTCGGCGCCAGCTGGAAGCTTGTGGGTATCGCCGCTATGGCGTACGCGTTCGCGGCGGTGCTCCCTGCCGCACTGCGCAGAAAGGATATCCGCCTGCTGCCTTACCTGGGAGCGCTGCTGTTTATTCTGCTGTATGTGTTCGGCATTAAGATGCATGAACGCTACCTTTTCCCGGCCTTCCTGCTGCTGATGCTGGCATGGGCTTTCCACAGGGACCGCAGAATCCTGTATGTAATGCTGCTGTTCTCGCTGACCGTGTTTGTCAACGAGGGGATTGTGCTGGACAACAGCATCCGGCTGGGCGCTGCCCTCGGCCACCTGAACAGCGATACCGTCTGGCTCGCGGATGTGCTGAGCGTGCTGAATATCCTTGGCGCCATGTACGCGGTCTACCTCGGCATGGATCTGGCAGCGGAACGCCGTCCGGACGCTATGAAGGCGCTTCCGGGCATTCTGCCGGTACGGCGGGCGGCAGCGGGGAGAAACCCGCTGGATTACAACCCGGACAGAAAACTGCACTGGACGCTGCGGGATACGCTCATCCTCTGCGGTATCACGGCGGTTTACAGCGTCGTGGCCCTGACCACCCTCGGCAGCACAAAGGCGCCGCAGACGGCATGGAAATCCTCCGGTGAGGATGAGCAGATCATCTTTGACCTCGGGGAAGTCCGGGAGGATGTGCGGGTGCTTTATTTCGCGCAGGTCAGCCGGGAGGATTTTTCCTGGGCAGCCAGTGATGACATGGAAGGGTGGACGGCTGAAACCTGGGCGCAGATGGACCAGGGACAGTGCTGGAAATGGAAATACGTGACGCAGTCCTACGGGAATGGCGCGTCGCGCACCTATTACAACGAAACGGATTACACGGCGCGTTTCAGCGGCAGGTACCTGAAGCTGACATCCCATCAGGTCGGCCTGGTACTGAACGAGGTGATCTTCCGCGACGCGCAGGGGAACAACATCAGCGCCACGGTATATGAAAGGACCGGCGGAAACGAGGATTCTGTCCTCTGGTCGGATCCCTCTCTGCTGCTGGACGAACAGGATACCATGGAAAACCTTCCCGGAATGTTCGGTGCCGCGCAGGAGGGGGAAACGCAGCCTTCCTGGTGGAACAGCACATATTTCGATGAGATCTACCACGCGAGGACCGGATTCGAATTCCTGAACGGAACCGTTCCGTATGAAACAAGCCACCCGCCCCTTGGCAAGGTATTGATGAGCTGGTGCATCGGCATCTTCGGCATGACGCCGTTCGGCTGGCGGTTTGCCGGGGCGATGGCAGGAATCCTGATGCTTCCGGGCATCTATCTGCTGGCGAAGCAGCTGACGAAAAAGACGCTGGCCGCGACGTTCGCCTGCCTGATGATGGCGCTTGACTGCATGCACCTGACGCAGACACAGATCGCCACGATTGACTCCTTCCCGGTACTGTTCATCATTTTCGCCTTCTTCTTCATGCTCCGGTTCATGCAGACGAATCTGGGTACCTGCCGGATGCGGGAGGCAGTGGTTCCGCTGGCGCTGAGCGGAGTGAGCATGGGTCTGGCCATCGCCAGCAAATGGATCGGGATCTACGCGGGCATGGGCCTGGCAGTCCTGTTCTTCTGGCACTGCTTCCGTTCCGTGCGGATCGCGGCGAAAACAGGGACGCAGGGGGTTGACGTATTCAGGCGGGTGCTTCTGCTGTGCGCCTGGTGCCTCCTGTTCTTCATCGTCATCCCGGCCGCGGTTTATCTGCTGAGCTATATCCCGTATTTCGCGTACAATACGCGGATCAAGGGTTTCTCCGATTATCTGGACGCGGTGTGGCGTGCCCAGGTCAGCATGTTCGATTACCACAGTACGCCCGGCCTCGGGATGGATCATCCCTTCTATTCTCCCTGGTGGGAGTGGCCGATCATCGGAAAGCCGATGTTCTATGCGACGAAGCAGTACATTGCCCGGGACGCCGCGCTGCAGCACAGCATCTTCAGCTTCGGGAACCCCGCGGTCTGGTGGGCAGCCCTGGGGGCGCTGGTTTTCTGCCTGATCCGCTGGGCGGGAGAGAAGCATTACCGGATTGACGGAACGGAGCAGCGGTGGCATCTGATGAGCCGCACATTTGACGTCCGGTACGAATTCATCTTCATCGGGCTGCTGGCCCAGTATCTTCCGTGGGTGCTGGTGCCGCGGGGAACGTACATTTACCATTATTTCGCCAGCGTGCCTTTCCTGATTCTGGCGATGACTGCCTGCCTGATCCCGAAGGAAGGCTGCAGCCCAAGACTCCGGAAAGCTGCCATTGCGGCAGGCTGTGTCTGGGTGGCGGCAGCCGCGGTATTCTTTGTGATCCTGCTGCCCTATGCTACGGGTATGGCGGCGCCCACGGGATGGCTTGACCTGGGGAAGGGCATTCTGAAGATCTGGTACTGATCCTGCTTCCGAAAGGAGGGTTAACCCTGGAAGAAAGTAATATGATGATGGCCAAAGTCCTGAGCATGGGCGTAAACGGGGTACAGGGTTATCCCGTACATGTGGAAGTGTTCTGTGTCGGAGGCATTCCCGGGATGGAAATCATCGGGCTGCCGGATGCCTCGGTGCGGGAAAGCCGGGACCGGGTGAACGCCGCCATCATGAGCAGCGGATTTGAATCGAAACCTTTACGGACAACGGTTAACCTGGCCCCGGCGGACATGAAGAAGGAAGGCCCCTCCTTTGACCTGCCCATCGCGGTGGCAGTGCTGGCGGCGACAGGGCAGATCGTTCCTCCGGACCCGTCCGTGTTTGAAAAGACTGTGATCTTCGGCGAACTGAGCCTGGACGGGCATGTGCGTCCCGTGAACGGAGCGCTGCCGATGGTGATCAGCGCGAAGGAATGCGGGTATGAAAGCGTCATTCTTCCGGAGCAGAACGCGAAGGAAGCAGCGTGCATCGA
>Ga0310696_10006536_pt1 | contig 13810 bp, 11 predicted proteins | sample AusTroGonzalo_MG_4_FD_203885 | JGI IMG/M metagenome (GOLD analysis project Ga0310696, IMG submission 203885) | Bovine rumen microbial communities from tropical cattle in Woodstock, Queensland, Australia - Gonzalo_02 (v2) (version 2) | ecosystem: Host-associated > Mammals > Digestive system >... | reverse complement strand
TTTTTGGCGGACTGACCGCCGGTATTGTGGCCTTGCCGCTGGCTTTGGCCTTCGGTATTCAGGCGTTTGGCGTGATCAGTGTGGAGGAAGTCGGCAATATCGGCGCCATCGGTGCCTTGGCCGGCCTGACGGGCGCAATGATGCTCGGCTTCTTCGCCTCCCTTTTCGGCGGCACCCCCTCCCAGATCAGCGGCCCCACCGGCCCGATGACGGTGATTTCGGCAACCCTCATCTCCACCGTCTGGGCCACCAGCCAGCCCCACAGCATCGAAACTGTCATCGTGAGCATGGCCCTCGCCGCCATCCTCTGCGGCCTGTTCCAGATCCTGTTCGGCATCCTCAAAATCGGCAAGTACATCCGCTATATCCCCTATCCCGTCCTTTCCGGCTTTATGAGCGGTATTGGCATCATCATTATCGTGCAGCAGATTTATCCGCTGCTGGGGATGAAGTCGCCAGTGCTGATTGTGGATATGATTACGCAACTGCCTGCCAAAATCGGCGGCTTGGACGTGACGGCGCTCCTGCTCGGCTTGGGCACCGTGGCCATCATCTACCTTTTCCCACTCATTACCAAGAAGATACCCGCCACGTTGGTCGCTCTCATCGTGATGACGGTGGTGGCTGTTCTCATCCATTTCGACCCGAAACTCACCATCGGTGAGATTCCGTCCGGTTTCCCGATGCCCTTCTTTGTCGGGCACGAGGTTGGCGGCATTGAATGGCTGGCGGTCATCAAGATGGCGGTGATTCCGGCGCTCACGTTGGCAGGCCTCGGCTCCATCGACACGCTGCTCACCTCCGTGGTGGCCGACAATACGACCAAGACGAAACATAATAGCAATCAGGAACTTATCGGACAAGGTATCGGCAATATCGCGGTCGGTATTTTCGGCGGACTTCCGGGTGCCGGTGCCACGATGCGTACGGTGGTCAATATCAATAGCGGCGGGCGTACGCGGCTTTCGGGCATGGTTCATGGCCTCTTCCTGCTGGCCGTCCTGCTCGGCCTCGGCAGCCTGGTGAAATTCGTCCCCCTCTCCGTGCTGGCCGGTATCCTCATCACGGTCGGTGTCGGCATCATTGATTTCAAGGGACTCAAAGACCTGTTGAAAATCCCGCGTGCCGATGCGGTGGTGCTCCTTACCGTGCTGTTCCTCACCGTTTTCGTCGATCTGCTCATCGCCGTCGGCATCGGCATGGTGATTGCCTGCGTGTTGTTCATGAAACGCGCCAGCGACCTCGTGGAGGGCAGCTACCACCTCGACCAGATCTCCACTTTCGACAAAGAGATCCCATGGGAAGACGAAAAGGTGCTGACCGATGAAATCCGCAGCAAGATTTACATCCAGCGCCTGAACGGCCCGATCTTCTTCGGCTCCATCACCAAATTCCAGGAGGTGATGAACTCCATCCCGGAGGACGCTAAGGTGGTGATCATCCGTATGCGTCTCGTCTCCTTTATGGACCAGTCGGGGCTGTACGCGATGGAGACGGCCATCAAGGACTTGCAGGCCCGCGGCGTTACCGTGCTGATGACCATCATCCAGCCGCAGCCGATGTATATGCTCACCAAGATGAACGTGATTCCCAATGTGGTGCCGCAGGAACACACCTTCGCCACTTTCGAGGATTGCGGACATTTCCTGAGCGAACAAATTGATACTTTGACATATAGCAAATAAAAGATGAACGAAGACCATACGGACCCAATCCAAAAGACGACTCCAGAACTTCCGGTCCCAGACAACGGGATGACGGCTGTTACTGCGAAGGCGGTTCCGGCAAAATCCAAAAGGAGCAAGCTTTTTTGGCAGTGGCTCAAGAAAGAACTGAAGCCCGACTTCAGCACTTCGGGCATTGTCTCCACCCTTATTACCATCGTGGCTACAGCATTGGTGGTGATGCCCACTTTCATCTTACTGCACCGTCTTCTTCCCTTTGCGGGCTGGACGCACGGCATTGACCGTATCCTTCTGTTTGTCACGCTTTTCCTTGTCTTTTTCATCGTTTTAAAAAAGATAAAAAAATTCGTCTGGGTTGTCCTCGGCCTGATGTTCACCGGACTCTTGGTGGGCACGATGACCGACCATTACGGATTTGAGGATGTTTACTGGGACTACCGCGGCTTCGTCACCAATTTGGGCAATGACGCCCGCTCGCTGAAGGACTTTGAGTCCTCGGTGACGTTCCCGCGCCGGCAGACCATCATCAATGCGGTGGAGTTCACCAACAAGGACGTGCGGGCGTTTTCCCACGCTGCCGTCAAGAAGAACTTCGTCAAGTATCAGGAGGGGCAGAACAAGCTGTACATCCAGTGCATCGCGGTTTGGAAGGCCATCAACGACCAGTGGGTCTATATCAAGGATCCCACTGACCGTGAGTACATTGCGAAAGCCAGCGAGTCGGTGGTGCTGTTGTCAGGCGACTGCGACGACTACAGTGTGCTGATGGCGGCGTGCCTCAAGTCAATCGGCGGCACAGTGCGTTTAGTGCGGACACCCACTCACATCTATCCAGAGCTCCGGTTTGAGTCGAAGGCCGACTTGGACAACGTCATCTACCTCATCCGCAACAAGCTGTTCCGGAAGAAGGCACGCAACCAGACCATCCACTTCCACACCGACAACAACGGGGTGCTGTGGCTCAACATGGACTACACGGCCCCGTATCCGGGTGGCAAGTTCCTCTCGGACGAAACCACCGGCGTGCTGGAGCTGTAGAGGAGAGAAGAAAATTTCTCCCAAATTGGATATTCATCGAAAAATAGTATCTTTGCACCCGACTTCAACAGCCATGTTACAATCCGTAATAAAACGCACCAAAGACTTTATTTCGTCCGTATCCAAGACGGAGAGGAAGCGTTATGGGCAGTTTTTCACATCTGAAAAAACAGCCCAGTACATGGCTCAGATGTTTAAATTTGACTTGTCAAAACCTGAAATATCACTTTTGGATACGGGAGCCGGTACGGGCATATTGTCGGCGGCAGTTGTGTCGCGTCTTTTACAGCTTGGATATCAAGGCAAGATAACACTTGGATGTTATGAAAATGATCCACAAGTCATTCCTGTCTTAATTGAAAATTTGAAATATTTGCAAAAGCACGCAAATCTCACATATAAAGTTTACACTGAAAATTATATCACATCACAGCCTTTTGGCGATGTACTCAGTTTATTTGACGAACCAACAAAATACAAATACAATTACATTATAGGCAATCCCCCTTATTTGAAAGTGCCTAAAGACGCTCCAGAAGCATCGCACATGAATCAAGTATGCTATGGGGCACCCAATCTATACTTCCTCTTTTGGGCAATGTCGATAGACAATCTTGAAGAGGACGGCGAGCTGGTCTATATTGTACCTCGTTCGTGGACTTCCGGAGCCTATTTTGAACATTTCCGTCAGTACCTTTTCAAAAATGCCACCCTTCGGGCAGTGCATCTCTTTGTCAGCCGCGATAAAGTTTTCAGCGACGAATCGGTTCTGCAAGAAACGATGATTGTTAAAATCAAAAAAACTGACCGAAAGCCAAAAATCATTGATATTTCCTCATGTTCAACAGCTGTTTTCGATGACTTGACCTGTTTTAAGGTTCCTTATAGCACCGTTGTCGCACATAACCAATATGTATTCCTGCCCACGAATGAAAAAGAAGCAGCCATTTTAGCACGTATAAATGGGTTCCCTGATACATTGAAATCATTGCAAATTCCCATGCACACAGGTTTAGTAGTGGATTTTCGAGAACGTGAAGCTCTTAAAGATGATGATGAACCTGAAACATATCCCTTGTTTTATTCTTCCCATATCAGCAAGGACGGGCAAATTGTATGGCCTGTGGGCAAAGCAGGGGAATATATCCAGACAGACCGTTCGGGGTTGTTACAAGCCAATTCCAATTATGTTTTCGTAAAGCGCTTTACATCCAAAGAGGAACCCCGCCGTTTACAATGTGGCTTATATCTTTCCAAGAGGTATCCAAAATACAAATACATCAGTACACAGAATAAAATCAACTTCATTGAATGCCCCTCATTAGACCTGTTGTATGGTGTTTATGCTTTGCTTAACTCTACAATTTATGATCAATACTATCGTATTCTGAATGGCTCCACACAAGTTAATTCTACAGAGGTAAATGCTATGCCTATCCCCTCTGCTAGCACTATCAGTAAGATTGGGGCAGAACTGACAGGTCAACCTCTTACCACTGCCTATTGTGATAAAATAGTAGAAAAATGGATATAAAAGTTTCCATCATCAAATCTGTATTGGCGCAAATCGGTATGCCCAAGGCACAGCAAGCTGATCTTTGTGCCCTTACTATTTTAAGCATGGCCAACATTAAACCGAAAGGGCGGTGGAGTAGTGCGCAGGCTCATTGGATTCGTATTCACGACATTATCGCTTTTTCCAATGCAAACTACGGAACAACATACGCTGAAAATTCTCGCGAAACGTTCCGCAAACAGGCCTTACACCATTTTCGCACAGCAGCCATTGTGGAAGATAACGGCAAAGCCACAAATAGCCCTAATTACCGCTATCGACTAACAGCAGAGTTTTTGGCTGTTATTCGTGACATAAAGACAAAAGACATAACAAAGAGTGTCGTTTTAAAAGATTTTTGTGAAAATCATACAAGCCTTACAGAATTGTATGCCTCCAAAAAACAAATGCAAAAAATGCCTGTGAACATCAATGGGATTTCTTTTTCCTTGAGTGCAGGCAAGCACAACCAACTGCAAAAGGCTATTATTGAAGAATTTGCCCCACGCTTTGCGCCACATTCTCAATGTCTGTATTTAGGAGATACTACAGAAAAAGACCTCGTGAAAAATATAGACCAATTGAGTAAGTTGGGATTTACAATCACCCTGCACGATAAAATGCCCGGTGTCGTTCTGTATCGAGAGGAGACAAATTGGCTCTATTTTATAGAAGCCGTCACTTCTGTGGGGCCGATGTCGCCTGCACGGATAAAAGAAATTCAAGAACTTACAAAAGATGTTGATGCGGGTAAAATATTTATTACCGCTTTTCTTGATTTTGACACATACAAACGATTTTCCAAATCACTTGCGTGGGAAACCGAAGTGTGGATTGCAGACCTGCCCGACCACATGATCCATCTCAATGGCGACAAATTCCTCGGTCCACGATAAAACTCCCCCTTACCTCCTCCCACAAAGATAAGAATCGCCATGGACGAAAATCAGGCCAAAGACTACCCGAACTACGTCAGAACCATCCGGAGAAGCAAGCGCAAGCATTCGATTGTGGCCAGCTTTTACATCCGCTTTCTGTGGATTATCGCCATTGGTATGGGGGGCTTAGGGGGTGTTTGCATTATTTTTGACATCATTGCTGTGGGAACTACAAACTTTGTCAGTAACTGGAATTGGTTAAATTTCTTTGGGATAATTTTCTTGATAAGTGTTTTGGGTTCCGCTTGGTACTCCATCCTGAACAAAGGAAGTCTGGTGGATACGATTAAGATAGATTATATCAAACAGGAAATCAGAGTTTTATATTATACATTATTCAATAAGCAATGCAATGTGACCATTCCTTTTGAAGGGATGACGTGGAATGTTCTGCCGGGAGGAAGAAGCACCGACCGTATTCGTATTTTTCCAAAAGAAGGAGAGAAAATTGTCGTTTGCGAAGGCACACTTGGCTGGACCTACAAGGACTTTAACCGATTACGCTCCACCCTTTCAAAAATCACTGAGGAGGGTCACTGGTTCGAAACAATTTTGAAATAACACACCATACATAACCTCTTACCTTCTACTTTCTACCTCTTACCTCATACCTTCTACATTCTACCATTAGACGCCACATTGTGACGTCTCTACAAGCCATAAACAATGCAATCGTACGGGCGAAAGATTTTTCGCCCCTCCAATAAAAAAACTATGAAAATCCTTTTCGTCTGTTTGGGAAACGTCGGCAGCAGACGGGATCACCAGTGAGGACTATAGGCATCGGGGAGGTGCTCCACTTTTGTTTCATTGCCGGTTTTCACTACCGTGATGATGTCAAAGCGGGCCTCGCAGTCACATCGGTTCTTCAGGATATAGGCGTTGGCTGCCCGTATGATGTTCTTCTGTTTTTGCTGGTTAACCGCCATCTGCGGCTCGCTGACCGCCGTGCTTGACCGTGTCTTCACCTCCACAAAGGCCAGAACATTCTCCTTTATTGCGATGATGTCGATTTCCAAATGACCATATTGCCAGTTGGTGTCCATGATGGCATAGCCTTGTTGCATCAGGTACTCGCGGGCCGCTATTTCACCCCCATTTCCGATTTCTCTTTTGTCAGTCATACTTAATTTTTTAGATTTTGGACTGCAAAAGTACGATAATTTCGCGGAAAACGATAGATTTTAAAAAATTAAATTTAACTTTTTTATTCACCGCGTTTTTTGTGCGGTGAAAACTAAAATTTCCGTCCGGCTTTCTTGAGCAGTCGTTTCACCCTGCGCGTCCGCATATTCAGCCAGTCATCAATCATCTGATCCTCCGTCTCAGGAGTGTCCAGAATCACATTCTTGCGTTTTTTAGAGTGGAAGAAGCGGATGTATGCCCCTATGTGGCGCCGTTTCTTTTCGTTGTAGATGGCATCAAACGGGATGAGGACGGCAGTGTCTTCAATGTTGTGCATCAGCCGGTTGACCGCCGTACCGAACATGTGCATCTGGGGTGTGATGGAAATGTAGGCGGTCACATTCGGTGGGACGTTCACGCCTCTCATTCTGGCCGCTGCCTTCAGCAACTTGTAGTCTTCCATCAAATCTTCTTGATTCACAATCAGATTCATCAGTTCTGGATCGGAATCCGGCATCACCGACTGGTCGTCCCACGGACGGACAAGTTCCTCCTTGTCTCCAAAATGCTTCCAGAGAAAATGGTAGATCAAATCCCGGCAGATATGGTCGTAGGAAGGATAGATGGTGATTTTTCCAAAGTAATAAAGCAGGTTGGGGTTCTTCATAATGATGGCCACAAGGCCGTCCCACAGGTTGTCCATGGCATAAATGGACTTTGCGCCATTCTTGGAACTTTGGTAGGCCGGTGCTACAAAATTGCGGCCCAGTTCGAGGACGTGCGGCAGGTATTCATCCATAAACTTCTGGGAGAAATGGAACTGATGGGCACTGGCCATAATCGGCTGTCCGTTCTCCTCAAAAACCGCATCGGAGCCATAGAAAAAGCGATAGCCGCCAATGATTGCCTCATTGTCGGGATCCCAGACAATCAGCTGCTTATAAGGAATATCCATCTTATCGTATTCGTCAAGATCAATGGCGTTGCCCGTGGAACCGCCGGCCTCACGGAACGCCAACTCACGCAGCCTTCCAATTTCTGTGACCACATTGGGCGAATCCTGCCAAGTGACAATGTACAGTTCGTTGTGCCCCTTGTTGGTGTCTTCCAGTTTTTTGGATTTGGTGAGTTCTGCTTTCAGCAGTTCAACAGGTACGGGATCAATTATTGTTTCCATATAGGTTGAAAATGTCAATCAATATTGGATGGCCAAGGATTGGAAACGATGTCGGCCAAGTCAAGCATCGTCTTGTGGGCGATATCGCGCATTCGGGATGCCTCCTCTTTCCGGGGTGCGTCGAGGTCGGGTACAATCGGGTCGCCTACGTGAATGGTCAGCAGGGGCTCGTCTTTAAGGAAGAGCTTGCGCCATCCGGTGCGGGGACGGAACGAGATTATCATGGGAATGATAGGAAGAGCATATCGGTAAGCCATGTTGAAAGCCCCGATTTTGAAAGGCCGGAGCGGGGCATAGAATTTCCAGCTGCAACTTTCGGGGAAAATGTGTATCCACTGTTTGGCGGCGTGGAGCTCGTCCAACGCCTTGTCAAACTCCCGCAATCCGCTGCGTTCTTCCGGGATGGCGATGCCGCCGATGGCTTTCATCACAAAGCCGTCCTTGCCACGGAACGGCTGGGCGTACATGGGGATCCACGCCTTGCGGTAGCGCATCGCTTGTAACACGCATATCATGTCCCACCGGTGGACGTGGTTGCAAACGGTCATCACGCCGTTTGCAAAAAGTTTGCGGTTCTGGCGGATTTTCTCACGTCCCTCAATCTGGATACCGTAGCGAATTTTGTTCAAAGGGAACGCCAGAATCCAAGTGAAAAAATAGATAAAGAAATGTACTAATTTGAATTTCAGTGACTTGTCGAGATAAGTATAGGTCCCGTCAAATTTTATGTCCTTGAGCTTCCCGCGTATGGGGGCCATCTTCGTGAACGGATTATCGCCGGAAAATTCTGCTGCCGGTTTGGGAACATACACTTCTTCCTTGACCTTAAAGTTCTGATACGCCGGGCCAAATGATGAATAGTCCTTTAACATACTGGGTTTAACAGAGGGATTGCGGATTTCACGTTGCAAAATTAGAATTTTTTTTAGAAAGTCAAAATGTTATTTCAAGTCAATTTTTTTTGTTTTTCGCTGAAATTTTCTTTGCTTTTGCCTGATTTTCTTCAAATTGTGAAGTGTTTTTTTGAAAAAAGATGAAGTTGATGACCAAAAAACGGGTGTTAGAAAGAGCGCCCGTTTTTTTATTTGTCGTATTTTTGCCGCCTGAATGCAAATTGAACAGCATTTCACCAAATACAAAACCCAATGGTTGTTTTTTTCCACCCTGACCTTTCCAATCCAGTAATCACGCTCAGCAATGAGGAGTCGCGGCACTGCGTGAAAGCGCTGCGGCACCGCGAAGGGGACGAAGTGGCCGTCACCGACGGCACAGGACGGATGGCGAAGGGGCGCATTGTGGCCGCCTCCCCGTCCGACTGCGTGGTGAATATCACGGAAATTGCCGAAACGGAACCGCGGCGTCTGCGTCTCCATATCGCCGTCGCCCCTACCAAAAACAGCGACCGCATCGAGTGGTTCGTCGAAAAGGCCGTGGAAATCGGTATCGAACGCATCTCCTTCATCATCTGCGAACATTCCGAACGCCCCAAAATCGACCTGGAACGGCTGCACCGCATCGCCGTGGCCGCCCTCAAACAGTCGCAGACCACCCTGCTGCCCGAAATGGAACTGCTTTCTTTTCCAGAATTTATTGAAAACCAAAAAGATAGTTCCGCCACAAAGTACATTGCGTGGTGTGATGACGAAAACACGGCGCAATTTGTCAACGAGAGCGTCCGCGAGGGCGAAATCCTCCTGCTGATCGGTCCGGAGGGCGACTTCAGCGAGAAGGAAATTTCCGTTTGCAAATCTTTAAATTTCAAGGAAATAAAATTGGGAAACCGTCGTTTAAGAACGGAAACCGCTGCTTTGTATGGATGCGTTGCCGTCGCCGCAATGAACGAGATGTAACATATTGAAAAAATAACTACCTTTGTCCCCGTTTGGTGCAAATCTCAACATTTACATTTTCAACGAATTATAATAACTAAAAAACATATATTGTGAAAAAGACTCCCATTGATCCGGAACTTGTCAACAAAGTTTTAGCCGACAACGGCATCAAGGAGGTAGGCAAGGCCTCCATCAGAGAAATCAAGAGACTCATTAACGACATCGAGAGCGCATCGGGCGTGAAGTTCGTCCGCATGGAGATGGGCATCCCCGGCATCCCCGCCTGCAAAGTGGGTGTGGACGCCCAGATCAAAGCCCTTCAGGACGGCATCGCCACCATCTACCCCGACCTCGACGGCACTCCGGAACTGAAAAAGGAGTCCTCCCGCTTCATCAAGAATTTCATTGACCTCGACATCTCGCCCGAGTCCTGCTTCCCGACCGTCGGTTCCATGATGGCCGGCCTAATCAGCTTCATGACCCTCGCCCGCCGCGAGAAACAGAAGGACACCACCCTTTTCATCGACCCGGGCTTCCCCGTCCAGAAAAACCAGCATAAAATCCTCGGACTCAAGTACGAATCTTTCGACGTTTACGATTTCCGCGGCGACAAACTCCGTGCAAAGCTCGAAAGCTACCTCGCCAAGGGCAACATCCACTCCATCATCTACTCGAACCCCAACAATCCGTCGTGGATCTGCTTCACTGATGAGGAGTTGCGTACCATCGGCGAACTGGCCACCCAGTACGACGTGTGCGTGATTGAGGACCTTGCCTACTTCGGCATGGACTTCCGTCGCGACATCTCCAAGCCCGGCGTACCGCCGTTCCAGCCCACAGTAGGTAAATACACCGACAATTACGCATTGATGATTTCCGGCTCCAAGGCGTTCAGCTACGCCGGTGAGCGTATCGCCGTGCTGGCCGTTTCCGACAAGTTCGGTGCCCGCGAGTTCCCGGACCTCATCCCTTACTTCGGCAATCCGTGCCTGCGCCGCGCCATGATCAACGGCGCCGTCTATGCCGTCAGCTCCGGAACGTCCCACTCGGCACAATTCGCCCTCGCCGCCATCTTCAAAGCTTGCAACGACGGCACTTACAACTACTTGGACGATGTGCGCGAGTATGCCGAAAAGGCTCATATCATGAAGAAAATCTTCACGGACAACGGTTTCAAGATCGTTTACGACCACGACGGCGAAGAGGAGCTGGCCGACGGTTTCTACTTCACCCTCGCCTACCCGGGACTCAGCGGCGAAGAGTTGCTGCACGAACTGCTGAACTACGGCATCAGCGCCATCTCACTGGCCTCCTGCAACAGCACCCGCACCGAAGGTCTCCGCGCCTGCGTCTCCCTCGTCAACCGCAACCAGTTCCCCGCCCTTGAGGAACGCGCCAAATGTTTCTACGAAAATCACAAATAACCGTTGTGTAGAGACGCGGTACACCACGTCTTTACATGCGTAAAACGCATACAATGAAACAATTACGGTTTTTCATTATCGTTGCCGTTATCTGTTCCGCCTTTTATGGATGCGGAAAAAACAACGCACGCAACCTCGAAAAACCGCCTCATTGGTTCGCCTCCTACAAGGATTTTGACCAAAAAGATTATTACAACTACCTGCAAGACAAAATCACGGCGTTGGACAGCAGCGGCGTGATTTTCTATAATGCTGTTTTACAGTTTTATAAAGATTCAGAAGCGCCAATTTGGACGGCCAACGGCTGGCAGGAAAACCTGATAGACTCTGTGATGGATATCTTTTCCAAATCGGCAGAACAGGGCATCCAACCCTCTTTCTTTTCTTACGATAAATTATTGGATAAAATACAGAACATCAAATCGTTGGAGATTAAAGGTGCAGAGGCACTTTACGATTCGCTAAGTCGGTTGGAACTGCTGCTCACTCACTCGTATCTGACCTACGCCAAATCGATGGCCTTCGGTGCCACCGACCCCGTGGTGGTCAACGGCGGCAAATGGCTTTTCAAGCCCGATTCCATCCCCGATGATTTTGCCCTAAAAGCACTTGAATCCTGCAGTGATGCCAATACATTTCTCAGAGAATTAATGCCTTGCGATTCCGACTATGTGGCGTTGCAACGGGAACTCTGCAAATATTTGGCATTGAAGGACACCGTTTTTCCGACCATCCCCGTCATTGAAGCTGACTCGGGGCGGGTGGTGCGCAACGTCCATCTCATTGGTGAGCGACTGCGGATGACGGGCGAACTTCCTGAGAGTTACGTCGCTTCCGACACTTTGGGACGGGAGCTGATGACCGCCGTCAACCTGTTCCGCGAAAACCACGCCATCCCCCGCAGCAAAAAACTGGATGAAGAGACCATCAAGGAACTGAACCGGCAACCAAGCTACTATATTAATAAGTTGTCGGCGAACCTCGAACGCTATCGCTGGCGGGCCACCCAGAACAAAGGCAACTCCTTCATTGCCGTCAACACGGCGGACTTCACCTTGCAGGTTCACCACGGTGACTCCATCGTGCGTATGCGTGTCTGCTGCGGGAAGTCGCTGCCGCCGAAGGACACGACGAGGGTGCGGGGCGTGCTGTGGAGCCAGAAGACCGAGTCGCCGATGCTGCGCAGTGAGATCAACTATATCGTCCTCAATCCGATATGGAGCATCCCCGCAGGCATCGTCAAAGACGAGTACTACTACAAGTTCGTAAAGAGCAACACGGCCGTCGTAAAGAAGGAGCACCTGCACATCATTGACTTGCGAACGAAGAAGGAGGTGGCGCCAGAAAGCATTGACTGGAAGAAGGTTCGTAGGAACAATATCCCTTATCAGGTGTTTCAGGAGTCTGGAAAATTCAACTCTCTCGGTCGGGTGAAGTTCAATTTCCCGAACACTGAGTCGGTCTATCTGCACGACACGAACAACAAGGGTGCTTTCAAGCGGCGGGTGCGCACGTTGAGCCACGGCTGTATTCGTGTGGAGAAGCCGATAGAGCTTGCTACACAACTACTTACTATCAACGGGTACGACAGCACCCGCCTCGAACAGGTGATGATTACCCTCGGTTTCGAGCCCACCACGGAGGAAGGGGAGGAGTACCTCGAAAAGATGCAGGAAAAGGAGGCGGAATACTACAGCAAGCTGAAGCCCGAAGACACCGTTTTCTACCGTCCGCTGCGTCCGACTACGCTGGCTTTGAAACAAAAAATGCCAGTTTATATCGAATATTACACCTGTTTTCTCGGTGAAAATGGACATGTGCAGTACCGCCCCGATTGTTACCGGAAAGAAAACAACATTCTTTATAACGTAAGATAACCATGTTGAAAGGAAAGAAAATTTGCGTCGTCTTGCCTGCCTATAAGGCGGAAGGCACGCTCGAAGCCACCTACAAAGAGATTCCTTTCAACATCGTGGATGAGGTGGTATTGGTGGACGACTGTTCCCCCGACAGCACGATTGAAGTTGCAAAAAAAATAGGGATTCAGCACATTATCCGTCATGAAGAAAACCGCGGCTACGGGGGAAACCAGAAAAGCTGCTATGACAAGGCGCTCTCCCTGGGTGCCGACATCGTGGTGATGCTGCACCCCGACTACCAGTACGACCCCCGTCTCATCGAGTCGATGTGCTACCTGATTGCCAACGGGGTCTATCCTGTGGTACTCGGCTCCCGAATCCTCGGAAAAGGAGCCTTGAAAGGCGGTATGCCAAAATACAAATACTTCTTTAACAGATGTTTGACAGCTTTCCAAAACTTTGTAATGAACCAAAAATTGGCAGAGTATCACACAGGATACCGCGCCTTTTCACGGGAGGTTTTGGAGGGCATCAACTACCACGCCAACTCCGATGATTTCGTTTTTGACAACCAGATGCTGGCACAGATTTTCTATGCCGGCTTCGAGGTGGCCGAAATCACCTGTCCCACCAAATATTTTCCGGAAGCCTCTTCCATCAACTTCCGCCGCAGCGTGAAGTACGGGCTCGGGGTTATCCACACCTCCCTCAGCTACCGGTTGCAGAAGTGGCACCTGGGAGGAGGAAACTGGCTGAAAGTCAAATAGTCTTATGAAAATCAAGCTTTTATATATCGGAAAGGAAGATTCTGCAGAGTTGAGTCCGGCGGTGCAGAACTACGTGAACAAGATCAAGTTCTACGTCCCGTTCGAGGTGGAGGCGATTCCGTACCTGAAAAACACCAAGTTGGCTGTGGAGGAGCAGAAGAAGCAGGAGGGGCTTCTCTTTCTGAAAAAGATTGAAAGCAGCGACTTCGTGGTTTTGTTGGACGAGCACGGCAAAGAGATGACGTCGGTGGCGTTTTCGCAGTTTCTGCAGCAGCAGATGGTGCGGGGCACAAAGCGGCTGGTTTTCCTGATTGGCGGTGCGTACGGATTCTCCGAAAGCATCTATGAACGTGGAAATTACAAAATATCGCTGTCGCAGATGACCTTTCCCCACATTCTCACCCGCCTCA
>Ga0310696_10006534_pt1 | contig 13810 bp, 16 predicted proteins | sample AusTroGonzalo_MG_4_FD_203885 | JGI IMG/M metagenome (GOLD analysis project Ga0310696, IMG submission 203885) | Bovine rumen microbial communities from tropical cattle in Woodstock, Queensland, Australia - Gonzalo_02 (v2) (version 2) | ecosystem: Host-associated > Mammals > Digestive system >... | reverse complement strand
AGCTGTCCAAAAAGGCTGAGAAGCGCACGGGGAGCACCACAAAAGCAGGAAAACCCGCACCCGCATCCTCGGACGACTTCGCCTCCATCCTCGAAGAGATTGCCTCCATGGAAGAAGTCCCGGAAGGCAAGCGCGACGACACGGCCATCCGCCTCTGCCTGGACTGGAAAGAGCGCGGCATGGACCACAGTGCCCGTCTTCAGTTACTCAAGCTCGTGCCGTTCGCCGCAGGCGACGCCCCACTGACCGAGGACGATTTCACGCGCATCAGCACGAGCGCGGAGAACAAAAAATCCGCCGTGTTCAGAAGCAAGACACTGGCCGCTATGTTCGGGGAGGAACTGGATGACGTATACTCCGCCGCGGACCTTCCCTCCATGGACGTGAAGCCCCCGGAGTTTCTGATCGACGGGCTCCTCCCGTTCGGCTTGTCTTTCGTAGCTGGGCCTCCGAAGTTTGGCAAAACCTATTTAAACTTGCAACTCGCCGTTTCCGTAGCCTCCGGGACCGATTTCCTTGGTTTTCATGTAGGACGCGCCCGGAAAGTGCTCTACTTCTACCTCGAAGGCGATGTATCTCAGGTCAAGAAGCGCTTGACAGACCTCTACGGAGAATCGTTCAAGCTCCCCCGTGACCTCTGGTTCAAGAACAAACTCCCGCCTCTGGACGGGGGTGGCCGCGTCGTGCTCCGGAAGTTCATACAGGCCATGCGGCCAGAGCTCATCATCATTGACACCTGGCAGCTCATCCGCCCGGAAAACGTAGGAGCGAAGGGGCAGACGTCGTACCAGAAAGAGTACACAGAGCTCACACTACTGCGAAACGAGCTCATCGACACCTTCGGCGTATCCGTACTTCTGACCCACCACACAAAACAGACCAGCAATAGTCGTGGCGACTACGTGGACGCCATCGAAAAATTGAACGGGTCCACGGCTCTCGGCGGAAGCGCGGATACAATCATTCTACTGAGCGGAGTACGCGGGGAAGAAACGGCAACGCTGACGGCCCACGGGCGAAGCATTGAAGACGTGTCCCTCCCCCTGGTGAAGACGCGCCCGATGGGGTGGGCCATGTCGGACGGAGCAAAGAGCCCTGTTCTTATGGCGGAAACAGAGACCCAGCGGGCAATTCTGCGTGCTCTTGAATCGCATGAAGACGGTTTGAAAGCGAACGAGCTCATGCCCCTCCTGCCCCCCGGAACAAAGCCGGATTCCGTGAGAAGGCAGCTTAATCGCTGGTATGAAGACGGAAAAATCGACAAGGTAAGAAAACGGTTTCGCTTATATCGGGTAGAGATGGAAAAACAAGACAACCCGGACGAATCGTCAGAAAACAAGACAAATAAGCGGGACTCTTTTTATGAGTAGAACGAATAGGACAAATAGGACAGGGGTCGTGACTTCGCTAGTAGACGCACGCATCCGCGCTCGCGTAAATAAACCCTCTGTCTTGTTTGTCTTATTTTTCTATTTGAGTTCAAAAATCCATCTGAAACAAGACAACAAGACAACGAGACAAATAGTTTCTTATAGCGCGTGGACGTGCACGCGCCCTCAAACGACAGAAAGGAAACAACACCATGGTAATACTTGCACTGGATCAGGCCACCACGACAGGGTGGGCGGTTACGAACGAAAACGGCGGGATATTGGGCTCCGGCGTATGGCATCTCGCGGATCGTAACAGAACGGGCGAATCGCGAGGGGTACGGTATATCCGTTTCCGGGCATGCCTCCATCATGCTGTTCAACAATGGAATCCCGATCTCATTGTCCATGAGCAAACTTTGTTACGGGGCGGTGCGGCCACGGAGATCGCGAACGGTCTCAAGGCCGTTATCCTTATGACCGCGGCGCAGTACGGGGTTGACGTAACCTGCGTTCACACAAGCGAGTTGAAACACTGGGCGACCGGAGACGGGAAGGCGGACAAGACGCACATGATTGTCGCGGCTATGAGATTTCGTTTGTTTCAATGGGAAGGCGTCGATTACCACCCTCTGATCGACGACAACGAGGCCGACGCAACTCTGATCGGGTTGTGGGCGTCGTCGAAATTTGGGGCCTTTCCGGCCCCGGAATGGCCCTCTAAGAAAAAAGCCCCGAAACGCCGGAAAGGCGAATCGGGGTAAGGAGGGCGAAAGAACTTCGCTATCCAATAAAAGGGTTTGGGTGCCCGTATTTAATATAGCACGGGTCCGAGCCTTTGTCAAGCGAGATGAAAAATGCCACGCGATCAGGCGGACGCGCATAGTTTCTTGCGTCCGCCTCTGCTCATCAAAACGTTTCCGCACCCGGCTCCCGCCGGGAGGGTCGTGCGTGCTAAATTTGCCACGTTTTCGAGCTCTTCTGCAATGACATGGATGCGCGCGGCGAGCCTTGGATTTACGGGGCGCACGTATGCGAAAGAGGCGATCGTTGCGCGGTCCACGTCTCCCATGAATCTGCATAAATCACTCATCGTCCATCCGAAAAATGCCACGCGATCTAGGTCTTTCCGGAGGGTTTTGTAGAGGGCTTCCCGGTCCATGCGGGCAAAGTCCGCGGCCAGAAGTTCATGGGTACGGGCTAACTCTGCGGCGGCGCGGTCCTCGAAAACCTGGAGGCTTTCAACATAGTGACCATGTAACCAGTGTTTATAGGGGCGCGCGCCTTCCGGGGCGCGGGTGATGCGGTGCACTTTGATTTCTTGGGTGTACGTGTTCCGGGTAAGTTTCAGGGAATAAGGCATAAAGAAAAGCCCGGGAAGCCGCCCGGGCGCGGGTGAGTGGTTGCGGGTTATAGCGTGCTATCGCTGAGAAAGTCCAGAAGGGCGGCGCGGGTGCTTTCCGGCATTATCGCGAGGGCGGTATTAGCGCGGCGTGAATAAGCGCGGATGATACGGAAGAAACGAAACATAGATCAGGCCCCTATTTTTTGTACGGTTTCGATCATTTCGGCGGCAAGTTCGCGGGTGATACGGTCCATGCCCTTATTAACGGCGGGCCTGTACTGGTCTCCCATGATTTCTAAATACCGGCTGCCCTGTTGGGAAAGCCGGTTGTATTCTTCGATCATGGACGCGCACGGCGGCGGGTTGTTTACATCCTCCCCGTTTAAGAAAAGCTCCAGGGCGGGCGGTAATTTGATATAGTCCACGAGGGAAACACGAGACAGGGCCCGCTCCGAACAGAAAAACATGGCATCCGGGCCGAGATCATTTAACACGATGAAATCAAGAACGGCGGATAGATAAACGGGGTCCTCCGTCCAGGCGTCCGGATCCATAAAGCCGGGGTCGGTCGGTTCATAGAAAGACAGGAATCCGTCACGGCTTGTAAAGCGGTCCTCTAAATACTTATTCCAGGCGGCGAGGTTACGCGAGAGATAAATTAAAAGGTCTCCCTCGTCAACTTCTACGGCGCATTCTACACGGTCGGTTGTAAAGTTGTATTCCCGCGGGCTTACGATTTCGGCAAACCAAATGGAAGTCCCAGTAAATACGGGTTGTTTTCTGTACAGGGCATCCGATAAGGCGTCCTCAATAACGGAGCAATAAGCGCGGGCGACTGCTTCACAATACCCGGAGAAGTCCAGAGTATAATTAACGGCGTCCGGGGCCGTGTTAAAGTATGTCATAAGCACGGCGGGCGGGAAGGTGTACGGATACAGGTTTTCCGCGATAAGCTGTAAAGCTTCGGTCTCCGCTTCACTGGAGAAGAGAAACGAATCATAAAAGCCGGGGAATTGAGGTAAATCAACGGTGTATTTCATTGTTAGCGGGCTTTCTTGGTTGCGAGGTTGAAAATATACAAGTCTTCACGGGAAGAAATGCGTTTATAGGTGAGAGTGACGCCAATAGCGTTTAAAAGGTGCTCCATGCAGGAAAAGCCGGTCCCGCCGTCCACGTACACAGTATAACCGGGCCTCCAGTTCTTGCGGTACTTGCGGCGCTTTACGTCGTAGAAATACAGGCCGTAAAACGTGTTTTTGTGGCTCCAGCGGTCCCCGCTTCCCGTGCTGCTTGAAAGCTTCTTGAAATCGTCTTTAAACCAGTTCCGGAGAAATGAACCAAACACAGTACCGGCGAGATCATAACCGCCCCCGTTGCACCTGGCCGCTTTTTCTTCGGTCCCGGAATAGCGGTTGAGATACAGAGTGCAAACGGTGTATCCGTAAGTATCGCGGGCGCGGCTTGTGCTCCATTTGATCGAAAACGAACAGTAGTTATCAAGCAGCAGGCGGGCTTTTTCGGTCGGTTTCTTCATTATTCCGCCTCGCTTTCTTCGTCGTCGCTTTCGTTGTGAACATAACGCGAGCAGGCCGCGGGGAGCAAATAGCACCTGATTGCAACGTCGCACGCCTCCGGGCCCTGTTTAATAATGCTCTGGAGTGAATCCGTCCCGTATTCGTCGCCGAGATCGGCCAGTAAATCAAAGTTGCAAGAAAGCGCCTCGCACGCACGCGCCCGGCTGAACCAGTAGGAACCGGACCCGTTGCCGGTCACGTTGTCAAAAGTCCACAGATAGTTCGACATGATCGACGCGGCAATATCTTTTTTCTGTTCTTCCTCCGGGCGCGCGCCCTCGCCGCGGTAAATGTACCCGTTAATCTCGGCGGCTTTCGCCTCCATGAATCCGGCGAGATCGCCAAAGTTTTCCTCTATCGCTTCTTTCACGTCGTCATAAACGGCGCTTTCGTAGTCGTAGTAATCAAACATTTTATGTTTTCCTTCTGTTTGAGGTTGTGTTAAGTTCGATTAAGCTCAGTTGAGGCGGGTTTGAGGTGGAAAAGATTGTGTTGTTTATGGTCCTTTCTGTTTTTGAGGTTGACTTGAGGCGGGACAAGTTCAAATGAGGTTGTTTCAGCTCGTTTTCCTTTCTGCCGTTCTGGCGTTGTTTTGTTGGTTCGTTGCGGTGTAAATCTGTATCGACTAATAGTGACAATATAGCGCCGTTTATCGAATTGTCAAGCGCATTTTAAAAATTTTTCGTACATTTTTATCGAACAACTCCCGCCCGAATTGTAATTAAATGTTCGATATGACAGACTGCCATCATAATGACAGCTTGTAATTTTCGTGACAGCGTGTATATTATAATCGGGGTATGATAACCCGCGCGTCAGGTTGCAAACCTGAACGATTCGAGGCGGATCGGGGCGCTTTGGGCAAAACCTGGGGCAATCCGGGCCGGATCGGACGCCGGGACCGGGCCGCCGCGGGTGCATCCCGCCGCGGATCGTCGGACCGGGACGCGCGGCGGATCGTGCCAGCCGGGCGGCGCGTGCGGGGCGCGTCGTTTGATCGTTTAATGAGTGGCGGAAAGCCACGATAAGGAGCAAGGGTATGGCTGAGGTCGAAAATTCGGGGGTGGCCCCCCAAAACGCGGCTTTGACCGCCGCGGGGGTGTCGTTGGCACGTCCAGAGATGCTTTTCCTGAGCGCGCTTGCCCGTATCGTCAATCCAAAGCTCCCCGCACTCAAAGAGCTCCCTGCTCCCGCGGAGACCGCCACGCCCGAATACGACGAATTCGGGCTTCCCGTTCCCGCCAAGCCGAAGAAACCCGATCTCATGGAGCTCGGCAAGGACGCCGGTCTGAGACCCATTGACGTGAAATACATCAGGGAATGGATTGTGGACCAGGGAATCCACTGGCTCACGTGTGAGAACGTGGGACTGGACGATGATATCGAAGGCCGCCGCGTCTTCCGCAACCCGGTCGTCCGCCGCGTCATCAACGCCGCTCAGACACTCGGCCTCTGCAATGGAACCACCGCGTCCAAGGAGGAACTGGCGGACTGGTACACCCAGCGAATCCGCTCTCCGCACCTCCCGGAGCAGGTCAAGGACAACGCAGCGGACAAACTGGCGAAACTCCTCGGGTACTACCCCGACTCAACGGGCAAGGGTGGCGGTTCGACCAACGTTCAGATCAACTTCGTCAATCCTTATGGACAATCCCAGGTGGTCGATGCCCAGGTTGTAGGGGAGGCCGCCAATGCGTAACGTGAACGTGGACATTGGATTCAAGCCGCACAAGCTCCAGGTGGCCGCCCGGAAGCTCATAGAGGCTGTCCGCTTCGCCGTTCTCGTCTGCCATCGCCGCTGGGGCAAGACCGTCTTTGCGGTCATTGAGCTGATCCTCGCGGCGCTCATTACGACCGCCTCGGACTTTCGAGGAGCCTATATCGCCCCGTTCCGAAAACAAGCGAAGGACATCACGTGGGATTATTTCAAGCGTTTCGCCGGCAAGATACCCGGCGTCTCCTTCAACGAAACGGAACTTACCGTGAGTTTCCCCAATGGAAGCCGCATTACCCTGTATGGAGCCGATAACGCCGACGCCCTCCGCGGCCTCTATTTCAATTACGTGGTGATGGACGAGGTGGCGGACATGCGGCCTTACGTCTGGGGCGAAATCGTCCGTCCCACCCTCATCGACCGCAAGGGGAAATGCCTCTTTATCGGGACTCCGAAAGGCGCAAACTTATTTTTCGAGCTCTACAACAGAGGCGTCGCGAGTACGGACAACCAATGGTCCAGCATCATGTACCGGGCCGAAGAGGACTCCCTCGGGGTTCTGCCGTGGATCACGGAAGAAGAGCTGGCTGAGGCACGCCGCGACCTCACTGACAGCCAGTACAGGCAAGAGATGGAGTGTGATTTCCAGGCGTCTTGTGACAACGCTCTGATTACTTTGGACGTTCTGTACAAAGCGCGCGGAAAGCACATTCCCGAGGAGGACTACCGCCTCGCCCCGCTCATTTTCGGCGTGGACGTGGCGCGTTTCGGCGGGGATGCCTGTGTGATCCAGCCGCGTAGAGGCTTGGCGGCGTTTCCGTACCAGAGGATCGTGGGAGTGGACAATATGACGTTCGCGAGCCTCTTGCACCGGAGGATCGTCGAAGAGCGTCCCGACGCCGTATTTGTGGATGCCGGGCGAGGCGAAGGGGTCATCGACCGCCTCCGCCAGCTCGGGGACACCGTGATCGAAGTCCCGTTCGGCGGCAAGGCCCACGACTGCACGGTCAATGGCTACTACAACCGGCGTGCGGAGATGTGGGACAACCTGAGAAAGTGGCTCACCGACGGTGGCGCGATCCCCAACGACCCGGACCTCATCAAGGAGATGGCCGCTGTGACTTATACCTACGACGGCCAGAGCCGTTTGAAACTTGAATCCAAAGACGTGATACGGGAACGGGTAGGGTTTTCTCCTGACCGTGCGGATGCGCTCGCGCTGACGTTCGCGGAACCCGTCATCGCAGCCAACGACCCGGCGTTTCTGGGTGGCGGCTTCGCCTCCCGATACGCCCGGGATGAACTCATCTTTTAAGGAGGAACAGAACATGGGAAGCATGCCGAAAACCAAGACGACTCCGACCCCGCCCGAACCCGAAGCGGTGAAGCGGGTGGAGGCCGACGTCGCCCGCGTCCGCAACAACGCCAAGTCCGTTGCGGCCCAGAAGTACGGGATGAGCGGAACGAACGTCACGAAGGGCGCTCTGGCCGACTCGACCGTCGAGGACAAAAAGAAGAAGCTCGGAGGCGATTGACCTATGGACGAGACCCCGCTTTACAAGCTCCGGCAGCACTACCGTGAGCTGCAAAATGACCGGCGCACCTGGGAGCCGTTCTGGAATGATGTCAAGACGTACATCCTCCCGGAACGCGGGCGGGGTATCGACGCGCCCGGAAGCTCCACGGAAACGAACGACGGGACGCTTCGGGACAAGAAGCGCCTGAACGGTACGGCGTCGAAGGCCCTTTCGATCCTCGCAAGTGGGATGCAGAGCGGCCTTACGAGCAAGGCAAGACAATGGTTCCTTCTGACGAACCGCGACCCGGACCTTGCGAAGTACAAGCCCGTCCGCGAATGGTACGATCAGGTCCAGGACATCCTGGAAGGCATTTTCCGTCGGAGCAACCTCTACAGTGCGTTGCTCCATACGTATTTCGAGATGGCCGGGTTCGGGCAGGGCGCGGTGATGGTACTGGACCATCCGGAGAAGACGCTCCACTGCCGGCCCTATACGACCGGGACGTACTACATGTCCCTCGACAAGTGGGGAGAGGTGGATACGTTCATCCAGAGCGAGTGGCTTACGGTTCGTCAGATTCTTCAGCTCTATCCGGATGCGAAGCTCCCGGCTTTTATCGAGGGTGAGAAAGCGACCAACCAACTGGAGAAGCGGCATGAAGTCGTGAACGCGATCCTGCGGCACCCCGAGCAGTACGGGGTCAAGATGCCGGAGGGGAAGCAGGCGGCGAGTGTCCACTTCCTCGACAAAGCGTCCGACGAGGACGGGTTCCTGAAGGTGTCCGGCTACGATATGTGGCCCGTGATGACTCCCAGATGGGATGCCGTGGACAACGACGTGTACGGGCAGGCTCCCACGCGCGACATCATGGGGGACGTGAAGATGCTTCAGAAGATGGAATCGGACGTCCTGAAGGGCGTCGCGAAGACCGTCTCCCCGCCGTGGCGCATTCCGCCCGAACTGGAGCGCCGTGGGCTCAACACGCAGCCGAATGCCCTGAACGTCGTCGCGAGCATGTCGGAGCAGGCCGTCGCGCCTCTGTTCACGAGCCCCGTCAATGTCCAGCAGCTCCAGGTCAAGATCGACCGTGTGGCGCAGGACATCAAGGACGGACTGTACAACAGTCTGTTCCTGGCTCTGCTGACGAACGACACGCCCCAGATGACGGCGCGCGAAGTGGCCGAGCGCCACGAAGAGAAGTTGCTCATGCTGGGCCCGGTTCTGGAGCGCATCCACTACGAGCTCCTGGACCCACTGATCGACCGCGCATTCAGCCTCGCGTGGAATGCCGGCATGATCCCCCCGCCTCCGGACGAGCTTATGGGCGTTCCGACCATGATCGAGTACGTGAGCATTCTTTCGCAGGCTCAGAAGGCTGTCGGCGTGAACCGTATCGAGCAGTCCGTCGGCTTCCTCGGAAGCATGGTCCAGGTCTATCCCGAACTTCGCAACGCCCTTGATCCGTTCAAGACCTACGATGTCTACAACCAGATGATCGGCGTCCGGGCGGAAGTCCTGCGGTCTCCGGAGGAATATCAGAAGCTCGTGGAGCAGCAGGCGCAACAGCAACAGATGATGCAGAACGCGGCGCTGGCTGAACCCATGGCGAACTCCGCGAAGGCCCTCGGGGAAGTGGACACGGCGAACGTCCGTGAACTTCTGAGCGGCGTGAGCCAAGGAGGACTGGTCCTGTGAGTAAGAACAAGAATCAGCAGCACTACGAGGATGAGCTTCGCGCGATGCTGAGCTCCCCCATGACTCGCATTTTTCTCTGGCGTTTCATCGTCGAGGACTGCAAGGTCTTCACGACCGACTTCGCCCTGAACGCTTCGGCGTATACGCTCCTCGCGAAACAGGAGATCGGGAAGCTGCTTCTGGCCGATCTGAAAGCGATCGACCCGGATATGGTGTTCCAGGCGGAGAAGGAGTACAACGCGATGATCGCCAGTACCAAAACACAATTCAGCCAAGAGGAAGGAGAATAACCTATGGCAGACGAAGACAACATCCAGAACGCACCGGATAACACCGGCAGTGCGGAAGTGGACGAGTCCGTTCTGAATCCGACTCCTCAGGGAACGGAAGGCGCAGCCGGACCCGAAGGAACCGATCAGAACAAACCGGCCCCGGAGGCCGGAGACGGAGACGACAATGGAGTTCTGACCCCTGACGCCGGTGAAGGCGAGAAGGGGGAAGTGAACAAGAACCTCGGAGCTCCCGAACAGTATGAGGACTTCAAGCTCCCGGAGGGCTACACGCTCGACGAGGACGGGAAGGCTCAGATTTCGGGTCTCTTCAAGGGTCTCAACCTGTCCCAGGAGGCAGGTCAGAAACTCGTTGACGCCTTTGTCGAGCAGCAGACCAAAGAGAAGGAAGCGCAGCTCCTTGCGCTGACTGAACAACGCAAGCAATGGCGGGCCCAGATCAAGTCGCGTCCAACTTACGCGGAAGACCGGGCGCTTGCGAGAAAAGGTCTGAATGCAGTCGTCAGCACCCCGGAGGAGCGGGAACTCTTCACGAATACGTGGATGAGCGACCATCCTGCGCTGTTCGGCATTTTCGTGAAGGTCGGCAGAATGGTCGGAGAGGATTCGCCCCTGCCAACCGGAGGCGCGCGTCCTGTGGGCGAAGACGAGTCCGCGGCGCGCAGATTCCCAGTCAAACTCAAGTAAGGAGGCAAAATTATGCCCGATAACTATCCTACCCTTATGGACGTCGCCCGTCGAAGCGGCGACCAGAGCGCTGTCGATATCGTCGAAGTGCTCAACAAAACGAACCAGGCGCTCGAAGACATTCCGTGGATCGAATGCAACGGCGGCGTCGTTCACAAGACCACCACCCGTACCTCCATCCCCACCCCGGTCTGGCGTATGCTGAACGGCGGCGTGCCCGTCGCGAAGTCTACGACCAAGCAGATGACCGTCGGCTGCGGCATGCTTGAAGTCTACGCTGAAGTGGACGTCGATCAGGTCAACCTCGCCGGTCACGGCATCATCGACCAGGCCAAGGCGAACGCCGCGGTCTCCAAGGCGATCAAGGGCGAGAACGAAGCGTTCATCGAAGGCTTCGGTCAGGAAATCAGCCGTGTCATGTTCTACGGCGATCCCAGTGTTCCGCAGGAACCGCTCGGACTCACCCACTGGTACAACACTGCCGGCGGCACCAACGTCATCGACGGCGGCGGTACCGGCTCCGACAATACGTCCATCTGGCTCATCGCCTGGGACAAGAAGGCCGTCCACGGCATTTACCCGCAGGGTTCTGTCGGCGGTCTGCACGAAGAGTTCAAAGGCCAGCAGACCGTGAAGGACAGTGACGGAAAGCAGTTTGAAGCCTACCGTACCCATTACAAATGGGACGCCGGCTTCTGCGTCCGCGACATCCGCTGCTGCGCCCGTATCTGCAACGTTGACATGAGCGACCTTCTGGCCGCGAACGGCAGCGCCATGGATATGGTTGACAAGATGATCTCTGCGATCTACAAGCTGCCGCGCTTCGCCCGCAGCTCCTACCGCAAGGCGTTCTACATGCGTCCCGAGCTGGTCGAAGCCCTCGACAAGCAGGTCCGCAAGACCGACAACCTGAAACTCACCTACAACGACGTTCTCGGCAAAGAGGTCCTGACGTTCCGCGGCATTCCGGTTCGCGAGCAGGAATCCCTCCTCACCAGTGAAGCCAGAGTCGTCTGAGAAAGGAGCATACTATGATTCTCGACAAAGACCTTCTCTTCTCCAAAGATCAGGCTGTGACCTCTGACGCGGCCAGCACCAACGCCCTCGACCTGGTGTCCGACGGCGACGCTGTGGGCCAGGAGCTCGCGTTCCACGTAGTCGTCACCCAGGCGTTCGCGACGCTGACCAGCCTCACGATCAAGATTCAGACCAGTGCGAACAACTCCGACTGGTCCGACGTCCTTCTCACCCCGGCTATCGCCGCGGCCTCCCTCACGAAGGGTACGGAAATCCTGTACGTCCGCGTTCCGAAGGGACTCAAGCGCTACGTCCGTCTGTACTATGACGTGACGGGCAGCAACGCCACCGCCGGCAAGATCACCGCCTTTATGAGCAAGGACATCTGACGATGGCGCTCTACAAGGCAAAACGTGACGGCCTGGTCGGGGCGTCCTACATTCACGCGGGGGAAGTCTTCTCCGCGGAGTTTGACCGCGACCCGAGCTGGGCGGAACGTGTGGACGACCCGATGGAGGGTGCGTCCGAAGAGGAGCCGGTCGAAAAGCCGGTTCCTAAAACCAAAAAAGCAAAGGGCAAATAACATGGCAGGTTCAGTGGAAATCGTGAACATCGCTCTCGCCCGTCTGGGCGAGTCCCCGATCCAGAGCCTCGACGAGGGCACGGTCCCCGCCAACATGGCGAAGATATTCTACGACTCGTCGCGTCGTGCGACGCTGCGGGATTACAACTGGAATTTCGCACTCAAGACCGCTCGCCTCGCAAAACTCGCTGAGACTCCGGTCGATTTCCGCTATGCCTATGCTCTTCCCTCGGACTGCATTCGGGCGGTCCGTCTGCGGTCCGGGGGTGTTCCCGATTTTGAGGGTCCGGGTCTCCGGTTTACGGTTCAGTGCGGTGAGGTCCTTTCTGACGAAGACCCGGCCCTCCTTGAGTACATCTACGACTGCACGGACCCCGGTCAGTTCGACGACAAGTTCATCGAGGCGTTCAGCTACAAGCTGGCGTCCGAACTTGCCATGCCGGTCAAGGGGTCGGCGGAGATGACCGAGCGGTACAACCGCGAGTACCAGCTGCGGGTGACGCAGGCGGCGACTCTGAGCGGCAATGAGAACCGCGACAAGGATAACGAGAATCCCTACGTGGAGGCGCGTTTCTAATGGCGATCGTAAGAAAGTACCAGAACAACTTCACGACGGGTGCGATCTCGCCCGGCGTCTATGCGCGCGTTGACCTGAACAAGTACGCCAACGGGTGCAAGCGCGTCGTGAACGGGGTCGTCCGGGCGCACGGCGGCATCTCGAACCGTCCCGGCACTTTGTTTGTAGATGAGCTGGATGGCCCGGGTCTCCTGTTCCCGTTCAGCTATTCCGTGACGGACGCCTATGTCCTGTGCTTCTACGACCCCGGAACGGGCGGGGCGAATCGCAAAGCCAAGATGCGCGTGTATCGGAACGGCACGCTTCAGACGATGAGCGATGGGGACGAGATCGAGACGCCCTACAAGCCCGCGGACCTCCCGCTTATCAAGTTCGTCCAGAGCGCGGACGTTCTTTTTATGGTGCATCCTTCCTACAAGCCGCGGATGATGACCCGATCCATCGTGACCAATCTGCCGCATTTTACGTTTTCGGAGATGACGTTCCAGCCGTCCATTGCGGCTCCGACCGGGCTGTCCGCGACTCCGTATGGATTCGACGATTCGTCCGGCACCTACTATTCGACGACGGCTTCCTACAAGGTGGCGGCTGTGAACGAGAAGGAGGAGGAATCCCTCCCGAGCTCAGCGGCGTCCGCGGTCACGCTTTCCACCTGGCCGGTCGGGGCGCACGTCGATCTTTCATGGACGGCGGTAACGGGTGCAGTCCGGTACGAGATTTACAAGGAGAGTCACGGGTACTACGCCTATATCGGGTCCGCGACGGGTACGACGTTCACGGACGACAACATTGAAGGCGATGGATCAATCGGTCCGAAGTCCAGCGAGGACCCGTTCAATGCCGCGGGGGACTACCCCGGGGCAATCGGCATCTATCAGCAGCGGCTCGTCCTTGGCCGCACCGACAATCAGCCCCAGACGGTTTGGATGACCGAGACGGGGAACTTCAAGTCCATGGCGGTGGCCGAGCCCTTGCGCGACGACAGCGCGATCACGGTCACGGTGGACTCCAAGCAGATGAATGAAATCCGGCACTTCGTCCCGCTCAGGAACGTGATTATGATGACGAGCGGCGCGGAGTTCCTGCTTTCCCCCGGGCGCAACAGCGACGCGATCACTCCGACCAGCGTGTCGTTCAACCTCCAGAGCTACTGGGGATGCAACAACGTCCCGCCGATCGTGTCCGGGATCAACATTCTTTTCGTCGAAAACTCGGGCCGCCGGGTCCGGGATATGAGATATACGATGGCGGACGACGCCTACACGGGCGAGGAGGTTTCCATTCTGGCCGAGCACCTTCTCCAGTCGCCCATCGTGGACTGGACGTTCCAGCAGAGTCCGTTCAGTACGGTCTGGATTTGCCTCGAAAGCGGCAAGCTCCTGACGTTCACGTACATGAAGGAGCAGGAAATCTGGGCATGGAGTGAGCACGAGAGTGC
>Ga0310696_10006533_pt1 | contig 13813 bp, 8 predicted proteins | sample AusTroGonzalo_MG_4_FD_203885 | JGI IMG/M metagenome (GOLD analysis project Ga0310696, IMG submission 203885) | Bovine rumen microbial communities from tropical cattle in Woodstock, Queensland, Australia - Gonzalo_02 (v2) (version 2) | ecosystem: Host-associated > Mammals > Digestive system >... | reverse complement strand
CGCGGCTACAGTGGCACAGCCATCTTCACCCGACACGAGCCCCTCTCGGTAGAGATGGGTATGGGTATCGACCTGCACGACCATGAAGGGCGTGTCATCACCCTGGAGATGCCCGATTTCTTCCTTGTCACCGTCTACACGCCCAACTCGCAGGATGGCCTGAAACGGCTGGACTACCGCATGTCGTGGGACGATGCTTTCCGTAGCTACCTGAAGCGGCTCGACCAGCAAAAGCCCGTCATTGTCTGCGGAGACATGAACGTAGCCCATGAGGAGATAGACATCAAGAATCCCAAGAGTAACCGTCGCAATGCCGGCTTCACCGATGAGGAGCGCGAGAAATTCACCGACCTCCTTGCCTGTGGCTTCACCGACACCTTCCGTCACCTGCACCCCGACGAGGTGCGCTACTCTTGGTGGTCATACCGTTTTCAGGCCCGTGAGAAGAACGCCGGCTGGCGCATCGACTATTTCTTGACAAGCAACCGTCTACAGCCCGCCATCGTCAGCGCCTCCATCCACACCGACATCATGGGCAGCGACCACTGTCCGGTCGAACTGGTCATTTGACATAGTCTCGGCTTCACAACGCTTCATCGTCGGAACAACGAAGGGCATCACCAAAGCGGTGATAATGGCCAAGTAGCCAAAGGCCGGTTCGTAGCCCAGCATATAATATAATAATGTGTTGCCTACGAGTATCACGCCAAGCATGAGCAGTCGCAGCGCACCCCATTTCTTCAGTGCTGGTGCTTTGCGCTCCGACAGGTCAGCCTTTATTTTCTGCATACTGAACAGCTTGAGTGACAGCGGTACTACGGCCAGCGACAACAGTATGGCCACCGTCTGAAGTATGAACCGCGTCTCGTCCGACACATCGGAGAGCACGGCGATGTCCATATCCATGAACTCACCGCCGATATACAAAGCCAGTGCCACAACGCAAATCAGCGTGAACAGCGTGGCAAGCCAGTTACGAGTCTCTTTCATTTCCGTTACTATTATCTTTTCTGTTTGGCAATTTCGGGTGCAAAGATACAAAATGTTTCTTGAAAGAAGCACTTTTTGCAAGAAATTGTTTGTTATCCTTCACGAGTGGCTAAACTACTCTCCTAAAGAAAACCGTTTTCTCTACTAGAGAAAGCCGTTTTGTCTCATAGAGAAAACCGTTTTCTCTCCCAGACAAAGCCGTCTAGCCTACATTATTCACGGCAATATGGAAAAACAACGGATTAAAACTGATTTCACGGATTTTCACGGATTATTTATTTCTCCTCATCGAATATGAAAGAAATCCGTGAAACCCATTATAATCTGTATAATTCGTGTAATCCGTAAAATCCGTTGTTGAAAAGAATATGAATAATCCAAGCTAGATTCTAAGTTGCGAATGGCTCTGATTCTTAACACAAATTGCCACGAATTCAAGTTGCGAATTGGACGGATTGCACGGATTCCTCTTAACCACGAATTTGACGAATTGCACGGATTGGACGAATGAGCCAGTCCGTGCTTTTTGGTGACAGAAAAAATGAAGATTAATTTGGAGGTTTGGAATATAATTCGTAACTTTGCGGCCAGTTAATGATAACAATACATAAATCTTACGACTATGAACAGAATTTTCACACAACTTTTCCTTTTTGTTGCCCTTATGGTTTGGGGCAATTTCGCCGCCAGTGCCGCCACTAACTACGGCATCTACGTGGGTGAGACGATGATTACGAGCGACAATGCCAGCGATGTGCTGAAAAACGGACAGTTCAGCTACTCCCCGCAGACAAAGACGCTCACCGTGACCAATGCTGACCTGACAAACGAAGGCACGCTGGGTAGCGGCATCAGCAACCGCGAGGTGGACGGCCTTATCATCAAATTTGTGGGCCATAGCACCTTCAACACGCGCATGAACGTCATCAGCACGGCAAAGTCTATCTCACTCACCGGCACGGGCAGCCTCACTGGCTCTGCAGGCGAGACCTGTGCCCTCTATCTTTGGGGTGACGACATCACCTGCACCGTGAACGGCCCTGTCATCGACCTCAGCAGCCAGGCCGACGCTCTGAGGGACTCGCACCAGAATGCGACGCTGCGGGTGGAAGGCTCCACGACGAGCCTCTCGCTGCAGGGTAGTGGCTACCATAAAACTGTCAATGGCCTGGGCTCCCTGTCGCTGGGTCTCTGGGTTGAAATCACCGAGCCTTTCCTTAGCCGTTTCGATGAGGAGCAACACACCATCTGTAACTATCAAAGCACAACCCCCTACAAAGGAAAGGTCACCATCGGGGCTTCCTATCCCCTCTATGTGGCTGACGTCCAGGTGACTCCACTCAATGCCTCCAACATCACGGGCGAGGGCATCACGGGCAACGTCAGCTACGATGCTTCCACCAAGACGCTGAGACTCATCAATGCCTCGCTTTTATCTAAAATAGGTAACGGCATACAGAACAGAGGGGTCGACATGCTGAAAATCGAGGTGTTGGGCGTAAATAAGATTGACTGTACCGGTGATGGCCTGGCATTGATTCTTGCACAGCAGGAAATGTCGCTAACCGGCAACGGAATACTCCAACTCATGACCGACAACAGGAACTACTGTATACGCAACCTCTCAGGCTATTCGTTTACCATCGACGGACCCACTGTCATGGGCTCTACCAGGACAGAGGCATACGATGGCAACAAAAAGGGTGACCTGATAGTGAAAGGAAGATCACAGCTCTTGCTCATTGCGTACGATGGCAGCGGTGTTATAAAGGATGTACCCAACCTTGTGCTGGGCAGCGGATTGTATATTACTGAACCCTACGGCGGCTACTTCTCACCGACGCTGCAGAGCATCACCACCGACGGCGTCAATCCCCACAAGGGAATCCTGAATATCTCTATCCAGGAGCCGAAACTCAAATATGGCATCATTATCGGCGAGACGGATGTGACTGAGGATAACGCGGCAGACATTTTCGACGACGGGCAGTTCAGTTATGACCCCCAGACGAAGACGCTCACCGTGAACAATGCCAACCTTGTAAACAACGGCGCGCTGGGCCCCGGCATCAGCAACCGCGAGGTGGATGGTCTCATCGTAAACCTTGTGGGCGACAACTTTATCACCGGGCGTAACTTCGCCTTCATCACCAGTAAGAGGGCTACCATCACAGGTAGCGGGTCGCTGAAGCTCACGGCAACGGAAGGCAACGGCATACACCTCGGCGATGGCTGTGACTTGCTGACCATCGACGGCCCGACGATAGAAGTCACTGGAAATGATGCTGGGCTGTTTGACAACAGTGGAGGAGCAACACTTTGGCTGAAGGGCAAAGACACAAAGCTTATCCTGAACACGTCCACGAACGCCATCTTCCCCACCATCTACTTTCTGAAAGACTTGAAACTTGATGACGGGCTGGGCATCAGCAAACCCGTAGGTGGTTACTTTAGCCCAGAGATGCGCACCGTAACCGTGGACGGCACATCGGCATACCGGGGTGACATCGTCATCAATGCTATGGAGGAACAGCCCGATCCCGCCGATGTGAACGGCGACGGCAGCATTGATGTGGCCGACATCTCAATGGTCATCGACATCATGGCCGGGAAGGTCGAAACGACATCGGATAATCAAGGTGACGTGAATGGTGATGGAATTGTCGATGTGGCAGACATCTCGGCCATTATCAGCGCTATGGCAGAAAAGTAGAACTAATACGCTTTTTTCAACAACGGATTTTACGGATTACACGGATTTTACGGATAATAATTGATTTCACAGATTTTTACGGAGATAATAATAAATCCGTGAAAATCCGTGAAATCAGTTTTAATCCGTTGTTGAATAATGTAGGTGAACTTCTAATTCTATTTAATCTCAAAAACCCTGGAGGCATAGTCCTCCCAGAGGGGCACCTCGATGCCTACGTCCATGAGGAAACGACCGGTGAACTGCTTGCCGTTGAGTGAGCAGGGCTTCTCGCCGACGCGGATGTTACGCTCTGTGAGTGTGTAGGTCTTGTCGGGGTTTAGACCGACCAGACGCAGACGGGGCAGGAGCTGGTCGCAGAAGTTCTCGGTTTTGTAGACGAAGAGAACGGCCTCACCCTTCAAGCTGTACATCAGCGCGGCCATACCCTTGCGGTCGTAGGGGGAGACGAGACGGTAGAGGTCGCCTGTCTGCACGATGGGGCGCAGCCGCTTGTAGTCGGCAAAGCAGGTGGTGCATTGCTGGCGTTCCTCGTCGGTCATGTCCTTGGGTTGCAGCTCTATGCCGAGGCGTCCACTCATGGCCACATCGCAGCGGAACTTCACGGGAATGACACGCTTGCCAGTGTTCCAGTAGGGGCAGTGGTTGATGTGGGCAGCCATCGCGTTGGCGGGGAAGAAGAGGCTGGTGCCGTATTGTATATAGACACGTTGCAGGGCATCGGTATTGTCGCTGACCCAGAACTCGTCGAAGTAGGGCAGGAGACCGTAGTTGGCGCGTCCGCCACCCGAGGCGCAGTCCTGTATGACGAGGTCGGGATATTTCTCGCGGATGCGCTTCAGGGTCTTGATGAGTCCTCGGTGGTAGTCTATGTAGATGTTGTTCTGCTTCGACTTCGGCAGGTAGAGCGAGCCGTAGTTCTGTATGGATGCGTTGGCGTCCCATTTGATGTAGCTGATTTCGGGGTACTGTGTCATCAGGTTGTCGACGATGCTGAAGACGAAGTCCTGCACCTTGGGATTGGTCATGTCGAGCACAATCTGCGTGCCACCCCTGCCAAGCTTCATTTCGCGACCCTTGGCCTGGAGCACCCAGTCCGGGTGCTGCTCGTAGAGCTCGCTGGTGGTGTTGGTCATCTCCGGCTCTATCCAGATGCCGAACTTGATTTTGCGCTGCTTGGCTGCATCGGTGAGGGCCTTGATGCCGTTGGGCAGTTTCTGCTTGTCTACTACCCAGTCGCCAAGTGATGAGTTATCGACCTTACGGGGATATTTGTCGCCAAACCATCCGTCATCCATGACGAAGAGCTCACCACCGAAGGCTGCTATGTCGTCCATCATCTTGATGATTTTCTCCTCGGTGATGTCGAGGTAGATGCCCTCCCATGAGTTCAGCAGGATGTCGCCCGTCTTCATTCCCCGATGGAACATGCCTTCCTTGCGTGCCCAGTTGTGGAAGTTGCGGCTCACGCCACCCATTCCCTCGTCGGAGTAGGTCATAGCCAGATGGGGTGTCTCGAAGGGTTCATTGGGTTCCAGCACATACTCGCTGCTGACAGGGTCGATGCCGGCATAGACGTGATGCTCACGGTGGGACATGGTGTTCATGCGCAGCTCGTAGTTACCACTCCAGCAGAGAGCGAGACCTATGGTGCGGCCTGTCTGCTCCTGGGGACGGCCATCGAGGGAGAGCATCAGTTCGGGAGCGTCGAGGTGGGAGTTGCGTGCTCCGTCGCTGTTGCGGATGGTCTTGATGCCCTTCTTCAGGGGCTCCATCGTTGGCTCGGCTTCGGCTCCCCAGTTGCCATGCAGGTGGGTCACCCATACATCGCCCTGCCGCAGGGTCAGTTGTCCGCTGTCGAAGCGTTTCAGGATGATGGCCTTCTTCTCCTGGTGGGATATTTCCGTCCAGGTCTCGATGACGTCAACGTTCTTGTATGCCTTGTAGAATACTTTTACCGTCAGGGGCATCAGCTTGTCGGCCATCGTGAAAGTGTGGACAACGGCGGCTGTCTCGTTTCGTGATTCGTAATTGGTAACTTGTAGCTCCAGGTTGAGGTCGCCATCGAAATGCTGTACCTGCAGGGCTGGCAGCTGAACGGCATCTACGGTGCCGTAGGCAGGTAGGGCGTGGAAACTGAGGTCGTCGCCGGCATTGCGCAGCTCTTGCAACGTGGCACTCTTGTTGCCATAGTACGACTGGTGCAGGTCGCCACCTTCCCTTGCGGTGAGTAGCAGCTGCGTGTTGGGGGTCTCGATGGTGACTTCACCCTGCCAGGCAAACGTGGCCAGGGGTAAAAGGGTGAACAGGGAAAAGAAAAGTTTTGCTTTCATAGTTTTAATAGGGTGAAATGTTATTGATTCAAGTTTTCCTTTTTACCACAGATTTCTCAGATTTCACAGATTTTGGCTGCGCGTTATAATAGGATTTTATTTCGATTACAGCAACTAAAGTTGCGATTAGCTGCGCGAAGCAATCTGTGAAATCCAACGTAATCGCGGCTTTAGCCGCTGTAATAAGCAAAATAATCCGTGTAATCTGTGAAATCTGTGGTCGTTTTATACATGCGAAAGTTGTATTATTGATAAGGTGAGATATTGTTCAGTTCTTTCAGCTGTAGCTCATCAACATGAGTGGAGAAGAGCTGGCGAAGCTGGTCGGGGGTGATGGTCGTGGTGGGGGCGAAGTCTTTGGAGTGCATGTAGTTGAGCACGGTGGCATAGAACTGTCGGCCTTCGGGATATTCGCTTGCACGCTCTAGGTCGCTCATGACAAGGAGCAGACAGCCCTTGCCAACCTGCAACTCGAAGACGAGGCCCAGCTTGTGGTTACGCTCGACGTTGTCAATGACCTGGACGATGGGGAGTTGAGAGTTGAGAGTTGAGATTTGAGATTTGGGGTTTGAGGTTTGAGATTTGTGAGATGAGAGTTTAAAGAGATTATCGAGAATGAAGGGATGGCTCCATTTCACCACTGGCCACCATTGCCAGGAGGTATGCTCTTCGGTAGGAAAGTCTTTGAACAGGGGGTGCTGCGGGTCACAGAGCAGACCGAGGGTGCCGGGAGAGACGGGTTTCTTGTTGTTCTCTGAGATGGTCTTGAACATGCGGTAGTTCCAGTAATCGGTCTGGAAGAGACCGCCGACGCAGAGGTCTGTGGAGTCGGGCATGAGCAGCACCTTAGCTCCTTTCCGTAGCTTGCGGGTGATGTCGTCGGTCAAGTCCTTGGAGATGATGATGCCTTTCTTGTTCAGCTTCACTTCGTCGGGATAGGCCCAGAGGTCGTAGGTGTTCTGGTAGTTGGCGACGTGAAGTGTCAGTTTCAGTTGTGTGGCCTGTTTCAGGTGGGAGAGGTCGATGTCGATGTTGCCTATTTCGAGTAGACCTTCACCATCGGGGATGGGGAGCTCGCCCTGCTGTCCGGCACATTCCCAGCGTACCTTATTATTATGCAGGGAGCTGCCGCCGTAGTTGGCCACTTGTATCTTTCCGTGTATGCCCTCGCTGAAAGTGAAGCAATAGGCATCGCTGACCAGCAGCGGCACGACGGGGGAGCAGAACTGCCGCCATTCCTCGCGGGTGCAGATGTTCTTCGACTCCATGAAGGCATCGAGTATGCCCACGTAGGCCGAGCCTTGACCGGGATAGTCCTGCAGGTCGAGCAACTGGAAGCCCGCCATGTTGGGCGTGCGCAGGTCCATCTCAATGTCTTGCTTGTAGAGCAGGTACGACCATCGGCCGCTGGCTCGGTGGAATGCTTCGGCTTGGTCGGCCATGCCTGCCTGTTCCAGTCGCCGACGGAACACCTCCATGTTGCAGGGGCGCAGCACACCTGTGTATTTCTTGATTTCGTTGTAGTCGGGATAGGTCTGGAACTGTCCTGTCTCGTGGCTGATAATGGGCACACTGCTACGTGCGCAGCCTTCCTCAAAGTTCATCTTAGCGTTGGGACGGAAATGGTTGATGATACCACCGTCGAAGGCATCGGCAAAGGAGAACGAGCCACGGGTATGAGTGTCGTAGCTGCCCCAAGCCTCACCACCAACGCGACAGGTGGTAAAGTATTCCATGCCAGGCTTTTCTCCCTGATAGCCTAAATAATAGTTGGAACCAAAGGTGTAGAGCTTGTCAGGGGCGATGCTACGGAAGTCATCGACGAATTCTTGCATCTTCTCGATGCTGCCCCATAGCTCGTTGCCCAAGGCAAACATACGGAACGAGGGATGATGGCCGTACCAGCGCAGGATGTTCTCACCCTCCTTGTGCAGGAACGTCATGAGCAGGGTGTCCTTTGCGTTGAAGTCGCCCCAGAAGGGAAGCTCGGGCTGGAGGATGATGTGGAGGGAGTCGGCAGCTACAAAGGCGGCTTCGGGCGGGCACCAGCTGTGGAAGCGCACATGGTTGATGCCGTAGTCGGCGCAGGTGCCAAGGTAGTCGAGCCACGAAGGAACGTCCATAGGCACATGACCCGTCAGCGGCCAGACACAGGCATCGTGCTTGCCGCGAAGGAAGATGCGGTGACCGTTTTGGATGAATTGAGAATTGAGAATTGAGAGTTGAGAATTAAGAGTTGAGAGTTCTTGCTCCGACGGGCTCCGCAAGCGTCCCGTTGGGCCGAGCGGAGAGTTGAGAGTTGAGGATTGAGAGTTGAGAGTTGAGGATTGAGAGTTGAGAGTTGAGGGGGGAGCAAATTCTTCACTATCCACCCTTAGCTCTATCCTTCCGATGATGCCGTTCCAGTTGGTCTGGGTGTCCTCGGTGCAGGCATGACTGCTGGCATAGAGCTGGGTGGGGATATGACTGCCGTTGTCTACCATGATGGTAAGCACATGGTGGCCTGAGGCTATGGGGTGGGAGAGGGCATAGCGTTGTGGCGTCGAGAGGTCATTACTACTGCCAATGAGCTGCCCGTCGATATAGACCTCGGTGTATTTGGTGCGTTCCAGGAGGAGGGTGACAGGCTTGCATGCCCACTCTTCTGGGATGTTGATTTCGCGACTGTACCAAGCACGGCCTTTGTAGTAGTAGCGACGGCTAAGGTGGGTGGTCTCGTCGAAACGGTTGAGGGGCCTGCCTTTCTGGTTCGTGTCAGTGGTTCCTGGGAGTGTCACCACATCATCCAATAACGAGGAGGCCGTCAATGTGCTGTCGGGGTCAAGGGCAAAGTGCCACTGACCCGCAAGACTCATAGTGGGTGAAGCTTCGCCCACTAAGGGGAGCAGGTAGAAGAGGAGGATGAGGAGGCTTTTCATGCGAAGCGTTCAATAGTTTCCAGACACATACGGCTGTTGTGGTAAGGGCATTTCCAGAAGCCAGCATGGTCATCGTCAAGGTTCAGCGTACCGTCGTCGTGGCGGCTCCAATACCACTCGCCATGCTCGTAGTCGATGAGGTTCTGCTTGATATACTCCCAGCAGCGGGATGCTCTCTGCAATGCCTCCTCGTCGCCGAAATACTGATAGATGTTCAGCCACCCTACCACGTTCTCGGCCTGTACCCACCAGTGCAGATCATCGTCCGTTGACCATTCTTGCGTCCCGTTGGTAGCAAGCGTCCTTCGGCCGAGCGGACCATTGACCGTTGATCTTTTTATTTCGTGAATCATCGAACCGTCTGGACGCAGCCCCTTTGCTGAAGCCTTTGCCACCATCTGTACAATCGGCTCCACCTTCTCCAGCACCTTCTTGTCGCCCAGCACCAAGGCGGTCTCGTGCATCAGCCACGAACATTCTATGTCGTGACCGTAGCTTTCCATCTGTTCACCACCACGTGTCCAGTCCATATTGAAGAATAGGTCGAGATGGTGGGTGTCAGGATTAAGGATGCGGTCGGTGAAGATGTTGATAAGGTTGCGCAGCGAAGCCTCCACCCTGTCAATCGTTTCCTGAGCTACGGAAATACCTATCGGGAGCACAGCACCAACAACGGGCACGTAGTTGCAGTTGGGCGATTCAGCCTCCTGGAACTCTTTGAGGCAGCGGTAGAGGTTTGTGTATGGCTCGATGATGTGCAGGTGTGTGTTCTGCGATTTTGGGAAGTTGGCATCCAACTCCGACAACCGCATGTCGGCAATCTCACCCCACTCTCTGGTGCAGGCCTCTATGTAACCATTGTGCTCTCTGTCCAAGGCGTGCTCCTCTATGCAGTCGTATAGTTGCAAGGCATAGTCCAGAGCCTCACGGTCGCCTGTGGCACGGGCATACTCCGAAAGGCCATAGATGGCAAAGCCGATGGCATAGAACTGTTTCTTGGTGTCGAGGGGCTGACCTTTGTAGTCCAGGCTCCAATAGACGCCGCCATACTCTGGGTCGATGAAATGCTCTATGAAGTAGTCCTTCGCCCGGGTGGCAGCGTCCAAATATAATTGAGGGTTGAGAGTTCTTGCTGCGCAAGCGTCCTTCGGCCGAGCGGAGGGTTGAGGGTTGAGAGTTGAGAGTACGCGGTATGCCGCCGAGAATGACCATAGGATGCGGGCGTTGAGGATGGCACCCTTCTCTGCCTCAGGATGCAGTTGATGATGCCCGTCCATACGACCGTAGAAACCACCGTTCTCCGTGTCCTGCATCTTGTCGAGCCAGAAGCGCAGGATGTTGTTCTCCAGTACATCCAACATCTCGCTCCTCATCCTTTTTATCGTTTCATTCATCGTCTCTTCATTCGATTTAAGTTTCACATTTACTTAAGTTTAACTTCCTTAACTTCTTTAGCTCCTTTAACTTCTCAACTATTCAATATCCTTCAGGAACAAAGTCTTCTCTGCATCGTAGAATTCCTTGAAATACGGAGCATCGGGCTGGGCTGGCGACGGGCCAAACCATTCCTTCTTGTAGTTGCGCCATACCAGGAGGTAGCTGATGGGGTACTTGTCTACGACGGGCTGGAGCGACGAAACCCACCATGTGGGGTCAGTGAGGTTCTTCAGTCCGCACTCGGTGAGGGCTGCTATCTTCCCACGTTTTTCAGCAAAGGTGCAGAGCATTTGCAGGTTCTGGTCTAGCTGCGACATGAAGTCTTCCTTCGTTCCCCACTGATAACCGTCGATGCCAACGAGCTGCACACGGTCGTCACCAGGATAGCGTTCCAGGTATTTCTCTTCCGTCAGGTCGGGAGCCATACCAGGGGAGTAGGCCCAGAGCAGGTTGCTGAAGCCGTCGGCTGTCAGCTTGTCCTGCAACATGTTCCACAGTTCCTTGTATTCTTCGGCCGTGCAGAGCTTCTCACCCCACCAGAACCACGAGCCGGTGTTCTCGTGCCAAGGGCGGAAGATGATGGGTATGGGCTCTCCTTCCTGCGTCTTCAGCGTGGAGAGGAAATCGCTCATTCGCTGCATCCACAGTTGGAACTTCTCATGTTGTGTGCCACCGGGCAGGATGTTCTTTACGACGGTAGAGTCGCTAACGTCCCAGGCGGTGCCCTCGGGCCATGTGCCTCCTTGCTCTGTTGTGGTCACGGGGTTGCGTGGATGCCAGCTCAGGGTGATGATGCCACCTCGTTCGTAGTGCTTGATGACCTCTTCGGTGATGCGGCTGAAAGGAACGCTGTCGAGACTCAGGTCATCGCCCATCTCAATGCCACCCAGCTCGAATCCCATTACGGCAGGATAGTCGCCGCAGGTGTTCCTCACATCGCTGCTGTCCTGCTCATACTCCCACGTCAGTCCGTACATCGGGTCATCCTGATGCCCGAACATGTAGCCCTTCTGCCTCAGGCTGTCCAATCGTTCTGCCAACTGTTGAGCTGGTGTTTTCTCCATTTCGGCGGCCTCTTTCTGTCCACCACATGCCGTCAGCACTAGAGTTGCTACGGCCATTCCAATCAATACTTTCTTCATATACTTTTCAATTAATCTTCATGGCTGCAAAAATAATCATTTCTGCACAAACAGCCTTGTACTATCTTTGCAAGTTCTTGCACTTTCGTGAAATAGAGATTGCCTATAGACGTTCCCCGTTTAACGTTCAGATACCTTTTCCTTGATATAACTATACGTTCATAACTGAACGTTTAAACTTTAATACTCAATATAAACGTTCAAATGTGAACGCAAAGTTAATAATATATAAAATACAAGAGCATCTGAAAGGAGATTGAGAAATAATCTGTATATTTGCACCCATGAGTACGAGACTAGACGCACAGAACCAGTCGCCGGCAAGGATTATTCTCTTCCTTGGACAGCGATACAAGGCTACCCGTGTGGCCTTGCAAATCACACAAAAGGAGGTATCGGAGAAGACGGGTATCAGCATGAGCACCATCCGCCGCTTTGAGAATGGGCTGACCTTTAACCTCACGCTAGCGCATTTTATTGCGTTGCTTCAGGCCATTGGCTTCGCCGACAACCTGGAAGATACTATTCCTGAGATGCTCCCAGACCCGAACCAGCTTTTCAAGATGCAGAACAAACAACGTAAAAGAGCAAGTCATGGAAAATGTAGTAATGATTAAAATATGGGGTCGTCCCGTTGGCACCATCATGTGGGACTTTCACCGCAAGCGTGCCATCTTTAGTTATGACGAAGGGTTTATCAATAGGGGCATTGATATAGCCCCACTGACGGCATCCATCCATAATCCACGATGCCGTCTGCCGTTCTTGGGTGAGACCGACCGTGACATTTTCTCAGGACTTCCAGCCTTTGTCGCCGACTCGTTGCCTGGTGGTTGGGGTAACGCCGTCTATAATGCGTGGGTAGCTGAACATCATCTCAGCTCACAGCAGATAACACCCATCGACAAGTTGGCTTTCATTGGTAGACGAGGCATGGGAGCATTGGAGTTTGAACCTGCTGTTCCTATTGAGGAAAGCAGAGACATCGCGTTGAAAGACTTATATTTACGTGCTAAGGAAATACTCGAAAACCGTGAACAAGTTTCAGCAGACGTACATCATTTGGATATGGACGTGCTCTATGAAGTGGGTACGTCGGCGGGTGGCAATCACGCCAAGGCCGTCATCGCCAAGAACAACCAAACTGGCGAGATACGTAGTGGCCAGATAAACCTGTCGGCAGACTATACCTATTATCTGCTGAAATTTGAGGAAAACGAACACTATCCGTTGACACGCATCGAAATGACCTACTATGATATGGCGCGTGCCTGCTCCATTCATATCATGCCTTCGCAGTTGATTGAAATAGGAAACGAAAGACATTTTCTTACGGAACGTTATGACCGACAAGACGGACAGAAATTCCACACACAAACGTTGGCGGCTATGATGCCGGACGCCTCTTCCTACGAGGACTTGATGGATGTGTGTTTGAAGCTGAAACTTCCATACGCCGAACTGGAGGAGACTTATCGAAGGGCCGTCTTCAACATATTGTCGACCAACGTGGATGCCCATATCAAGAACTTCTCGTTTATGATGAAGGAAGGTGGCGATTGGCATATCACACCTGCCTACGACTTGACCTTCTCGTGCTTCAATCCTGGCAACAAGTATGACCTCGCGCACTATCTGAGTCTGAACGGCAAAACTATGTATATAAATGCCAACGACCTGCTTACGCTGGGGCGTATCTATAACATCAAGAATCCCAATGCCATTATTAAGGAATGTGTGGATGCCGTTATGGAGTTCAGAACCTTTGCCGCCAAATATGATGTCAGCGAACAATGGATAGACAAGGTGGAACGCCACTTCGCCGAGATGTCGCCCGACCTCTTGTCTGGCCTGCACTTATATAAGCCCCACGTATTCAGTTTCATCCTGCAGGGAGTGCATGTGGAGGATGCCCAGTGGGTGGAGATGGGCAACGGTGCCCTGCGACTGACGGCAAAGCTCAACGGGCAGGAGCATAAAGTCACCTTCAGCCCGAAGTCACCCAAGGGCAGGCTTGCCATCGAAAAGGGTGGCACAAAAATGGCACAGGAAGACCTGCGCCAGTTTGTGGAAGAATTGTTCTTGCCAAGGATTTTGGGGCAGTAGTAAACTCTTCGCTCATCACTTTTTTAACTTCTCAAGGAGCCAGTTTTCCCACTCGTCCCATTGTTCCTGGAACCAGAAGTGCCAGGTGGCTTGATAGGGTGACAGCTGTTTGGGGCCTTTCACCGTGTTATAGGTGGCGTAGGCAGTAGTGGGGGGCACCACGTCGTCGCAGTA
>Ga0310696_10006532_pt1 | contig 13813 bp, 7 predicted proteins | sample AusTroGonzalo_MG_4_FD_203885 | JGI IMG/M metagenome (GOLD analysis project Ga0310696, IMG submission 203885) | Bovine rumen microbial communities from tropical cattle in Woodstock, Queensland, Australia - Gonzalo_02 (v2) (version 2) | ecosystem: Host-associated > Mammals > Digestive system >... | reverse complement strand
GCATCCTCGGGTTCTACATCCAAGCGCACGCCCTTGAGCATGTGCGATGGGAATTCGCCACCAGCAATAAGGCCCTTAACAACCTTGTTAAGGATAGTACTCTTACCCACACCATTCATACCGCTGAGGATATTTACATGGCGGTTAAGCTCCCACACGATATGTTTCTTTCCGCTCCAAAGCGAATCGATTTCTATCCTTTTAATGTAATCAGCGTACTTAGGCATAGGCAAGGTTTTTAGTAAGTTCGTATTTTGTTATCGGCTCTTGAACACAGGGCGTTTTTCGCCTGGATGCCATATATCATAGACAGCGATGTCGAATATCAAATCACTATTTCCGGGAATATCGCTATAGTCTGATGTGCCGTATCCAAGCTTGTAAGAGAAGTGTACACGCCAGCGATCGCCAACGCGCATATGCTGGAGGGCTGTAGAGAAGCCATCGCGCAAACCGGTATCGCCTGGGCAGAATTTAGAAGTGCCGGCAGTTGTCCAATCAAAATCGCCAAGGTATGTCTGATCGAACACGTAACCATCGGAATACGATGCGCTGGGGATAAGACGGCCTCTGTAAGCAACACGTACAGTATCAGTAAACATAGCTGGCTCTCCACTACCCGACTCAAGCACCTCGACATATACGTAATCGGTACTTGCAGCGCCCGAAATAGTAGCATTCTTAGTGTAGGTGAGATACTTGGTCATAGAACTGGTAGCAAGTTTCTCGATATAAGCATCGTTCTTTTCCTGCCACTTGTCGAACTCACCTTCGTTTTCGGTATCCTCGCTGCACGATGACACTATTCCCATAAGAGGGAACAGTATCACAGCGAGCAATATGTATTTGAAATTCTTCATCATATTATTGCAACTTCTTCAGCAGACTTGCGATGCTAACCTTATCCTCGATGATAGAGTTGAGGTCGCTGATGTTTACGCGCTCCTGCTCCATTGTGTCGCGGAAACGCAGAGTAACCTTACCATCGGTGAGGCTGTCGTGATCGACGGTTACGCAGTAAGGAGTACCAATGGCATCCTGACGACGATAACGCTTTCCGATAGAATCCTTCTCGTCATACTGACAAGCGAAGTGATACTTCAGCTGGTCAATAATCTCACGAGCCTTCTCGGGCAGACCATCTTTCTTAACCAGAGGCATAACAGCACACTTAACAGGTGCCAAAGCTGCAGGCAGACGCAGTACGGTACGTGTCTCACCATTCTCGAGCTTCTCCTCATCGAATGCATGACACATGATAGAGAGGAACATACGGTCAACACCGATAGAAGTCTCGATAACGTATGGAGTGTAGCTCTCGTTGGTCTGTGGATCGAAGTACTTGATGCTCTTGCCAGAGAACTTCTCGTGCTGACTCAGGTCGAAGTTAGTACGAGAGTGGATACCCTCAACCTCCTTGAATCCGAATGGCATCTTGAACTCGATATCAGTAGCTGCGTTAGCGTAGTGAGCCAGTTTGTCGTGGTCGTGGAAACGATAGTTCTCAGCACCGAAGCCCAGAGCCTGATGCCACTTCATACGTGTCTCCTTCCACTTTGGGAACCACTCGAGCTCAGTACCAGGAGCTACAAAGAACTGCATCTCCATCTGCTCGAACTCGCGCATACGGAAAATGAACTGACGAGCTACAATCTCGTTACGGAAAGCCTTACCAATCTGAGCGATACCGAAAGGAATCTTCATACGACCTGTCTTCTGAACATTCAGGTAGTTAACGAAGATACCCTGAGCGGTCTCAGGACGCAGATAAACCTTCATTGAAGCATCGGCGCTTGCACCCATCTCGGTAGCGAACATAAGGTTGAACTGACGAACGTCGGTCCAGTTCTTAGTACCGCTGATAGGATCAACAATCTCCTCATCGAGGATAATCTGCTTCAGAGCCTCGAGGTCTGGACCCTGCATAGCCTCAGCATAGCGGGCATGCAGAGCGTCGCGCTTCTCCTTGGTCTCTTTAACGCGCTCGCTTGTCTCCATATACTTAGCCTCATCGAAGCTATCGCCGAAACGCTTGCGAGCCTTCTCAACTTCCTTCTGAATCTTCTCGTCGTACTTGGCAATCTGATCCTCGATCAGTACGTCGGCACGATAACGCTTCTTTGAATCGCGGTTATCGATAAGGGGATCGTTGAAGGCATCAACGTGACCAGAAGCCTTCCATATTGTGGGGTGCATAAAGATGGCGCTATCAATACCTACGATATTCTCGTGAAGCATTGTCATAGCCTTCCACCAATACTGCTTAATGTTATTCTTCAACTCAACACCGTTCTGTCCGTAATCGTAAACGGCTCCTAAACCATCGTAAATCTCACTTGAGGGGAATACAAAGCCATACTCCTTGCAGTGGCTTACGATTTTCTTAAATACATCTTCCTGTGCCATAATAAACGTTTATTTTACAATTTTGGTTGCAAAGGTACACAAATTAATTGATAATTGATAATTGAAAGTTGAGAATTAACAAAAAATCATAGAAAATCCCCGCCTTGGGGCGAGGATTAACTTGATTTAGTTGAACAGATAGCGTATTGTGAACATAATCTGATAAGTAGACTGCAGCCCGAGGAAGTCGGAGAAGGTTGACAGATGTCGTTCGCCATTCACCGTATTGTAGGTGTATTTTCCCTTGTTATACGAAAGGAGTGACGTCTCGGTTACCTGCTTGTACAATCCCCACTTCTTGTTAAGGAAATTGGGCAGGTTAAGAACATCTACACCCAACTGCAGTGTGTGCTTGGTCTTACCAAAGTTCATACAAATATCTTGTTCAAACTTAAAGTCTAACTGATGATGCCAAGGCATCTTCGCACCGCCACGCTCAGCATACTGACCTGTACGAGTCTTAAGATAATCATCCTGCTGGATATAAGCCCAGAAGTCATCACGCTGCATATCGGCGGTATATACCTGATGGTTTGAACCATAAGTACTCTCAGCAAAGTCCCAACTGTTGAGCTCCTCACGCGAAGCCGGCACATAGATAAGGTTGGCAGGAGCCAAGGCATCGCTGTTGACATTAGCCGAGAAAATATAGCTGAAACGACTGAAGGCATACTCTGTAAGGAAACCATACTGATATCCATCGTATACAAGTGAGAAGTGCGAGCTGGCATTCTTAGACTCCTTGAGTGTGTATCTGGCAGATATCAGCAGACGGTTAGGAGCTACATAAGTGGCATAACCCAGTTCGTTGTCGTTAACCGCATTCACCGAGTTTCGATAGTTGTTATAGGCCGATGCCACCTGGTTGCCGATACCATCGGTATAGGTCTTGGCCTTAGACATGGTATAGCTGGCCGAGAGGTCGAGGCCGAAATCAAACTTCTTGCGCAACTGGGCAGAAAGTGATATGTAATAGGCCTTATGGCCGGCATTCTCGAGCACATAGGCCGAGGAATTGGCATCGTAGTACGACATCTTGTGGCGCACATCACCATGGCCTAAATCAATGGTCGACGTACCATCCCAATAGATATCGCGATTGGCCACCACAACGGGGTTGATATCCTTGTTATAGATACCTTCTAGAGTAAAATCAATATTGCCAGGCAGTTTTACATCTACAGCCAGTGATGTTTTCCATGTCTTAGGCATACGCAAATCATCACTCAGTATGGTAGCACTGCTTGGAACGCTAATCGAACTTTTTGCACCAATCTGCTGCAACATGTCCTGCTGACTGGTAGTAAATGTAGGGATACCTTCCGGATTCCTCTGTGATGCAATATACGATGTCTGTCCCATACCAGAGTTACCCACAGCCGAAATCAACCATACGAAAGGTAAACGACCTATGAACAAGCCAGAACCTCCACGCAGGATAATATTACGTTCGCCAGTAATATCCCAATTAAAGCCCACACGAGGTGAAGCCGAGATGCTGGCCTTAGGCACATTGTCTGTACGATAATGATTCCCACCGAAATCAATCTTATAGTATTCCTCGTTGAAATTATCTTTCAGACTTGGATATGAAGGCAACTCAAAGCGCAGACCTAATGACATGCGGAAGCGATCCGAAATGCTCCAGTTATCCTGCAGGTAGAGCGACCACTGGTTGGTACTCATCTTGGCCACAAACTGCTCGTGGTTGGCGCCATTGCCGTAGGTAATACCAAACAAGCGGGTGTGATCTACTGCAAAAATCTGGCTCCAATCATTGTTCAGGATAGCCATATCTATTTCGTCCTGACTCGCCTGGAAGGCATAATAACCGGCACCTGCCTGAGCGTAACCATTGGCTGCCCAATCGTTCTCGTACTGGATACCACCAAACAGATTGTGCTTACCCAGCATGATGTTCACCTCGTCGGTAATCACCGTAGTCTTGGTCTTGGCCACATTGCCGTAAGTAAACAAATCGCCTGTGAGTGCCCAGTAGGGATAATGGTCCTGACCATCGTTCATCACGATTTCAACCACAGGCACATCAACGCCGTACTCATTGCTTCGTGGCTGGTCCTGATAGGAATAAGTGGCACGCAGGGTGTTGTGCAACTTACCGAACTTGCTATTGAGCTCGGCTGCTACCGAAGTGAAGCGGAACTCGGTCATATAACGACTTGAGAGCGACGACATACCGTAATCGGTATTACCGCCATAAGAGTTCTGGTTTCCACCATAGATGATAGAGGTGCGATTGCTACCTATGCTGCGAGAGGCCGAAGCTGGGTTAGACTCCTTGCGGTTTGACTTGGTGAAGCGGATGTTAAACTTATGATCGTCGTTGATGTTCCAGTCGATACGGGCCAGAATACGGTAGGCGGGCGTTTTCAGGTTATAATTCTGCCAAGGACCTGTGGTAATACCATAAGCGTTCTGCATGTAGGTAGACAGACTCTCGAGCTCAGCCAACTTGGGGCGACGATTCGTGGCCGAATAGGGTTGGTCGCTACGGTTATAAGCCATCACGGCAGGTCCTGCCGTCACATTATCCTCGTACTCGCCGTTAAGGAAGAAGAAAAGCTTATCCTTCAAAATAGGACCGCCAAAGCTCATACCGAAGGTACTATTATGACCTTTAGGCAAAGGCAGCTCAGTAGAACGTATTTTATTACCCTTAAGGTCAGAACTTGTAAGGAAGGTATATAGCATACCCTTAAAAGTGTTAGTACCACTCTTGGTTACTGCATTGATGCCACCACCAGTAAAACCACTCTGTCGTACATCATATGGAGTAACCGATACCGTCATCTGGTCGAGCGCCTCAAGTGATATTGGTGTTCCTCCACCAGGCAGAGGGGTCGGCTCCATACCAAACGAATCGTTGAACGAGGCACCATCGATGGTAACAAACGACTGTCGATAGTTACCACCTCCAATGGCCATACCGCTGGCCGAACTTGACTGTGGAGTCATCTTCATCAAGTCGGTCATTGAGCGTCCGATGGTAGGCACAGCAGCCATCTGGCTGGCATTAAGATTAGTAACAGCGCCACTGCGATCGCTACGCATAGTGTTATTAGCCTTAGCCGTGACCACAATCTCCTGTATCATCTCCGAGCCCTCACTAAGTGTTGCGTCTACAACGGCATTCTGTCCCAGAGCCAGCTGTATATCAGAGAACTTAGCCGTCTGGAATCCGATGTACGACACCTCTACCTCATAAGGGCCACCTGCCTTCATACCTGTGATGGTATAATGACCATCGATATTGGTTACAGCACGATATACTGAGCCCGAAGGAACATGCTTTGCGGTAATAGTTGCTCCAATAGCCTCCTCGCCACCAGCCATCACTGCACCAGTGATTCCAGAGGTTGTAACCTGAGCTAAAACGGTAAGCGATATTGTCAAAAGGGCAACCGTTAATGTAAGTAATCTCTTCATTGTCAATCGGTTTTATTAGACTTACGGCGCAAAGATACAAAATAAAATGATAGAATGCAAGTTTTTATGCAAAAAAAAGAAAAACGGTCACATAATCACCAAAGTGACCGTGTGACCGTTAGCATATAACGCAGCAGTCTGCTGCATTTTATTTTACGAGAATCTTCTTATTCTTACGAATGTAGATGCCCTTCTTCAAGTTCTTGCCATCTACGCGCTGACCACGCAGGTTGTAAATAGCACCATCGTCCTTGATGAATATCTGTCTTGTAATCTCTTCAATGCCAGATACAACAGGTACATAGTTGTTATAACTGAATGCAACATCTTTCTTACTACCCCAAATGTATTGTTCAAGGCCAGGATAGTCAACAAATGGATTTCGATTGCCCTGAATACCATAGATAGCCTCATTACGCTTGATCTCCTTCTCGCTTACGGGATCGTTGGCTGACCATCGGAGCAACATCTTAAGCGCCCAATCCTTAAAGAAGGGATAGACAGTAGAATTGAGCATCGACTTATAACCTCTATCCCACTTCTTGGGGGTGCGAGTTTCGCCTTTCTCGTTTTTATACGACTCGTAACGGGTGGCCATATAGAAATAGACGCGAGCCAGATCGCCTTTATACGCGTCGTTGGGTTCGAACACTTTTCCATTCTCACCAGAAACGGTATAGCCCAGACTGTCGACAGCGATTCCGTACTTAGAGAAGCCGCCTGCAGACTGACTGATAACAGAATCGCCCACCTCGCCATAAGGATAAGAGGAACGCATCTCGTTGACATAGCGATCGGTGGGGAACAGGTGGTGAAGGTCGGTATACATAGGGTACACATTGGTACTATAGTTATCTTGTGTGCCCTCATTAAACCAGCTCTTCGGCATCGCGTGCTCGCGATTGTATCTCTCGCCCTCGTTCACTTCGTTGCCATTGTCCTGATCGGTTTTGGGAGTGAAGTTTGAGATACCGGAATAAATATCCCATATCTTGCCATCCTCACGAACATCGTAGGCATTAATAGCATTCCAAGCACCTGGGGTATAGCTCTGGATGGTATGGTTGCAGATTATGGCAAATAAGGCTGATTTAAGTTCCTCTGCCATCTTACCATCGGCACCTTGATAATAGGTACCAGTGTTATTGGGGCCCTGAGCCCAGACAGAGAATGATGCAAAAAGAGAAAAAATAAAAAATAGATATTTCTTCATTATTATATCTGCATTAGGAAAAAATGCTCCCAATGCCAGAATAGACATCGGGAGCAAATATTATTAAGAACTATAATTAATTTGCATGCTTGAATGAGAAGCAAACACCAGCGCTGAGCTGAGGAACACCCTTATAGCTTGTCTTGTAAGCAATAATAGTGATCTCGTCGCCAACCTTGATGTCGTTGTCCTGAATAAGGTACTTGCGGTTGTCGCCAGTTGCACCCCAACCAGGATAGCATCCATATACATAGATCTCGCTTGTGCCGTCGCTGAAGAAGAGGTTACCATAGTCGTTGTCATTACCCTTATCATCCTTCAACGAAGTGATAGTACCAGTTACCATGTAATAGGTATTCTTATCGTCTTCCTTAGCAAGAAGCTCAGTAATAGTTGCAGTCTGAACAGCATACTTAACAGTCTCGAAGGTACCAGATACCATCTGTGGTGTACTCTTGTAAGCACCACGCTGGCCTACTACAGTAACAACATCGCCTACCTTTGCACCAGAATCCTTGAAACCAGCTGCACGATAAACGAGCACCTTACCAGAGTAGTCCTGAATATAGAAGCTCTCACCCTGCTTGTCGCTAGTATAAAGCTCGGTTACAACACCAGTAATGCGGTAGTTGGTAGTACCAACCTCAGCAGCCAAGAAGTCGGCAACATTGGTCTCTATGATAGCACCCTTCTGAGTGATAGTAGCCTGAGAGCTGTACTCCTTAGATCCATCGGTTGTCTTGAAGGTTACAGTAACCTCGCGATCGCCACCCTCGTTGTTCTTTGCATAGAAGGTAACAGTTGGGTTAGCACCTACAGTTGAAGAGGTAACACCAAGCCACTCCTTAGCCTCTGCAGGAATCTCAACAGCAACGCCAGTACCCTTACAGGTGAGGTGAGCAGTGATTTCGCCACCAGCAACAGGAAGTTCGCTTGATACAACACCATCAACAGTCAGAGAGTCAACCTTGATAAGAGACTTAACTATCTTAACAACTGTAACGTTAACCAGCTCTACAGTACCATTATAAGTGGTTTTTGGACCCTGAACAGTAACCTGGTCGCCAACCTCGATACCCAGACTTGAGAAGTTCTTCTCAGCACCCTTAGCATCGAGAGTACCATAGATGTAAACCTCGCCTGTACCATCGTTGAGATACCAGTTACCATAAGTGGTATTGGCAATAGACGTAACAACACCTGTTACCTGATATGTCTTAGAGTCAGGACCAGCAAGAACCTCAGCACAAGTAGCATTCTCGATAGATACCAATCCCTGGATTACGTTGATAATCTGAGTCTCACCCTCGCAAGATATGCTTACAGAGCAAGTGCGACCCTCTGCAGCATCGGCTGAGAAAGTGATTGAACCATCACCTGTACCAGATGCAGGTGAAACACTGAGCCATTCAGGAGCGCCAGAAACAGTCCAGCTTCCCTTTGCCTGAATATCAATAGATGTAGATCCACCATTGGTGCTAAGTGCTACATATGACTGAGAAACCCTGATGGCATCGAGATATGTAGGATCATTATCTTTTGAGCAGCCAGTGAAAATTGCAGCTACAACTGCTACAAGAGACGGAATGAAATATTTAAGTTTCATATTTGTCTTACCTTTAATTAATTAGTTGAAATAATACTTAACACCAATAGAAGCATACCAGCACTGACCAAGACTATAGTTGGTAGTCCAAGTCTGAGTGTTGCCACTGATAGACTTTGGAGTAGAGAAGGTAGCGAAGCCCTGTGCGTCAACACCCTCGTACTTCAGGATCTTAGCCTCTGAACCAATCTCTGGATTCAGGTACTTAGCAACACCCCATGAAGAATCGAAGAAGTTGAGAACGTTCTTCATATCGAATGTAACCTGCAGCATGTGCTTGGTCTTACCGATGTTCAGCTTGAAGTCGTGCTTGTAGCCGAAGTCGAGACGGTGTACCCATGGAGAGTAAACGCTGTAAGCCTCAGCATACTCACCCTGGTGCTTGCTCAGATAACCATCGTTGTGAACATAGTCCATGAAACGAGTCTTATCGTCGTCGCTTACAAAGCGGAACATATTGTTAGCAACCTCCTCATCTGTTGGAATGTAAAGTGCATCGTAAGCGTAACCATCGCCGTTCATATCGTTCTGCATCATGTAAGAGTAGCTGTTACCACCACGCCATGCCTCATATACGAAGTTATAGTGGTTACCGCACTTATCGTGAAGAGTAGCGCTTGCTACGATACGATCAGGAGTTACATACTGAGAGTTGTGCAACTTGATGTTGTTTGGTCCCTCGTAAGTAGGAACGTATGTAAATGCAGACTCAGCAGCTGAACCAGGCATACCAGTAACCTCCTTAGATACTGTGTGAGTATAAGCAGCCATCAGGCTAATCCAGTCGGCAGGCTGAGCGTTCAGAGTAACGTTAGCACTCCAACCATAACCGCGGCTTGTGTTCTCAAGAACAAATGCCTTTGTACCAGAACGGAAGTCATCTGGGAAGATAGGACGATTATCAGCACCATTGAAACGTGCGAAACCACCTACGTTCTTAATACTCCAGTCAGAGATTGATACACCATTGAGAGTCTTATTGTAGATTCCCTCAACAGTAACTGTGAATGGGAAATCAACAGGAATCTGATAGTCAATAGCCAGAGAAGTCTTCCAAACCTGAGGCATCTTGAAGCTAGGATCAACACCGTTAACAGCAGAAGGAACAGTTCCGTCCTCAGGCTTAACAGTTGTAGGATAGCCAAGGCTCTGCAGCTTTGCAAGCATATCGCTGACATTTGTCATAGGACCACCAGCGAATTCTTCCATACCAAAGCCCATCTTGCTTGCATTCTTCGCATTAATCTGTGCCTGATACTGAACCAGACCACCATTAGTAGGCATGTTGGTGAAGAATACCAGAGGCAGACGACCAGAGAAGAGACCAGTACCACCACGAACCTTCAGGCTCTTGTCACCAAATACGTCGTAGGTGAATCCCAGACGTGGAGAGAAGGTGATGCTGTTCTTTGGCCACTTACCTGTATCAACGTGACGACCGTTATAATCGAGATTGAGAATAGCAGCGTTAGTCATCAGGTCGCTGTTGTTGAAGAACAATCCATCAACACGCAGACCATAGGTGAGCTTGAACTTATCGTTAATATTCCACTCATCCTGAGCATAGATACCAGGACGGTTGAACTGTACACGAGCAGCAGGAGCTGTCTCACCATCGTAACCATAAGTCAGACAGAAAATCTCAGGAGTCTGGTTGAACAACATATCTGGCTGCAGTACACCATTTATATACATATTGTCAGTGAGGTTATAGCGATAATAACCAGAACCATTACGCATATACATATTGTCGGCCATCTGATGCTCGAAGCTAACACCAGCCATAATCTTATGGGCACCAGCATAATAGGTTACATCGTCCTTGATGTTCCAAATAGTGTTATGAACAGCGTTGTTCCATGTGAACAGTTCATAACCCAGAGCGATATAGTTGTTATCATCCTTTGTGATATCAATGAATGGGAACTCAGAAGAGTTTGTACCACGGATATCATCGAGTTTTGAAATAGTAGCCAGGAACTGGTTAGAAAGATTATCAGTAAGACGGCTATTGAAGTCGAGTGACCAAGAATGTACTGTATTCTTCATAGAGTACATAGAGTTAGCATACGCCATAGAATACTGAGACATACGAGAACCACTCATACGAGTACCACCATCCATAGAGGTAGCGTTAGGTGAGTTCCATACATTATTCTTGGTATAGTTATAGCGAAGAGCTACCTTATGTCTGTCGTTGATGTTCCAGTCCAAACGAGCCATCAGCTTGTAGTTGCTCTCATCAGCTGGGAAGCTTGTCCAAGAACCTGTATCGTAACCATACTTGCTGGCCATATACTTAGAAACAGCCTCAAGATCGGCATTTGTTGTACGAGAGATATAGTTGTCTGCGTCAGCTACACCATCCTCAGAACCCTTCCAACGGTTAACGACAGAAGGAATCTTAATCATTTCACCATTTACGAAGAAGAACAACTTGTTCTTGATGATTGGGCCACCCAAAGTGAAACCGTAAGTTGTAGTCTGAGACTTCTCACGAGCGCCCTGGATCTGCTGACGATTTACAGCATCACCCTGCATATTCTCATTCTTGTGGTAAACATAAGCACTACCCTTGAATGTGTTAGTACCCGACTTAGTAATAGCGTTTACACCACCACCGATGAAGTTAGTCTGACGAACATCGTAAGGAGAGATAACAACCTGAAGCTCCTCGATAGCATCGATAGAGATTGGGTTACCACCACCAGGAAGGTTTGCACTCAAACCAAAGTTGTTGTTGAAGTTGGCACCATCAACTGTGAAGTTTGCTGTACGACCGTCTGCACCAGCGAAACTCATACCATTACCTCCATAAGGAGACAGACGAGTAACATCTGTGATAGAACGGCTAACGGTTGGCAGGTTGGTAATCTGCGAGCTGTTAATGTTAGTAGCAGCACCCGTCTTTTCAGCGGCAAACTTTGATGCCTTACCACTTACTACAACCTCTGCAAGCTCAGTAGCGTCCTCAGAGAGCCATACTGAGAGGTTATAAGTTTCAGCCAGCTGAAGGGTAACACCCTTGACGGTTTTGGGCTGGAAACCAATGTAAGAAATGGTCACATTGTAAGGACCACCAGTACGCATACCATTGATCGAGAAACGACCAGTGGTATTGGTCACTGCTGTGTAACGAGTACCAGAAGGCTCGTGAACAGCCACAACTGTAGCACCGATGACTTCCTCGCCATTAGCATTGTCGAGGGTCACCTTTCCAGCCATACTTGAAGTTGTGATTTGTGCCATCAATGTTAGCGAAAACGTTAACATCATAGCAACCAGAAAGAGCAATCTTTTCTGCATAAACTTTTAACTGTTTTAATTAATTAATTATCGGAATAAAACCGGATTGTTTAAATTTCGCTGCAAAGTTAGAAAAAATATTCGATTTAATGTTATAAATCGACAACTTTTTTAAAAATACGCAAAAAAACTTGCGTAACGTTAATCTTCCTCTTCAAGGTCCTCAAATTCAAAATCGTCCAAATCCTCGATTTCGTCGTCATCTATGTACTCTATGTCCTCATCTTCGCCCTCATCGGCAAGTTCCTGAGCAAATACGCTCATATCCTTGTCGCGATGTACAAGTGAGTCTTCAGAGGTGATAACATTGAGTTTATTGCTTTCAGAGTTAAGCTCACTCCAAAGCACGTCCTTGAGTTCATCAAGTCCGAAACCAGTTACAGCCGAGATAAACACCACAGGAAGATCGCTTGGCAAAGTCTCCTTAAGCATCTCTATAAGCTCTTCGTCAAGAAGATCGCACTTGGTTACTGCCAGAACGCGGTGTTTATCGAGCATCTCAGGATTGAACTGAGCAAGCTCGTTGAGCAGAATCTCATATTCTCGCTTAATATCATCAGTATCTCCTGGTACCATAAAGAGTAACAGCGAGTTTCGCTCTATATGACGCAAGAATCTGAGTCCCAAGCCCTTACCTTCGGAAGCGCCCTCGATAATTCCTGGGATATCAGCCATAACAAACGACTTGTTATCGCGATAGCCAACAATACCAAGAGAGGGTTCCATGGTGGTAAATGGATAATTTGCTATTTTAGGCTTAGCATTTGATAGCGATGAGACCAGGGTAGATTTTCCCGCGTTAGGAAAACCTACCAAGCCCACATCAGCCAATAATTTCAATTCAAGAATAATGGTCATCTCCTGCATAGGCTCACCAGGCTGGGCATAACGCGGAGCCTGATTGGTAGATGTACGGAACTGGAAATTACCCAATCCGCCACGACCACCCTTCAGCAGCAGAACTTCCTGACCATCGTATGTAACATCGCAGACATACTTTCCGGTTTCGGCATTATACACTACGGTACCACAAGGCACATCTATGTAAACATCCTTTCCATCGGTACCATGACACTTGTCACGACCTCCATTACCTCCGTGTTCAGCAAAGATATGGCGCTCGTATTTGAGGTGCAAAAGAGTCCAGTAGTTATGGTTTCCGCGCAGAATGATGCTTCCACCCTTTCCACCATCACCACCATCAGGACCTCCGTTGGGGTTATACTTTACATGGCGTAAGTGCATACTGCCCTTACCTCCCTTTCCAGAGCGGCAGTAAATCTTAACGTAGTCTACGAAATTTGATTCCATTTAGATATTGTCAATAACTTGGCAAATGTCTCCGAAAATACGCTCCAGCTCGCCCAGACCGTCGATATGATAGTGAACACCCTCCTTCTTATACCACTCAATGAGAGGCATTGTCTGAGAGTGATAAACTACGAGGCGCTTCTTGATTGTCTCCTCGTTGTCGTCAGCACGTCCGCTCTGCTGTCCACGCAGGATGAGACGCTTCATCAGTTCATCCTCTGGAACATCAAGCTCAATCATAGCTGCAACCTTGTCACCTCGCTCGTCGAGCATCTTCTTCAAGGCCTCAGCCTGTGGGATAGTACGGGGGAATCCGTCGAAGATAACACCTTTGCTATCGCGTCCGAAGCTATCATATACAGAAGCAAGGATGCTAACCATAAGATCATCGGGAATAAGCTGACCCTTCTCGATATAGCTGGCAGCAGTCTTACCCAGTTCTGTACCATTTTTGATTTCACCACGAAGTACGTCACCAGTTGAGATGTGGTTCAGACCGTACTTCTCAATCATCTTATCACTCT
>Ga0310696_10006531_pt1 | contig 13816 bp, 10 predicted proteins | sample AusTroGonzalo_MG_4_FD_203885 | JGI IMG/M metagenome (GOLD analysis project Ga0310696, IMG submission 203885) | Bovine rumen microbial communities from tropical cattle in Woodstock, Queensland, Australia - Gonzalo_02 (v2) (version 2) | ecosystem: Host-associated > Mammals > Digestive system >... | reverse complement strand
ATGAATCCGAAGTCCAGAAGGCTTATCAAAGCTTGTCCTGAGGATGCTATGAGGACTGCCGAAGTCTTTGATCTTCTCCTCGGAGACAACCTCGCAGGAAGAAAACTCCATATCGAGATGGATGGTAAGAAGTATCTCGATATGCTTGATTTAGGGTGATGTAAATGGCACGTAAGAAAAAAGAAGATATCAATTCAGATTCACTTAAAGCAAAGCTTACTGACAGCAATGCGAAGGACATGCCGGCTATCGATCAGCCGATAACCGAGATGCTCGAGATCAACTACATGCCGTATGCGATGAGCGTCATCGTTTCACGTGCTATTCCTGAGATCGACGGCTTCAAGCCTTCACACAGAAAGCTTCTTTATACGATGTACAAGATGGGCCTTCTTGGCGGCAACAGAACGAAGTCTGCTAACGTAGTAGGTCAGACCATGAAGCTCAATCCTCACGGTGACCAGGCTATCTACGACACGATGGTAAGACTTACCAGAGGTAACGGTTCATTACTGCATCCTTTCGTTGATTCGAAGGGTAACTTCGGTAAGCAGTATTCACGCGACATGCAGTGTGCTGCTCCGCGTTATACAGAGGTAAGACTTGAGAAGATCTGCGAAGAGATCTTCAAGGGTATCGACAAAGATGCCGTCGACATGATCGATAACTACGACGGAACTCTCAAGGAACCTTCGCTTCTTCCTACGACATTCCCGGCAGTTCTCGTTAACGCCAACCAGGGTATCGCCGTTGGTATGGCATCCAACATCTGCTCATTCAACCTCGCAGAAGTCTGCGCTGCAACAGAAGCATACATGAGAGATCCAAATACTGATCTTCTCGAGATCATGCCTGCACCTGACTTCTCAGGCGGCGGCAAGATCTTATACAGCAAGGATCAGATGAAGGCTATCTACGATACGGGTAAGGGAACATTCTCCGTACGTGCCAAGTATCGCGTAGATAAGTCGAAGAACCTCATCGAGATCACGGAGATCCCTTATTCCACAAGCGTTGAAGCGATCATCGATAACATCGCAGATCTCGTTAAGGCTAAGAAGGCTAGTGAGATTGCTGACATCCGTGACGAGACAGACTTGGATGGTCTTAAGATTACCATCGACTGCAAGCGCGGAACTGATCACGAGCAGCTCATGACAAAGCTCTTCAGATTCACGAAGCTCGAAGATACATTCTCATGCAACTTCAATATCCTCATCGACGGTTCACCGAGAGTAATGGGCATCGGCCAGATCCTTGACGAATGGCTCAAGTGGAGAAGGACATGCGTGTGCCGCGAGCTTGCTTATAACCTCGATAAGATGAAGAAGAGACTGCACTTACTTGACGGTCTTGCAGTTATCCTCTTAGACATCGATAAGGCTATTAAGATCATCAGAGAGACTGAGCTCGAAGCTGACGTTATCCCTAACCTCATGAAGGGTTTCGGCATCGATGAGGAGCAGGCTGAATATGTTGCTGAGATCAAGCTCCGTAACATCAACAAGCAGTACATCATTAACAGGATCTCTGACAGAGATAAGCTCAAGGCTGACATCGCTGATACTGAAGATCTCTTGGGAAGTCCTAGAAGGATCAACAATCTTATTGCAAAGACATTAAGAGAAGTTGCCGAGAAGTACGGTCAGCCCAGAAGATCCGAACTTGTCCTCGCTGAAGAGACAGAGACATTCGTTGAGTCTGCAGTTATTCCTGATTACAGACTTCACCTCATGCTTACTCGTCACGGCTATCTTAAGAAGCACACAATGAAGTCACTTCAGAGTGCCGGCGAGCTTAAGACAAAAGATGATGACGAGATCTTCATGGGATTTGAATGTGAGAACAAGTCAGACCTCTTGATCTTTACAGACAAGTGCAATCTCTATAAGACTCACGTTTACGATTTCTCAGACACGAAGCCTGGCGATCTCGGTCACTTCCTTAACAGCGAACTCGAGATGGAAGACGGAGAGAGACCGATGTTCATGATCTCTACAACAGATTACAAGGGCATCCTCTTCATCGCTTTCGAGAACGGTAAGGCAGCCAGATTCCCGATCTCTTCATATGAGACGAAGCAGAACAGAAAGAAACTCATAAACGCATATTTTGACGGAAGCAAAGCTATCGGCTTCATGCTTCTTGCAGAAGACGAGGATCCGGATCTCATTGTAACCAACAGTCTTGATAAGGCTGCTGTATTCAAGGCATCCCTCATTCCTCTTAAGACCACTAGAACGACACAGGGTGTTCAGCTCCTTGTATCGAAGAAGGGATCAGTATTGAGGTCTCTTGCACGTCTTGCAGAAGTTGACGTTCAGGATCCCGAGTACTACAGGATCCGCAAGGTGCCGGCGATCGGCTATTACATCAGAGAGAATTCATTGGAGGCAAAGCAGGTAAGCTTTGATGACTTGAAGTGACGGTATTTTCTTCCGAATATCACGTCGGAGAAGACGAGCGTAAGAACAGCAAGGGCTACTATATCGCCGCTGTTTCCTGCATCGTTGCGCTTATTGCGCTCGGTCTTGTCATGGTGTTTGTCGGAAGAAAGAATGCTTATGAGGGCGATACAGTCCCTAGTTTTGAGAAGGCTATCGATGAAGGTCATTATTCCGAAGCGCTTGCCATCTACCGCGGTATTCAGGATGAGGTATTGAGTGCTTCTCCGGGAGACCAGGATTCCAATGCTTTCAGGATCCAGATGTTGGATGAGATGGAGAACATAGTAAGAGTACGTGTTGACTCTATCTGTGACCGTATAATCGACAGCAGATATATCCTTACTGCAAGCGATATCAACTTCCTTGATTCCATGGAGGAACTTACGAGTTCTGTCGTATCCGAGAGAATGTACGGCATCTGCGAGAACTTCCTTTTGGGCAAGGTCGAGAAACCTGTCGTAATGTATTTCTTCGAGCAGCTCCAGCCTATCGGTAACTTCTCGGCAACTGCTAATCCGTTGCTCAGAGAGCTTGACTTTATCGAGACTGCAACAGGTGACGTACAGACTGCAGAAGCTTCTCTTAGTGAAGGTGATTACATTTCTGCCGTTCTGAAGTATATGCAGGTCAACGAAGACTATGACGGCTTTGTGGGTGATTATTGCGATACTAGAATCGCTGAGATCAAGGAGACAATGTACGAACCCATGATGGAAAAGGGTGAGCACATGATCCAAACCTACAAGTTCTATTCAGCAGAGCAGCTCTTCTCAGATCTCGCGGTTATTTTCCCTGAAGATGAGATGATCAAGAGTAACCTTCTTACGGCTACTTCTTACACGGAGGAAGTTAAGGAGTACAGGGGAGAGATAGAGGTCATCTGTGTAAGGTCATTGATCGTAGATACTGATACTGCCTTCTCCGGCCGCTACCATTCAGGTGATACGGGTATTTATCTGACTACTTATGAGTTTGAGCGGATCCTCGAAAATCTTTACGAGAGAGACTACGTTCTCGTAGATCCCGAGAACCTCATCGACGGCAGCGATCCTACGTTCCTTCTTGAGCGTAATCTCAAGGTCCCTAAGGGCAAGAAGCCTCTTATCGTAGTTGTTGAGAATCTCCAGTACAGCTGTTCTGCATATGAGTGCGGAACATGCAGAAGACTGGTGCTTAACGATGAGAACCAGGTATGCGGCGAATACGTTAATGCAGACGGTGATACGGTAGTAAGCAGAACAGCAGAGTCCATCGGTATCCTCGATGCATTTGTCGAAAAGCACCCGGACTTCACATACGACGGCGCGAAGGGAATCATCTCCGTAAGCGGTTATGAATCCTGCTTCGGATATGTCGTTGCGGCAGATGAGATAGAAGACAGAAACGCTGCTCTGGCAGCTGCTAATCTTCCGCAGATCGATCCCACAAATGATGATATCGATTACGCGAGAGCACGTGTAACCGAGATCGCAAACGTTCTTCTTGATACGGGCTGGCAGTTTGCTTCATGCACATATTCTTATATACAGGACTGCACCAATGCGGAGAAATCTGATATCGAGACTGACACGATAAAATGGCTCGATCAGATAGGAAGCCTGTTCGGCGAAGTCCATATTCTGGTATATCCGAACGGCAACTACATCTATGGTACTGATGAGAGGGCTGTATATCTTAAGAATAACGGATTCAGAATCTTCTTCGGAGGCGGTGCGAAGCCTTATTACACTTACGGAGACAATTATCTGTACCTCGACCGGGCGATGATGAGTTACAACACGCTGACGAGGGATGCATATACCGAATTGTTCGATTACAACGACATTATCGATCCTGCGAGGACACAGAACGAAGAGACGTAATATGTTAATTGCGTTTCATTTTCGATATATTTGCACACTAAATTGAATTTTTATTATAATGTAAGTTGTAATTCTATATTAAGGGAGTTTGGCTATGGGAAGAATAGATAGACTTACCAACCTTACCGAGAATGAAGAGATTCTCTGGCAGGACAGGAGAAGATACCTGGGCTTGCCCATGTCCTTCACTATCTACAGCTTCAGCAACAACAAGTTCTATCTTAAGAAGGGCGTATTTACTACGCATTCAGAAGAGATCCTTTTGTATAGAGTTTTGGACGTTCAGTTCAAGCAGTCCTTGTGGCAGAGGATCTTCGGTGTTGGCACCGTCACTCTTACCACAGCTGATAAGTCTACCCCTATCATGGAACTTAAGAGCATCAAGACTCCTGAGAGAGTCATGAAGGCTTTGAGCACTCTCGTTGAACAGAGACGTGACGAGAAGCGTGTTACCGGCAAGGAGATGTTCGGTGCAGCCGGCATGTTCCATGGCGTTGAAGGCGAAGATGCAGATCTCGACGGTATTATCGATCATCATATTTGAGGACTAATTAGTGGAAACCAGAATTGACAGATTCGGCAGTGTTCGTGAAGACAAGCTCAATCAGCTCAAGGAGTTGATCGAAGAGTCCAACAACATCGTGTTCCTCGGAGGAGCAGGTGTTTCTACCGAGAGTGGTATTCCTGACTTCAGAAGCGGTGCAGGTATCTACAATACTGAGAGCGGCACCAAGTACAGACCGATCGATATCATCGCTCACGATTTCTTCATGGAGCATCCTGAAGATTTCTTCGACTTCTATAAGCGTAAGCTCATTTATCCTGATGCAAGACCGAACAAGGCTCACAAGGCACTCGTAAGACTTGAGAGACAGGGTAAGCTCAAGGCGATCATCACTCAGAATATCGATAATCTTCACCAGGAAGCAGGCAGTAAGTGCGTTATCGAACTTCACGGTTCCGTATTCAGAAATTACTGCATGGACTGCGGCAAGAAGTTTAATATCGAATACATTGCTGCGCAGGAAGGCGTTCCTCACTGTGACAGATGCGGCGGTATCGTAAGACCTGATATCGTTCTTTATGAAGAGAACTTAGAGCACGAGAACGTTGATAACGCTATCAAGGCTGTTAAGAAGTGTGACCTCATGATCATTGCAGGTACATCACTTACTGTTTATCCTGCTGCTACATTTGCTCAATTCCTGAAGCATAACCGTATTGTTATCATCAATAAGAGTTCTACATACATGGATCTTAAGGCAATGCTTACCATCCACGATAACGTAGGTGAAGTCCTTGATAAGTGTGTTCCGAAGAGAGTATCAAGGAAGACAGCTGCCAAGACAACAACGAAGAAAACCACATCCAAAACGACTACGAAGAAGACTACAACTAAGGTTGCTGCAGCTAAGGTTCCTGCCAAGAGTACTTCAAAGAAAGAGGCGCCCGCGAAGGAGGCTTCCAAGAAAGCACCGGCTAAGAAGCCTGCTTCAAAGAAACCTGCTTCTTCAAAGGCTAAGAAGGATGAAGGCTGATTTAAATCGCTACATTGAGAAAGAAAAGGTTATACTTGCCGATCTTGCCAAATACGAAGGGCAGAGCGGCATTTTATCATTTTTAAGGTTATTAACTTTTGTGTGCGCCGCAATAGCTATCGTATGGGGCATCGTAAGTAAAATCCCCGCGCTCTATATCGCCGGCGGATTCATATTCGTACTGTTTATCGTATTGTGTTTTATACATGGCGGCGTTATCGCTAAGGTCGAATATCTTAACGAGCTTAAGAAGGTCAATTCTTCTTACATGGCTAGGATCAAGGGCGACTTCAACGAGCTCCGCAACATAGCAGTCAAGGGCCTGAAGAGGGCAGAAGACATTGGCTTTGCGAAGAACAGATTATACGGCAAAGATTTCGAAGAACCCGATCACGATTATTGTGTTGATCTTGATCTGTTCGGCAAGAAATCATTGTTCTCGCTCCTTAATGTTTCCGAGACGTCATTCGGCAGAAGAAGATTTGCAGACAGCCTTTTAAAGCCCCATGTATCAGGCATCTCCGTTGATGAACTGAAGGCCAGACAGGCAGCTGTAGCAGAGCTTTGCTCAAAGGCTGATGTGCTCATGGATTATCAGGCTACTGCAAGATGCGGCAAGATGACTAAGGATCCCAAAGTCCTTCTTGATTTTGCTGTTAACGGCTCGAAAACAAAGACCATATCAAACGTTCTCGGAATTATCGGATGCGCTATTTGGATAATCGTTCCGATAGCATTTATTGCTGTTCCTGATTATGCTCTTGCAACAGTTCCCACATGTCTTCTTATCAACTTCATCATCTGGGTCGTAGGACATGTATTCAACGATAAATACATCAAGGCTTGTGAAGGAATGCCCACACAGGTCAAGACTATCTTAAAGCTCTACGAGATCCTTGTTGCGAGCGGTTTTGAGAACGAACTTATTAAGTCATTAATCAGCGGCAAGGACGGTCACAAGAGCGCATTTGAATCACTTAAAAACCTTACGGCAGTATTAAGACTTGCGGCTCTTAGAAGCCAGCCTCTTTTTGCTCTTATACTTAACCTTATCGCACCTCTGGACTGCCTTATCTCATACCTTCTCGGTAACTGGGCAGTTAAGTACGGTAAGAGTCTTCCTTCGCAGATCAGTGATCTTGCAGAACTTGAATCACTGATGTGTGCAGCACAGACAGGATTAGTTCTGCCTGACAGTTCATTCCCTGTTTTCGTAGACTCGGAAAAGCCTGAAGATAACAGCGTTTTCGAAGGAACAGATCTTGCTCATCCGCTTATCGATCACGAGACTGTAGTAAGCAATTCAGTTACTGTTAACAAAGATATTGCGATCATTACTGGATCTAACATGTCAGGTAAGACAACGATGATAAGAACAGTCGGCGTATGCACCATCCTGGCGCTTACAGGCGGTCTGGTTCCTGCTTCAAGCCTTAAGCTAGGAAGAATGAGAGTAATGAGCTCCATGAGGATCGTCGACAGCCTTGAAGAGAATATGAGTACGTTCAAGGCAGAGCTCTTAAGGATCTCGGGAATTGTTAATGCTGCTGGTGAGAATAAGCCTCTCATGTTCCTTATCGATGAGATATTCAGAGGAACGAATTCTGACGACAGAACGGAAGGAGCTCTTACTGTTTTGAAGAAGCTCTCGAAGCCTTCAATCTGCGGACTTATGACAACGCATGATTATGCAATGATCGACAAGACCAGAGATGACTTCAATAACATCAGATACTATCATTTCTCTGAGTCTTATACGGATACAGGTATCACTTTTGACTACAAATTGACGTCCGGAATCAGCAGGCAGTCAAATGCCAAATACCTAATGAAATTAGTCGGTATCGACTGATTTGATAATTTAACAAATTTCGTTGTCTTTATCTGAATAAATTTGTCCTCTTAAATCAATTTTCGTTTATATATATTGTTGATTTATATCAAGATTATGTATAAAATCACAAATGGAGAGGTTTTGAAGTGCTTTTATGTTCGAAGGATTAAGTAAGTATCTGTCGATCGTTCTTGATTACTCCGTTATCATGGAGTATTCCGATACGCCGGCTATCAATGAATTGATTGATCTCTTTGGTGACAAGGGGATCGATTGTTATGTCAGCGACACTTTTAAACTTCTCCATTATTGCGTCGTTGAACAGCAGGCATCTAAGGACAAGAATGCGCAGAATGCTATGCGTTCGCTCATGCAGAGTCTTCTTAGAACAGAGAGGCTGCATCTTGTTCACACATGCAATACCGAAGAATTCATCGAACAGGTAAAAGACCTCTCAGAATCATGTATTCTCACAACAAAGAAGGGCATCTTCACAAAGAGACTTTATGAGAAGTCTCCTGTGTTTAACGGTGACATTGCCATCGTAACTAAGGATGGACTTCAGTTCTATTCATCCATCCAGCAGATGATCGATGAATGTCCCATGCCGCCGCTCAGCAAGCTTGCTAAGAACGACACTTTCCTTGATTCTGATGCAAGAGCCAGCATCAATGACGTGGTAACTGCAAGTAACGGCGAGAAGTTCGTTCTTGATACGAGATTAAGCGGCGGTGCAGAGGGTATGGTATTTACGACCAACAATCCCAAGCTCGTTGCTAAGATTTATCACAAAGGCGTCATTACACCTCTCAGATGGGCTAAACTCAAGAAGCTCTCGGAACTCGGCATTACCTCTCCGGAATTCTGCATTCCGCAGCACTTGTTATTTTTCCAGGGCGCTCCTGTAGGCTATACGATGCCTATGGGTAAGGGTACGACGCTCAGCAATGTTTTCGACGGCCCTGACGCAATGATAGAGCGTTATCCTTATTGGACAAGGATTGACGTATGTAATACATTGCTGTCTCTCATATCGAAGTATCTGTATCTTCATATGCATGACGTCATTGCAGGTGATATCCAGCTCAAGAACGCATTGATCTATTCTTCGACATGCCAGTACCTGATCGACATGGACAGTGTTCAGGTCGGCAATCTACCTTGTCCCGTAGGAACAGAGGATTTTACTGATCCGAGACTCTGGGGCAGGGACTTCTCAGGATTTGTCAGAAGACTTAAGGATGAGGACTATTCGATTGCCATGCTGGTTTTCTCAGTTCTGTTCTGCGGTCTCCATCCTTATGCGACCAGGAACGGCGCTGAGACATTAAGAGAAGAGATCCTTAACCGTAACTTCCCTTATACACTTGATAATTCAGACACCGAGCATATTCCGCTCGGCGGTTACGATCATATATGGGAGTATCTCCCTGAGCGTCTTCGCATCATGCTTTTTAACACTTTCCGCGAAGGCAAGTCTTACGAGGCTGTCGAGTGGAAGGCTGCCGTTCAGGAATATAAGAACGATCTCGAGAGATGTGCATATGATGATCCTGAAGCATATAAGCTTTTCCCTCGCGAGAACTACATTCAGCAGAGTGTAAATATTCAGGAGTGCAGAACAAAGTACGAGCAGAAGAAGGCTCTTGAGGCTAAGAGATCTGAGCCCAAGCCCGTATATGAGAAGAAGGTGTTCGCTAATGCTCCTTCCGGCCGTTATGTTTCTTCCAGTGTAGGCGGTAATGCTGCTTTCAGACCCATCAGGAAAGAAGATGATGAGAGCGATAACAAGCCTGAGACGGCTCCTGCTGCCAATACTGCGCCCGATAATCAGACAACTCCTGATCCGGCGAAGAAGAATAAGAAGTTTTTTGGCCTGTTCTGATATATCTCTTATTAATAGTTTGATATAATCAATTGGATAACTCTAACTCTCTTTATATCGGAGGACTATTATGTTGGAAAACTTTTCGAGTTCCGATTTCGGTTCGAGCACAAAAAGAAGACTCCCGATCTGTTTCGCATTAGATACATCCGGTTCCATGATGGGAACCCCGATAAAGCAGCTCAACATGGGTCTTCAGAACTTTGTAGCTTCAATCAAGGCTAATGACGATACAAGATCCTCAACAGATATTGCAATCGTTACATTCGGTTCCAAGGTCGATATCGTAATGCCTTTCGGTAAGATATCCAAGGAGAAGGGTCTTCCTGAGATCAAGGCATCCACAACACTTACACCTATCGGTGAAGGTGTCCTTACAGCGTTAGAGCTTCTCAACGCACGTAAGGAAGGCTACAAGGAGATGGGTATCAAGTATTTCCAGCCTTGGCTCGTAGTTATCACAGACGGTGCTCCGCAGGGTCCTAATGCTGTCCAGAACATGGAGCTCGCTATCAAGGCTTGTAACGAGCTTGAGCGCGACGATAAGCTCGTTGTGTTCAATATCGGTGTAGGCTCAGGCGTTGACTTCGATTGCCTTAAGAGACTTTCCATCAAGAGAGATGAGCCTATCTCGATCAATTCAACAGACTTTGCAAAGCTCTTCGAATTCCTCGGTTCGTCTTCATCTTCAATCGTATCTTCCGGTATGAATGACGATGCTCTTTATAACATCGACACTACGCCCCAAGGCACAGCCGTTGATGTTGATGATTTCATGAAGTTCATTGATGAGGACGAGTAATGTATAAAGGGATTACAGTCGGAGCTATCACGACTATAGGTAACAAGCACGTTAACCGCGGCACTCCTTGCGAGGACGCGTCTTATGCTGTTACCAAGAACGGCGTTTCCGTTGTATGTATCGCTGACGGTGCAGGCGGAAAGCAGTATACCGATGCAAGATTCGGTTCTGACTGCGCCGTTCATGTAATCACGGATACACTTTGTGATCATTTCGATGCTTTATATGCTGAGAACAGGGAAGCAGCCGTAAGAGGTTATCTCATGGCTAAGCTCCGTGTTGCTTTCGCAGGAATTATGGAAGAGCGCACTATCGATGTTATCGACAGACTGTCCTGCACATTGCTCTTTGTTGCAGTTAAGGACAGAAGAATGATGATCGGTCACATCGGAGACGGACTTATCGTAAGGATCTCTCCTTCAGGTGTAAGCCCCATCTCAATGCCTCAGAACGATAAGGACGGCAAGACATATTTTGTTACTGCCGCTCATGCAGATAATTACATGCGTCTTCTCAAGACGACTGTTGACGATGTCCATGCGATCGCCCTCATGACTGACGGCGTTCAGGACAGCGTATATAACGAAGAAGCCGGACTCGTAAAGCCCGTTGTAGCCAAGATGGCTGAGACGTTTGCATCCGGTAGGGAAGAAGCAGAGAAATCAGTGCTTGAGACCGTACAGAAGTTTATCGTAGGCTCGAGCAATGCCAGTGATGATGCAAGCTTTGGTGTTATGTATTTCGAAGGCACCCAGGCACCTGACCCCGATCAGATGGAGAGCCAGGCAGAAAAGTTTGCTTCATCAGGCGAGACATTCAAGGAACTGTCACAGGCTATCAAGCCTGAACTCATGAACGCACACGAGATAATCAAGAAGTGTGCAGGAACTGAAGAACAGGCTGTAGAAGGCGAAGAGAAGCCGACTGAGGCCGCTGAGCCTAAACAGACTGAGACAGAAGTAGTTAAGGAACCTTCGAAGATAAGCAAGATATCTGTTGTCATGCTTGTCGCCGGAGCAGTAATGTGTGTAATAGGAATAATAGCTTTAGTTTTATCACTAAAAGGATGATAGATTTATGAGAGAAGAAAAGAAATACGAGATACTTCCGGGTGTTGAACTTCCGGATTTCAAGACGATCAAGGAAGCAGCTTCTGACTTCAGCATTTCCGATGTCGGAGATGTTGAAGTACATGAGATAAAGTTTGAACCAGAGTCCATATCTGCTTCCGTAACTCCTTCTGTATCAGCTGAAGAACTTGCAAATCTCCAGTCGCTCGGTAACAAGGTTGCTGAAGATGAAGCTCGTGCTCAGGCAGAGAGCAAGAAGAAGATGGACGAGATAAAGAAGAAAGCTGTCCACGCTTCCGAGTCCATCAGCGATCTCAAGTCTTCCAATATGGGCAAGGTTACTGATGAGAAGCGTAAGGAGATCGAAGAGAGCCTTGCTGCAGAACAGCAGCAGAAGGCAGAAGAGGATGCTAAGGCGAAGGCTCGTGAAGAGCGCCGTCAGCTCCAGTTAAGACTTTACGAGGAAGCAAAAGAGCGTGCTGCCAAGGAGAAGGCTGCCGCAGCAGAGGCTGAGGCTAAAGCTGAGGATAATCCTGCTGAAGAATCAGCTGAGAAGGCTCCTGCAGAAGAGAAGCCCGTTGCTGAAGAAAAGCCTGCAGCAGAACCTGTCGCAGCAGAGAAGCCTGCTGAAGAAGTTAAGGAAGAGCCTAAGGCAGAGGAAGCTCCTGCTTCCGAACCTGCTAAGGAAGAACCCAAGGCTGAAGCTGCACCTAAGGCTGAGGCAAAGGCTCCTGAGGTTAACCCTGAGAGATTCGTTAAGGATGAGAAGCGTGAAGCAGGTATTGCTTCAGCTGAAGAGACTTACGATGACTTCAAGGAATTCCTTGATCTGGGCAGCAGCGACGAGTAACCGATAAATACAATAGAAACAATAAAGGCTGACTCATTGAGTCAGCCTTCTTTATGTTGGTGCACCTCCAGGGACTCGAACCCTGGGCCCACTGATTAAGAGTCAGTTGCTCTACCATCTGAGCTAGAGGTGCGTTAAGCAACGTGAGTTATTATAGCTATTAGGGTTTTACAAGTCAACACTTATTTTAATTAAAAAATTCAGACATATCAATTGAATTGAAATCGCCTTCCAGAGGGAGCTTGATGGGACGACCTTCTTTTGCCGACTTGTATATGCCCAAAAGCGTGTCAACAGAGGAGAATCCAGAGTATGCATCAGCAATAGGATTCTTGTTCTCGATAATGGAATCTGCAAGATCTTTGTAGATTCCGAGGTGCGGATTAAGCGCACATTTATATGAGAACATGCCGCCTGTCTTGAACTGTTTGCGGATATAGTAGCCGTTGAGCTTCTTGATCTTGCCGTTAGGAAGGACCTTGCAGATGTTGAGGTGGGGCTTGCCCGAATCAAGACCCATGCTGAGCTGTCCGTTCTCACAGAAGACGGAGAACTCAGCTGTGTGCTTTGCAGGATTTGTGGCAGTCGTGCCTTCGATCTGGGCAAGAGCGCCGTTCTCAAGTCTTAAGACGGCCATACCGAGATCTTCAGCTTCGATGTTTCTTAAACGCTGTGCGATCATGGAAGTTACTTCTTCAGGTTCAGATCCCATAAGCCATACGAGAAGATCGATTGCATGGATAGTCTGGTTCATGAGGGCGCCGCCGTCACTCTTCCAGGTTCCGCGCCAAGCAGCGCTCTGATAGTATTCTTCGTCATGACCCCAGCGGACGTAGATAGTACCGTGTGTAACCTTGCCGTATTCACCCTTGGCGATATCGTCTCTTACAAGACCTACGATAGGGAGATAACGGTAGATGTGGCCCATGGCAAGCTTCAATCCTGTTTTGTTCGAGAGCTCGAAAATATCGCGCGCCTCGGAAACGGACATGGTCATAGGCTTCTCTAAAAGGAGATTGCATCCGTGCTCCATGGCATACTTTGCAATCTGGAAGTGAAGACCTGAAGGAACCGTTACGGATACGATTGAAGGTTTAACTTCATCAATGGCTTCCTTATAGTCGCTGAAAAACTTAGTGTTTTCGAAGCCCTTAACAGAGCCTAATAGCTTCTTTGCTGATTCTTCATTAACGTCAACAACAGCTTTGAGCTCCAAGTTCTTAAGCTTCGAGATGGCCTTAAGATGTTTTACGGCAACTCTTCCGCAACCGATTATGATCACGGATAAAGGTGTTGATACTGAAGCTGTGTTTGTATTCTCGGCCATTAGAAGCCTCCGTATGGTTTTATGCTTGAAATAGTTTAGCACAAATGGATAATTTGGCACGTATATTGATTATAATATCTTTATTAGGACCATATCGGGGGTGATCTTCCATGAATATGCGAGACATTATTATCGCCAAGAGAGATAAGCAGAGCCTTACTGATGAGCAGATAAAGTTCTTTGTCCAGGGTGTTACTGACG